>Ga0307477_10000069_pt1 | contig 150292 bp, 185 predicted proteins | sample atmos_gasesECM2C_FD_203316 | JGI IMG/M metagenome (GOLD analysis project Ga0307477, IMG submission 203316) | Hardwood forest soil microbial communities from Morgan-Monroe State Forest, Indiana, United States - atmos_gasesECM2C_515 | ecosystem: Environmental > Terrestrial > Soil > Temperate...
CAAGCCCTCTACGCGACGCTGCAATCACGCGTCGATACGCCCAACCCGAGCCAGGCCACACAGCAATTGCAGGCCATCCTGTCGCAGCCGCGCTACTCCGGTCTCAGCACCGGGCCATCGATACCCGAGCGGATCCTCGACTTTATCGTGCGTCGCCTCGGCGATTTGATCTCGTGGCTGGGGGTGGGCGGACTGCACCTCAACATCCCACTCTGGGTCTGGCTGGCCATCGGGCTGGCGGCCGTGATCGGCATCATCGCCTGGCCGATCCGTGGCGGACTCAGCCGAGGTGGACGTGAGGCGAGGTTACGAGCGGCTGGCCCGATGACGCGCCGCCGCCTCGACTTCTTCGGCGACGCCGACCGGTTGGCGGCCAGCCACGATTACGTCGCGGCGATCAAGGCGCTCGCCGGAGGGGTCGCCGTCCACCTGCGCGGCGAACATGCCTGGGACCACAGCCCCCTGACCGTGCGCGAGCTCTTCCAGCAGTCCGACCGCGCCGATGCCCTGCGGCCGCTGCTGCTCTCCTTCGAGGAGGCGAGCTACGGCCATCGGACGCCCGACGCCGATACCTATGGTCGTGCCGCCGAAGCGGCGGCGCCCTACCGGGGCACGGCCGCATGAAGGGTCGTGGCTGGATCGCGCTGGGCGCGATGGTCGTGCTGGTATTCCTGCTCGTGCTGCTGCGAGGCAGCGGGACGCAGGGCCAATCCCCCGACCATGCCTCGACCAGCGATGCCCCCGACGGGACCTCCGCACTCCGCGCCTACGCCAGTGCGCTCGGCCACTCGAGCGGATCGGTCGAAGGCGTCTTCAACCTGGCAGCGTCACCCGGCCTGCTATTTGTGTTCACCCCGACCAACGGATTCAGCGCGGCCGAGGTCCAGCAACTGAACAGCTGGATGCAATCCGGAGGCGTCGTGGTTTATGCCGCAGAAACGGGCGATCCGCAGCTGGACACCCAGTTTGCGTTGCTCCGCACGGCAACCAACGTCACCGCTAAGGCGCATGCCGCCGCACCCATTCTGGGCGGGGTCGGAACGGTCGCCGGCGCTGACGCGGCCCATCCCTTCAGGCCGACCGCGGCGCAGGTCGCGCTGCTTCGCAACGATGCGGGTGACGTGCTCGCGGTGCGGCAGGACGTCGGCCGAGGCCAACTGGTGGCGCTCGCCGATCCGCTGATCCTCTGCAATGGATATCTCGGCACGCCCGACAACGGTCGGTTCGCCGCCGACCTGTTGGCGATGACGCCGGCCGGTGGCCAGGTCTGGTTCGACGAGTTTCATCACGGTGCGGCGGCGACGGCATCGCCCGAAACGGCATGGATGACGACCCCGTGGGGCATCGCGCTGGTGGCGGTGGTCATCATCGCCTTCGTGGGCCTGGCTCTCCGCGGCCGAGCGTTTGGCCCGCGCATCCCGTTGCGGGCTCGCGAGGATCGTTCGACGGCAGAGTATGCCGTGGCGGTCGGCAGCCTCCTCCATCGCGCCGGTGCCCGGCGGGTTACGCTGGAGACCTTGCTGTCCGCTACGCGCCGCGCCGTCGCCCAACGGATTGGTCTCGGCGGCGACGTCCCCAGTGATCGCCTGAACGCCACCATCGAACAGCGCGCACCGGCAGCGGCGGCCGAACTGGCCCGTGCCGAGCGCGACATTGACACCGCCACTCGCAGCGAGGCGGAGGTCCTCGATATGGCCCGCCGCCTGCATGACCTCGCCTATCCGTTACTGAAGGAGTCCGCATGAAAGCCGCCGATTTCTACGCGCGTTTTCGCTCGGAGGCATCGAAGGCGGTCGTCGGCCAGGACGACGCGGTGCGCCTCTGCGCCATCGCCCTGATCGCGCAGGGGCACGTCCTCCTCGAGGGTGTTCCGGGCGTCGGCAAAACGCTGTTGGCCAAGACGATCGCGCGGCTGCTCTCGTTGGAGTACGGACGCGTGCAGTTCACGCCCGACCTGATGCCCTCGGACATCGTCGGGACATCCGTCTACGACTTGCAGTCGCGGTCCTTCCGCATCCGGAAGGGACCGGTCTTCACCAACATCCTGCTGGCCGACGAGATCAACCGCGCGCCGGCCAAAGTGCAGGCGGCCTTGCTGGAGGCGATGGAGGAGCACGGTGTCAGCCTCGAGGGTGTGCAACAACCGTTGCCCGACCCGTTCATGGTGCTCGCCACCCAGAACCCGATCGAGTACGAGGGGACCTACCCGCTGCCGGAGGCGCAGCAGGACCGCTTCCTCTTCAAGGCCTTCATGAACTATCCGACGCCCGAGCAGGAACTCGAGATGCTGCGGCGCTGGGATGCGGGCATCGAGCTCCGCGACCCCGCGAAGGCTGGCGTCGCGCCCATCGTCGAGGCCGCCGCGATCGTGGAATGCCAGGCGGAGGCGCGCAAGGTCACGGTCGATGAGCGGCTGCGCCGCTACATCATCGAGCTCGCGGTCGCTACCCGCCAGGCGGCCGAGCTGGTGCTGGGGGCGAGTCCGCGGGCCGAGGTGCTTCTGCTGCTGGCGTCCAAGGCGGCGGCAGCGTTCGAGGGCCGCGACTATGTCACACCTGACGACATCAAGGGCTTGCTTCGACCCACGTTCCGGCATCGGCTGTTGCTGCGCCCGGAGGCAGAGGTCGGCGGCCAGACCGCCGACAGCCTGCTCGACGCGGTGATCGCCCGCGTAACTCCGCCCCGATAGGGTACGGGCCGGCATGACGCTCCTCCCGCAGCGTCGGCTGCTGGCAACCCTGATCGCCGGGACGGTCCTCTTCCTGTTGCTGCTGATGAGCCCGCTGTTGATCATTGCGCCGCTGCTCTACTACGCCGCGATGGCTGGTCTGCTGATCGCGGAAGCCGGCCGCCTCCCGAGCAAGTCCGGCTTCATGGCGAGTCGCGTCCTGCCCCAGCCCTTCTCGCTGGGCGAGGTGCAGAGCGTGCAGCTCCTGGTGGCGCACGCGGGCGCGGCCGGCTTGCCCGCCGAGGTCGCCGACCACGTCCCGGCCGACCTGCGTCCGGATCGCCGTGTGCTGTCCGGGGTTTTCGACGGCGACGGCCTGCTGCACGTGGAGTACACCGTCGAACCGCCCCATCGGGGCGCCTACCGCTTTGGTGCCGTCGACATCCGCTGCTGGCGGCCGGGTGGGTGGCTGATTCGACAGGTGCGGATCCGAGCGGACGAGGCGGCCGCGGTCTATCCCGACGTCCTTGCCATCAAGCGATACGAGCTCATGCTGCGCCGAGGCATGCGCATCATGGCCGGGCTTCGCCGGGCTCGGCCGCCTGGCGCGACCACCGCGTTTGCAGGATTACGCGATTACCTGCCTGGCGATGAGGTGCGACGCATCAGCTGGAAAGCGACGGCGCGTCGTGACAGCCCGGTGGTGATGGAGGTCGAGGCGGAGCGCGGCCAGCAGGCGATCATCGCCATCGATTGCGGCCGGCTGATGACGGCGCCGGCGGGACTCCTCAGCAAGCTCGACCATGCGGTCAACGCGGCGCTGCTGCTGGCCTGGGTGGCGCAGAGCCAGGGGGACCGGGTTGGCATGCTGACGTTCAGCGACGGCGTGCGCCGCTTCGTCGCGCCGCAACGCGGGCCGGCCCAGGTCACCCAGCTCAACAAGGTGCTCTATGACGTCAAGCCCGAGTACACCGAACCCGACTTTGCCGAAGCCTTCTCGCACCTCGCGCTGCGCGTCGGTCGCCGGTCCCTGGTGATCGTGCTCACCGACGTTCTCGACCCCGAGGCCTCGCGCGACCTGGTTGGCCACGCCATCCGCTTGAGTCAGCGGCACCTAGTGATGGTGGTGGCGATGTCGGACCCGGAGGTACTCGCCGCGCGCAACGCGCCTATCGAGCGGGTCTCCCGCGCCTACGAGTGGGCGGCTGCCGAAGAACTCCTCTCTGCCCGGCGGGCCAGCTTCGAGCAGCTCCGCCAGGGTGGCGTCCTTGGGCTCGACGTCGAGGCCGGTCAGCTGAGCCCCTCCCTGGTGGAACGCTACCTGGAGTTGAAGGAACGTGCGCTGTTATAGCGGCGAAGTGACGTCCAGTGAGGTCGTCTACCCGGCGTTCTTTTCAGGGTTCCGAGTTCGGCGCCCGGTCAAGAGCAGGTACGAGTAGAGCAGGACCCCGGTCGTCAGGCCGACCGCGACCTTGACGACGGTGGGCGCATCCGACGGGCTCAAGTTGCCCTCGATGAGCCCGGCGATGATCAGGAGCGGGGCGAGGCCGGCCAGGATGATCAGGGCGTTGCGCGACGCGAGCACGAGGGCGTCGCGACGCCGGTGATCGCCCGGCAGTAAGACGGCCCATCCCATCATCAGGCCGCAGGCTCCGGCCGCGACCACGACCGACAGTTCCAGGACACCGTGGCCGACGACGAAGTCGAGCAGGCCGGGCGCGATGCCGTAGGCGTTGGTGAGGCCGAGCAGGCCGCCCAGCTGGATCCCGTTCGTCATCAGCAAATAGATGGTGGGGAGGCCCAGTAGAACGCCGAAGGCGAAGGCGAGGATCGAGACGTTGATGTTGTTGGCCATGATCACGCCCGACATCAGCGGCCGCTGGTCGACCGGGATCTGGGTCCAGAGGTGATGGCTACGCACCAGTTGCACCAGCTCGGCGGGCACCAGCGCATAGGCGAGCTTCGGATCGAGCGTGATGGCGACGAACGCCACTAGGGCCGGTCCGAAGAGGAGGAGCGCCGCGGCAATCAGGTAAGGGGCGGCGTCGCGGTACGTTTGCGGCAGGGTGCGCCGGTAGAAGATGGCGATTCGCTCGCCGAGGTTGCCGCCCTGGCGATAGACCGCGGCGTGTCCCCGGGCGACGAGGCCGTTGAGGTAGGTGGCGACTGGCTCCGTTGGCCAGTCGCGCTGTGCCCGCGCGAAGTCGGCCGTTGCCCGTCGGTAGAGGGCGGCCAGTGAGAGCACTTCAGTGGCGCGCAGCCCGCCGACCCGGCTCGTGCCGGCGCGGGTCAGCAGTTTTTCCAGGCGATCCCACTCCCCGCGCCGGCGGCTGACGAATTCATCGGCGCGCACCCATCCATCATGACGGACGCCGCGGCGGGTTCTTGTCGCAGAACTGCGACGCGCTCTCGCAAAATCGCCGGTAGAGTGAGAGCGTGCACCCGCCAGACCGCTCCGACGATCTCATCATCTCGACGCCGGAGCGAGTGGCGTTCCAGTACGAGATCGCCGGCATCGGCAGCCGTTTCCTGGCACAGATCCTCGATTCGCTCGTCATCACGGTGATCCTGATCGCGATCACCATCCTCGCCGCCTCGTTGGGCGGCATCTTCGGGTCCGGGGGGTTGGCGATCCTGATCGAGATCATCCTCGGCTTCATCCTGCTGGCGGGCTACTTCCTCGTCAGCGAGGCCGCCTGGAACGGACAAACCCTCGGCAAGCGCGCCGCCCGCTTGCGGGTGGTCGGCGATCACGGCGAGCCCGTGACCCTCGGGCAGGCCGCGATTCGCAACCTGGTGCGAATCGTCGACTTCCTCCCGGTCTTCTATGCCATCGGCATGTTGACTCTCTTCATCAACGGCCGTGGCAAGCGGCTGGGAGACTTCGCGGCGGGCACGCTGGTGGTGCGTGATCGCGAGCGCGTCAGTCTCTATGACCTGTCGAGTGCGCCGGCCGGCGAGGTCGCGGCTCCGCCACCTGCCGCCTCGATCTGGGCGACGCCCACGCCGACGTCGACGACCTCGTCGACCCCGACCCCAACGATTGGGCAACCGGTGTTGGATCCCGGACTACGGCGACTGGTGGTGGCCTACGCCGCTCGTCGCGAGGCGCTACCGGTGGCGCGGCGCGAGGCGCTCGCCCAGAGTGCGGAACCCGCGTTGCGGCGGGCGCTGCCGGACGTCGTGGCAACCGCCGGCCCGCTGGCGGCGCTCGACCAGCTCGCCGAACGTGAGGGGATCTCGCCGTACCGGCCGATGCATCATGGGGCCTCGAGCGCCATGACCTGGGGCGTGACCACCCTGATTTTCTTCTGGATGCCGCTGATCGCGATCCCCACCGGGATCCTGGCCATCGTGTTCGCGAATGGTGCGGTTCGGGAAATCCGCGCAGCGCCGAACCGCTACCAGGGCGAGGATCGGGCGAAGACCGGCCGGCTGCTCGGCATCATCGGGCTGTCGGTCTCGTCGGTCGTCCTGGTGTTATTCCTGATCGGGATCGTCTTCCGGACCGGCTAGCCCGATTAGAGTCGCTGTCGGCCGGCGATCCCTGTCTCGAGTGGATGCCACCATTCCACCCGAGATTCACCGAGCTTCCAGCAGAGGAAGACGGTCTCGCCCTCACGCTTGTGGAGGAAGTCGATCAGTCCAATGCTTGGGTCGCGAAGCACGATGCCCCAGTCCGCCAGCTGGCGCAGGTCACTCTCGAGTGTCTTCGTCAAGGTGGACAGATGACGCCCCGGCAAGCCGCCGCCATTCTGTGCCGCCTTCTCCCGCACCGCGGCAACGGTCTTGTCCTTCGCCAGCTCCGCCTGGGTCTGCCGAATGCGCTCGAGCACGGATTTCAGCTTGGGAATCAGCGCGTTGGCCTCGTCCACCGAGTAGAACGTTTCGGCCACGTCGGCGCCTCAGGCGGCGGAAATGGGGGCCATCGCGCGCAGCCGGGCCACCATCGCCGGCAGACGATCCAGCACCAGGTCGATATCGGCATCGGTGTTGCCCTTTCCCACCGATAGGCGAAGGCTGCCGAGCGCCCTCTCGCGCGGATAGCCGAGCGCGAGGATAACGTGGCTCGCCTCGAGCGAACCCGAGGTGCACGCCGACCCCGATGACGCAGCAATGCCTTCCATGTCCAGCTGCAGCAGCAACGATTCCCCCTCCACGCCCGCAAACAAGAAACTGGCATGGTGCGGCAGGCGCTGGACCGGATGCCCGGTCAGTTCTGCGCCTGGGATCCGCCTCAGCACGCCCTCGATCAGGCGATCGCGGAGAGCAATGAGGTGCGCTGAGTTCTTGCTCATGTCACGCTGGGCGATCCCCAGGGCCTTGGCGAGCCCGACGATGCCCGCGACGTTTTCCGTCCCGGCCCGGCGGTTGCGCTCGTGTCCGCCGCCGCGCAGCTGCGGCTCCAGCCGCACGCCGGAGCGCACGACAAGGCAACCAACGCCCTTCGGACCGTGGAGCTTGTGTGCCGACATGGAGAGGAGGTCGACGCCCAGCTCGTCGACGCGCACGCGGATCTTTCCGGTCGACTGCACGGCGTCCGTGTGGAAGTAGGCGTCGCTGCGCTCCCGCGTCACCGCCACCAGTTCTTGAATCGGTTCGATGGTCCCGACCTCATTGTTGGCGTGCATGATGCTCACCAGGATCGTGTCGGGTCGCAGTGCCTCGCCGAGCGCCCGCTGGTCGACCAGGCCGAAGCGGTCGACGCGCAGCCGGGTCACCTCGAAGCCGTCTCGCTCGAGCGCCTCTGCGGAGCGAAGCACCGCATCGTGCTCGATGGTCGAGGTGATGACGTGCCGGCCGCGGTCAGCATTTCGTTCGGCGATCCCACGGAAGGCGAAGTTGTCGCCTTCGGTGCCACCCGAGGTAAAGATGACTTCCTTCGCGGCGACACCGTAGAAGGCCGCCACTTCATCGCGGGCCTGATCGATCGCCTGGCGGGCGCGTTGTCCCAGGCCGTAGACGCTCGAGGCGTTGCCGAACTCCTCGGTTAGGTACGGCATCATCGCCTGCAGGACCTCGGGGTCGAGCGGCGTGGTTGCCGAGTGGTCGAGGTACACCATCGGCACCAATCTTAGAAGTCCCCTCCCCCTTTGGGGGAGGGCAGGGTGGGGGCGGTCAGGACGCCGAAGACTGCTGGCGGTACGGACGCCAGCGGACAAGCTCCTTGATCGGGCCGTTGAAGGCCTTCATGTATTCGTGGACGTCGAGCATCTCGTCACTGCTGATCGGTCCCTCGCTGGCGGCCTTGGGCAGACCGTCCGGGTGCTTGGCTTTCCTGAGCAGCAGGACGGCGACGAAGCTGACGCCGCAGTTGGCGCAGGTGACTTCGACCGTGCAATGCCCGTCGTCCTCGTTGAGCAGCTTCACCTGGCAGTCGGCGAGCGCCTGGGAGCAGGCGAGGCACTTGTAGTTCTTGGCCCGCTCCTTGATCAAGGCGATCAGGTTCATTGGTTTTCACTATAGTCGGCAGTTGCGCGGCGGCAAAGCCGCCGCTTCGGGTTCAGCCTCCGAGCCGGTAGATCCGAATGTAGGGGCCGGGCCGGACCCAGCCGCCGTAGCCGGCGAGCGGCACATAGTAGGTATCGATCGGGTCGAAGACGCTATCCGTGCAGCCGGCCGTCGGCGCAAAACTCGCCAGCGGCGGTCCCTGGGCCTGGAGCGCCCGCTCGAGCGGGCTGTCAACCCCGCAACCGGTCCCCGGCGTTTCGTAGCCGACGACCACATAGGAAATTCCCTGGCTTCGAAAGCTGTCGAGCGACGTCAGCTGGAGGTCGTCGTGGGTCAACTCATGGATGGTGTACTGCGTCTCGAGCCGGCTGTCGAGGAAGGACGCGACGTAGAGATCGGTCGCGCCGTGGCTGTGTTCGCCGCTGTCGATCATCGCCTGGTCGTGCGCCGGACCTGCCATGTAAGGGACGGCGGCCCGGCTGCCGGCAGGCACGTGCTGCGCCAGCCAGTCGAAGGCGAGCGTGCGCGTGTCCGTCTGCTGGATCAATAGGTCGTACCGAATGTCGTGGGCCAGCGGCGCCACCACGATCAGGACGAGCGCCACGGCGAGCGCCAATAGACGCGGCCTTTCCACGCCGGGGCCGCTTATTTGCGACGTCCGATCGACGAGCCACGCCAGGGAGCGCCCGCCAAGCAGAAGCAAGAAGGGGATCATCGGGTCGGCATAGCGGAAGAACACGGACCCGCCCGCGCCGATCAACAGAACGTAGACAGCGAGAAAGGTGAGGATCACGACGTCGGCCGGTTGCCGCCGCCAGGCAGCAAAGGCGACGCCCGCGATCGCGAGCAGCACCAGCACCGGGTCGATGCCAAACCAAAGGGCGAGGCTGAGCTGCACCCAACCGATCGCCGGTGCCGTCGCTTTGCCGAGGTGCTGAAAGATGTAGCCGATGCCGTGCTGCGTCATCCCGGGGTCGAGTACCAAAAAGGGCGAGGTGATCGCGAGGGTGACGATCCCGACAGCGGCAATCAGCGCCAGCCGCGGGAGGATTCGCGGCCACGCCGTGCGCTCGGCTCGCGCCCGCAGCGTTTGAGCCGCGGCGATGCCCGCGAACACGAGCGCCCCGTTGTATTTCAGGCTGGCGGCCACGCCGAGGGCGATCCCGTTGAGCAGCAAGGGCCGAACGCCGCGGGCCTCGATGGTGCGATAGGCGATGTAGAGCGCGGCGACGCAGGCGAGGGTCAGCGGCACGTCGAGCGTGGCGAAGTGACTATCGCGGACGTGGAGGAAGGCGACCGCAAGCGCCGAGGCTCCGAAGAAACCCGCCAGCCATCCGTACGCGCGGCGGCCAAACTCGAAGACGAGCAGCACCGTCAGGCTGCCCAGCAGGGCGTCCAGCACGCGAACCCCAAGATATCCAGAGGCCGGGTCCTGGACGAGCCCGATCAGGCGGAAGGGCGCCAGCCACGCCGCCGCGACATAGAAGTAGAGGTGAGGCCAGTCGGCGAAGTGGGGATCCAGGATCCCGTGGAAGATGCCCATCGCGCGTCCCACGGTGACGTCTTCGTCCGGACGGTAGAGGGCGGGCAGCCCAAAGTTGATCCCCCATAGGCGGAGCCCGGCGGCGACGACGAACAGTCCGGCCACCGCGGCGGCGGCGACGCGGGGCGCGCGGTCCGGGTTAGCGGCCGACGAGGTCCGGCCGGGTGGGGCCGTAGAGGTCGACCGGAACGGGCGTGGCCTCGTGCTTCTTGGACTCGAGCTTCTTCACCGCGTCGATGGCGGCGGTCGTCGCATCACCGACCGCGGTCGTGATCTGCCGCGTGAGTTGTGAGCGCACGTCGCCGGCCGCGTAGACGCCCGGAAGGCTGGTCTGCATCGTCGCGTCCGTCACCAGGAATCCCAGCGGGTCGTGTTCGACGTGGTCCCGGTGATCGAAGAACTGGACGTTGGGTTGAAACCCGATGAAGACGAAGAGCCCGGTGACCTTCAGCGGACGGGTTTGGCCGGTGACGACGTCCTTCAAGGTGATCTCCTTGACCTGGCCGTCCTCACCCTTGACCTCGGCGACGATGGTGTTGGTGATCAGCTCGACCTTGGGGTTCTTCTGGGCCGCCTCGATCAGGATGGCCTGGGCGCGAAACTTGTCGCGCCGGTGGATGATGTAGACCTTCTTGGCATAGCGCGTCAAGAAGACGCCTTCCTCCAGCGCCGCGTCGCCGCCACCGACGACCGCGACCTCCTCCTCTTTGAAGAAGGCTCCATCACAGACGGCGCACTGCGAAACGCCTCGTCCCTGGAACTCGGTCTCGCCCGGGATCCCGAGCTTCTTGGGCTCGCCGCCGGCCGTCAGGATGACGAAGTCGGCGGTGTACTCGCCGTCCTCGGTCTGCACCACCTGCTTGTCGCCGCGCCGTTGGATGCCGGTGACACGAGCCGTCTCGAGGTCAACGCCGAACTTGACGGCCTGGTCGGCCATACGCTGCGCCAGCTCAGGGCCGGTGATGTGATCGAAGCCCGGATAGTCCTCGATCGCCTCGGTGTTGAGCAGCTGGCCACCCGGCGCGCCGCGCTCCAGCAGCACGGTCTTGACCCGCGCCCGACCGGCGTAGAGAGCGGCGGTCAAGCCGGCGGGTCCACCGCCGATGATGACGACGTCGTACTGCCGGTCCTTTTCCATCGCTTGCGAATCTCCCATGTTATCTAAGCCCTTTCCTGCCTTCAGTATTCCCAGATTGGGCTCCGCTCGAACAGACCCACATTACGGGCGGTTGCCACCCCGTAACCCCCGGCGGTATATAACTGCGGAAGCGGATGCGTGAGGACGAGAGAACCGGCGCCGCCGTCGCTTCCTCCGGGAAGATCGTACCGCTCGCCCGCCCCGACGCGCCCCACGGTCAGGATCACCTGACCTGGGCATACCAAACGCATGTCACAGCCATTTACCAGTACATCTACGGTCGGGTCGGTAACCGTCCGGACGCCGAGGACCTCACCGCCCAGGTGTTCGTGAAGGCGATCAACGGCATGCGCAACGATGTCTCGGTTCCCGAGCTGCGCAGCTGGCTCTATCGCGTTGCCCAGACGACGCTGGCCGACCACTGGCGCGAGTACTACGCGGAGGGCGCCGATGAGCTCGAGGACGACGTGACCAAGCCGCCCGCGCCTCGCGAGAATCCCGAGGCGGTTCAGCGGGTGGACTCGCTGCTCGCCACCCTCCCCGAGAGTTACCGTCGCGTCCTCGAGTTGCGCTTCCTGCGCGGCTATTCGGTGCGTGAGACTGCCCAGGAGCTGAACCTCAGCGAGACCAACGTCAAGGTGCTCCAGTTCCGCGCGCTGAACCGGGCAGGTCGGGAGCGAGGGAGGCCGTCGTGAACGACGATCCCGAACAGCTCGATCAGCACGTCGAGGACCTGTTGCAGGACCGTCGTCCTGAGCGCACGCCGTTGCCTGACGAAGACGCGCTGCGGGCGCGGCAGACGGCCGCCATGCTCCGCGCGGCCAAGCCTGGAGCCGGTCTCCCGTCGAAGGAGTTCCTGGAGCGCATGCAGGGATCGATCCGCGAATTGGTCGATGAGCGGTCCGCCCATCCGCAACCCGCAGCGCGCCCCAGCCGCCGCTCCTTGCTGCTGACGGGTGCCGGCGGCATCGCCGCGGGTATCGCGGCCGTGCTTGGAATCCAGCAGGTTGGCAGGCCGGCGCCAAAACCAGCCACCGCACAGGGCCCGCTTGTCGAGAAAAACGGCAGCTGGAAGCCGGTTAAAGCCATTGCCGAGCTGCCCGAGAACACCCCGGTCGCCTTCCGTTCGGGAGCGATCGAAGGGTTTCTGACTCGCAATGGCAGCCAGGTCACGGCACTGTCGGCGGTCTGCACCCATATGGGCTGCATCCTCAACTACAGCAAGTTCCGCGATCGGTTCGAGTGCCCCTGCCACGGCGCGACCTTCGAACGAGATGGCCAGCCGACCAACTACGCCAGCCCACTCGCGCCGTTGCCGTCACTGCAGGTCAAAGTCGACAAGGGCCAGGTCGAAGTCTTCACCGTCTGATCGTTCCCCTCCGCCTCTGGGGGAGGGTAGGGTGGGGGCCGTAACCCATGGCCGTACGAGTCTGTAGTGACAAAGACGGTACGGACGATCGCGATCATGGCGTTTTCGGCCATGGTGCTTGCCGCCTGTGGTGGTCAAGCAAACGCTCCGGCGGCAACCGCATCACCCACCCCAACCGCCACACCAACCCCCACGACGACGCCTACCCCAACCGCGGCGGCCGCGCCGGTCGTCCTGGCCCAGAGCGTGGGCACCGTGGGAATGATCCTGGTCGCCGCATCCAACATGCACACCGTCTACACCTTCGACAGCGATAGCCCCGGCGTGAGCAACTGCAACGGCGGGTGCGCGGCGATATGGCCGCCGATGTCCATCGCCAGTGGGACGACGCCGACCGGCGGCCCTGGGGTGACCGGGCAACTGGGCACCATCACCCGTGGCGACGGCTCGATGCAGGTGACGTACAAGGGCCTGCCGCTCTACTTGTTCCACAGCGACAGCAAGCCAGGCGACACGAAGGGCAACTACACCGGCTGGAGCCTGGTCAAGCCTTAGCCCACAGCTACTGCACCGTGGCGCTGTCCAGTAACTGGGCGATCACCGACGAGCTCGACTCGTCCAGCAGGAAGAGGAAGTCGTAGTAACGCGCGGTCGTGGTGACCCTGACCTCGTGGACGACCGCCGGACAGCTGCCGGCGAGCTTGATGCCGAACACGCGGTCGGTGGCGGGAAGGTCGCCGACGAGCACCTGCTCGGTCGGCCGCGAGGTCCAGGTGGACCGACTGGGCAGCCCGGCCGGCACGATGGTCTCCGCCGGGGCCTGGTCCTTGGCGCCGCCCTCGACGTACAGCAATGCGAGCGGCCCATTCTTGTAATGCGCCTCCGCCTTCCCCGATGCGACCGATTGAAACTGGTAGCCCGTCGGCAGCCAGATTTTCAATGAGTCGGTCGAGGCCGGACTGATCGGGTAGTTGGTCGTGTAGCGGGCGGTCAACCAACCCTCCCGACCGTCGCTCAGCAAGATTCGATACCAGGTGCTGCCATCGGGATTGGCCTGTTCGCCCTCAACGTTCAGCTGCGTTCCGGTGGCCAGCGTTGTCAGACGGGTCGCCGAAGCCGAGGCGGTGGCCCGGACGTTGACGCCATCCGAGGCGTGAACCCAGGCGCTTCGCGGGATCGTCTTCGCTTGTTCGATCCGGCGGACGCTGACGTCTGGACACGTGGCCGCGGCGGCGGATGGCGTGACCAGCGTGTGCGAGCCGGCTAGCGACAGGGCGACATGATGGTCCCAGGGCCTGGTCACGGCGAGCCCGACCTCGGCGCCTAACAGCACAAGAACCAGGCCCCATGCGGCCACCGCAAGCTTGGTCACGGTCCTAGCCCCGTCCCGGGTTGTCGGGCGTCGCGGTCACGGTGGCGGCGTTGGACTGCTGGGCGCTGACGTTATCGATCGAGCACGTCACGGTGGTCGTCGCGTTGTATGTCACGTCCGGCACGACCTGCGTCTGGCAACGTCCGACCACCTGTCGAGAGGCCATGTCCGTCATCGTGAACGTGATGGTGGATGGTGCCTGCGCATGAACGAGCCCGCCAAGATTCTTGAGCAGGGCCGAAACAAGACACGGCGAGCCACACCCCGAGGTGTCAACCGACACCACCGTGTAAATCGGCGGCAGCGTCGACAGGTTGGAGAAATCAATCACGTCGGTAGGGGCCGAGATCACGAAGTTGCTGTTGTAGTTGACGAAGCTGAGGTCGGCATCGCGGATGCCGTCAACGACGACGCCATGCTGCAGGCGCACCCCCAGCACCCGGTAGGGGGCCTGTGCGCTGATGAACACGTCTCCCCGTGCGCCCGAAAGGAGGACCGCATCGACGCCATTCACCGATACGTGATCGGTGCGCTTGGTGACCGCCTGTCCGAGGAAGGTCGATCGGAAGGCATTTCCATCAGTAAGGTCGGTGAGCTGGGGAATCTGGGCGGCCGAGCCCGTCCACCAACCATTTCCCGCCGCCTTCACAAAGCTTCGAGAAACGAGGTCGCTGCCCATGTGCGCAGACAAAAACTCCTGCCCGCGAAAATAGGCCTTGTTGCCAAGGATGATCGCCTCGAGCTTGACATCGCCCGCCGTGACCGTGAGATGCTCCGAGCCCGGCCGATGCACCTGCATGTCCATCGACCACTGGTTGGTTCCATCGCTATACGACCCGGTGATCTCGAAACTGTCGGCCGCGGTCAGGGTGCCGGTGGCGCCGCTCTCGAGGCTGCGCGTCGTGGGCAGGGCGAGACCGAACGGAAGATCGCAGGCGGAGAGCGAAGCAACGACCGCGGCTCCGACTAACCCGGCCCGTACCCGATCCGAGACACGCAACGGCGAGCGAAACGCTGACACAGCCCTGGAGATGTAACGCCCTGGCCAGTTCAACCGTTACTCCGCCGTGAGCGCCAAGCGCCGGGCGGTCCGCCTGTTCGGCCGCGAATACGCCGTCATTCTCCCCAGCATCCGCGACCCACGCCTCCACGTCGCCGCCGTACTGATCACGCTGCAAGTACTGGGCCAGACGGTCCTCGGCTTCCGGCTCTCGGTGGCGCAGATTCTCATCTGTCTCGCGACCGGGGCGCTGATCGAGTTCGTCGTGGCCTTCTTCAAAGACAGCGCCATTATGTGGCCGGCGAGCGGATTGCTGACCGGCAACAGCACGGCCTTCATCCTGCGAACGCCCGGCACGCTCCACGGCCAATGGTGGAGCACGCATGGCATCTGGATCTTCATCGGCGTGGTCGCCGTCTCGATGGCTTCGAAGTACTTGATCCGCTGGCGTGGGCGCCACATCTTCAACCCCTCGAACCTTGGCCTGGTGATCGCCTTCGTCGCGCTCGGCCCCAAGTTAACGGAGCCTCAGGATCTCTGGTGGATCCCGCCCGGGCCGTGGCTGGTTGTGACCTACGCGATCCTGGTGATCGGGGGACTCTTGATCGCGTGGGAACTGCGATTGCTCGGCCTCGAGCTGGCCTTCATGGCCGGGTTTGCGGCCTTCACGGCCGTGGCGCTCGCGCTGGTGCCCGACCATTGCATGGTCGCCAGCTGGCATGTGGCACCGATGTGCGGACGCGAACTCTGGCAGATCCTGGTCACTTCGCCCGAACTCCTGGTGTTCGGTCTTTTCATGGTCCCCGACCCGAGGACGGTTCCCGACGGCGCCGTGGCCCGTGTGGCGTTCGGCCTCGTCGTGGCCATCCTCGCAGTGCTGTTGATCGGCCCGACGACGCTCGAGTTCTGGACCAAGACCGCGATCCTGGCCAGCCTCGTGATCGCCTGTGCCCTGCGCTTTGCACTGGCGCGCTTCCTGTCGCCACTCGAGGCGCGCGAACGGCAGCGGGCTGGGATGCGTCGCCTCAGCTGGCGTCTGCCCGCTGCGCTCGCAGTCGGCCTGCTCTTCGTTGGAACCATTCCCGTGGCTGCGGACCTCTCGACCCACAGTCCCGTCCCGGCGGCCGGGCTCGCCGACGGATCGACGCCGACCCTGCCACGCACCGTTGGTGCCGGTCCCGACGTGGCCAGCTGGGTATCAACCGCGGCCGGCGCCGCTCTGCCGCCGCCACGAAACTCGGGACCAGCCTCGGCATCGGCACAGCTCTATATCCTGCCAACGATTCCGACGGTGACCCTTGCGCCCAACGTGATCGCCTTCGATCAGTCCGCCACGCGCAACGCCGACAAGTGGGCGCATGACGTCGTCCTCGACCTCATCATCGAGTCCGAGGCCCGGCGTGCGCACGATTTGCAGCTGGCAGAGAGCGGCGCCACGGGCGACGCGCTCACCGAGTTCGTCGATGTCATCAAGGGGGACATCAGCGGCGGAAAGATCATCCAGAAGACGTACAGCTTCGACAAGGTCACGCTCAACCTCTACCTGCCGAAGTTCAGCAGCCAGGCATCGCGGCTGGTTGGGATTAACCTGCAGGGAACGAGCACCTTCATCACGAGAGACGCCTCGGGCACCGTGCTGTCCCAGTCGACCACGCCGTACTCGAAGAGTTGGGGTCTCGATACCTTCTCGAGCGCGAGCCACCAGCCGATCATCAACGACTACACGGACCTCGCCCCCGCCCCCTGAAGCGCGGGCACGCTGACCGGCCGAGGTGCCCCGTTATTGATTCGACAACGCGATCCAACCGGCGATCTGCGCCCGTGAATTGAAGCCGAGCTTGTTCAGGATGCCGCGCACATGGCTGTCGACCGTGCGTTCCGATATGAACAGCCTGGCGCCGATCTGCTTGTTGCTCAGCCCCTCGGCCACCAGCTGTGCGACCTCGGCCTCGCGTTTGCCGAGCAGACCGCGACCCTCGCCGTTCGCGCTCACAGTCGCGGCGACCTGAGCCGGCTCCCCAAGCGCCAGCCGGATCGCCTCATCGCGGCTCAGGCGTCTCCCCGCATTCATCTCCGTCTGAAACTTCGCCGCGCCGATGGCGGCCGTCGCGGATTCTTCCGCCATCGCAATCAATGGAGCGAGGATGGGAATGAGACGTGCCCCTGCCTGCGTCCGGACTGTCTCCGCGCCACCAAGGAGCTGCGCGGCGAGGCGGGCCTGGCCGGACCCGGCCGCCACGCAGCCCAGTCCGTCGAGCAACGCGTACTGTGCAACCCGGTCGTCGATCCGCTGCGCGATCTTCAGCGCTTCGGTGTAGTCGGCCCGGGCCTTCGCGAGATCCCCGGTGATCAGCGCCGTGCCCCCCGCGTTCAACAGCATCATCTCCAGGCTGTAGAGGTCACCGGCCTGACGACTGAGACGGACCCCCTCTGACGAAGCGGCTTTCACCTCCTCGATATCACCCCGGAAGAAACCGTCGAGCGCTCGAGCCTGGAGCAGCGAGATCCGGGCTGGAAACTCATCGAGACCCGCGGTGACGACCGCGCACTCATCGAGCAAGGGCCGGGCCGACCCGGCATCGCCGGCCAGGTTCTCGGCGATCGACGCCATCGACAGCCCCTGCGCGAGCAGGGCAGGCTGGCCGAGCTCTCGCGCTGTCACCATGGCTCGTTGGAGCGGCGGCCGGGCCGCGATTGGGTCGGCCTTCAGCACGGCAAGAAATCCGCGCAGGAAGTACGCCCAGAATTGGCCCTCCGGGTTTCCGGGACCGGCGGCCAGCAGCTCGTCGAGCCAGCGCACGCCTTCCGTGGTCGCGCGCGTGATCCAATACCACCCGATCGAGGTGGCGAGGTCGATGCCGCGGCGGGCGTCCCCGCGGGTGAGGCAATGCCGAAGGACGGCTCGGATGTTGTCGATCTCCAGGTCCATCCATTGGAGCCAGTCCGGAAGGCGGTAGCGAGCCTCGCCAACGGCCTGTTGGCATCTCGACCAGTAGTAGTCGGTGCATCGCTCTCCAACCACAATCTCCTCACCCGCCTCCCGGAGCTTGAGCACGGAATATTCGCGCATCGTCTCGTGCAGGCGGTAGCACGCGGCACCCTGAACGTCTTCTTTCATCACGAGTGACTTGTCGACCAGCGAGGAGAGCCGGTCCAGAGCCTCCTCGACCGGAACGTCATCGGAGGTGCACACCGCCTCGACGTCATCCAGGGTGAAACGCCCGGCGAACACGCATAACCGGCGCAGCAGCGCCCGCTCCGCAGCGGCGAGCAGCTCGTAGCTCCAGTCGATCGTGGTGCGCAACGTCTGATGTCGCGGCAGAGCGGCGCGGCCTCCTCCGGTGAGCAGACCAAAGCGGTCGTTCAAGCGATCCCGGATCTGCTCCACGGTCAGGACTCGAGTTCTCACCGCCGCCAGCTCGATCGCGAGCGGCAGGCCGTCGAGGCGCCGGCACAGATCCGCAACGGCGACCTGGTTCGCGTCCGACAATTTGAAGCGGCCCGAAGCAGCCGCGGCCCGCTCCGTGAAGAGCATGACGGCCTCGTTCTGCCCCAGCTGAGCAAGTGACTCTGACGCCTGAGCCGAGGGCAGTTCGAGCGGTGGCACGGGGACCACATGCTCGCCGGCGATCGCCAGCGGTTCGCGGCTGGTCAACAGCACGCGGACGCCCGGGGCGCCCTTGATCACCTCAGCCGCGACCTGGGCGGCGGAACCCAGGAGATGTTCGCAGTTGTCCATGAGCAGCAAGAGTTCCTTGTCCTTGAGGTAGGAGAGGAGCAGGACGAGCGGCTCGGTGAAGGCCTGATCGCGCAGGTCGAGCGCGGCCAGCGCGGCGTTGCTCACCAGGGCAGGGTCTCGAACGTCGGCCAGCTCGACCAACCACGCGCCGTCGCGGAAGCCACGGGCGAGTTGGGCCGCGATGCGGATCGCCAGGCGGGTCTTGCCAACGCCTCCCGGCCCGACCAAGGTGATCAGGCGGGCTGTGCTGAGCTTCTGGCGAACTTCGGCAAGCTCGCGCCGCCGCCCGATGAAGCTGGTCGCCTCAGCCGGCAGGTTGCCTGACCGGCGGGTGGGCCTGGCCATGCTGACAAGGACGTTACTACGGGTCCGAGTTACAGCCCAGCTCGGCACCGAGTCGGTAATTCCACGGATTTCGGCGTGCCGCCGGCCGCCTAGCCTGAAGAGCATGACGCGGGAGGTCTCGGCGCAGCGAGTGGAGGTGAGTTTCGTTGGCGCGCCGCCCGCCCAACAGATCAAGCGTGCGTCGGGAGTCAGCGAGGTTGAAACCGATGGCGCCACGTTGCGCTGCTTGGTCTGCGGCAGCTTTCAGCCATTTCTCGAAGCATTGCGCGGTCACGAGGTCATCAGCTTCAGGTCGATATCCACGGATCCCCAAGGAGGAAACCCATGGTAACCAGCTATCCGTTACAGTTCGACGTCGACTTTCCGACTCGGTCGCTCGATCGATTGACGACGGCCTTACGGATCTTCGCCGCGATCCCGATCCTCGTGCTGCTTGGCCTGCTGTCGCAAGACGCCATGCAGGGCGGTGACCATCACAGCACGACGACGTTCGCCAGCGGCGTCGGTCTTCTCTTCCTGCCCATCGTCCTGATGCTTCTGTTCCGCCAGAAGTATCCGCGCTGGTGGTTTGATTGGAACCTGAATTTGCTTCGATTCTCGAACCGCATCACGGCGTACCTCGCCCTGCTCGACGATCGCTATCCGTCAACCGACGAGGACCAGAGCGTGCACCTCAACCTCGACTATCCCGATGCTCGCCAGTTGAATCGCTGGCTGCCCCTGGTCAAGTGGTTCCTCGCCATCCCCCACTACATCGTTCTCTTCTTCCTCGTCATCGGCGCGGTGGTCGCCGTGATCGTGGCCTGGTTCGCGATCATCTTCACGGGCCGCTATCCCGAGAATCTCTTCCGCTTCGTCGTTGGCGTGATCCGCTGGAGCAACCGGGTCTCGGCCTACGCGTTTCTCCTCGTCACCGACAAGTACCCGCCGTTCCAGCTCAGCTGAGATGGCTATACGTCTGGCCAAAGCCTCGCCAACTACGCGGGCGAGGCTTACCGGAATCGTCTACTTGCTGTTCTTTGTGACGGCCATCCTCGGCGCGGTCATCGCGCCGGGGATCAGTGGTCCGGGTGCGACCGGCGATGCCGTGGCGACCGCCAACAACATCATGGCGCACCAGCCGTCGTTCCGGGTCGGTTGGGCGCTTGACCTGATATCGACCGCGTTCTATGTCGCGCTGATGGCGCTCTTCTACCAGTTGTTCAAGCCGGTGAGCCGGACCCTCGCCTTACTCGCCATGGTCTTCGGCCTGGTCGGATGCGCCGTCACGGCCTTTGGCAGTCTGTTTCAGCTCGCGCCCCTGGTGATCCTTGGAGGCAGTCCGTACTCGAGCGCCTTCGACGTGAGGCAGCTGCAGGCCCTCGCGCTCCTGTTTCTCAACCTGAACGTTCAGGTCGGCTACATCGCCCTTGTCTTTTTCGGGGTGTTCCAGATCGTTCTGGGCTACTTGATCTTCCAGTCGGCGTTCCTGCCGCGAATCATCGGGGCGCTGATTGCGGTTGCCGGCTTGGGTTGGCTGACGTTTCTCTCGCCGCCCCTGGCAAACCAGCTCCTGACGCCGCTCGAAGTCCTCGGCATTGCCGCCGAGGCGTCGCTCATGTTATGGCTGCTCGTCATGGGTGTGAACCCCCAGCGGTGGACGGCGTGGGCAGCATGAAAGCCATCCTCTGCCGAAAGCCGGGCCGCCCGGATGTTCTCGCACTCGACGAGATCGAGAAGCCATCGGTCACCGACGACGGCGTACTGGTTCGGGTCCACGCCGCCTCCGTCAACCCGGTCGACTTCTTCCCACTGTCGGGGGTGGCCCACACGGCGCGTTGGCTGAGCGGGGGCTTCAAAGCGAGACCCGTCGTGCTCGGCACCGATTTTGCCGGAACGGTGGAATCGGTTGGAAAGAGCGTCACCGAGTTCAAACCGGGTGACCAGGTATTCGGTGGCAAAGATCGCAGCACCTTCGCCGAGTACGTTGCCCTTCCAGCAACGGGTGCGGTGGTGGCGAAACCGGCGAACGTCACCTTCGAGCAGGCTGCCGCCGTCCCGGTCGCCGCCATCACGGCGCTGCAAGCATTGCGCGATCACGGACGGCTTCGACAGGGTCAGAAGGTGCTGATCAACGGTGCCTCGGGAGGGGTCGGTAGTTTCGCCGTGCAGATCGCGAAGGCGTTCGGGGCGCACGTCAGCGCCGTCTGTAGCCCGGCAAACGCGCAAACCGCCGGGGCGCTCGGCGCGGACACCGTGATCGACTACACGCAAGAGGATTTCACCCGCTCCGGCGGGTCCTACGACCTGATGATCGACATCGCCGGCAACCGTTCCTGGTCAGAGTGCAAACGCGTCCTCGCACCGACCGGCATCTTGGTCGCGGCCGGAGGCTCCGCCCACACGGTCTGGGGTGGGAACAGCACGATCCGGCATCTCCTCGGTGTTCGCCTGGCGTCCATCGGTGGGACGCGCAAAGTCGCGCTCTTTATCGCGAAGCTGAACAAAGCGGACCTGTTGGTTCTGCAGGCGCTTCTCGCGAAAGGAAAAGTCATCCCGGTCATCGATCGCTGCTACCAGCTCAACCGGGTGCCCGAGGCCTTCAATTACATGGGCGAAGGCCACGCCACAGGAAAGATCATCATCACTGTGTGACCAGCCAGATGACGGCGGTTGTCTACGACCGATATGGGCCGCCGGAGATTCTTCGACTCGAGCAGGTCGACCGGCCCGTTGCCTCCGAGGGTGAAGTCCTCGTCAGAGTCCATGCCACGACCGTCAATCGATTCGATACCGCGACCCGAGACGCGAACCGAAAAAGCGGTCTGGCCATCTCATTGATGAGCCGCCTCGTCTCAGGCGTCCGCGGGCCGAGACACCGGATCCTCGGCACCGAATTTGCCGGAGAGGTCGACGCGGTCGGCGCCAGGGTGACCGAGTTCGCGATCGGTGACCGGGTCTTCGGCACCACTGGACTCGGGTTCGGCGCGCACGCAGAGTACCTCGCCATGCCGGTGAGCGGCCGAATCGCCGCGATGCCAGCCGGGATGAGCTTCGAGGAGGCGGCGCCGATCTGCGACGGTGCGCTGAATGCACTGACCTGTCTGAAGCAGGCCGATCTCAGAACGGGGCGCACCATCCTCGTCAATGGCGCCTCGGGGGCGATTGGTACTGCGGGAGTGCAGCTGGCCAAATCCTTTGGCGCCGACGTCACCGCCGTGTGCAACACGAAGAACCTCGAGCTGGTGCGATCGCTTGGAGCGGACCGGGTGATCGACTACACGCAGACAGACTTCACCAGGAACGGCCAGACCTACGACGTGATCCTCGACGCCGTCGGCAAGCTGTCGTTCGGTCGGTGCCGCGGCTCGCTGGAGCCGCACGGTATTTTCCTGCCAACCGACGGGCTGGCGAACCTCATGTGGGCGCTCGTGACCCCACGGCTCGGAGGCAAGAAGGTGCTCTTCCAGATCCCACCTCGACAGACGAAGGAGGACGTCCTCTTCCTCAAGCAACTGATCGAGGCCGGGAAATACCGCCCGGTCATCGATCGGCGCTACCCACTGACGGACGTGGTCGAGGCGACGAGATACGTCGAGACAGAGCAGAAAACCGGAAACGTCGTCCTGACGGTCAGCCAGCCGATCGGGAGGTCGTGACCGCAGCGGGCACGTAGACCTTACCGCGATCGAGGTATGCGGCAACCTGGTGCACCCGGTAAGTTGGCTCGCCGAACTTCTTCCGGGCTCCGGCGACGATGTCGGATTTGAGGAAGGCATCGATCTGCTCGCGAGTGTCCCAGAGGTAATTGCCCCCGTACTCGCGCGTCTCGGGGTCATAAATGAAGGCTTTGGAAATCAAGCCCGGCATGTTGATGTAGAGAGTCCGGGCGCGGTCCTCCATGAGCGCGGGGATCTGCGACCAGTCGGTGTCTTTGGGGAGCGTAAAACGCATGGTCAGCGTGAACATGGTGTCCTCCTTGCCTATTGCCGGACGATCGCGGGAGCCCGCCCTCGTAAGACGAACTTCTGGATCTTCCCGGTCGCGGTCTTCGGCAACTCCTCGACGAAGTTGAACCACTGCGGAACTTTGAAGTGGGCGAGTCGGGCTCGCGCGAAATCTCGAAGCTCGGCCTCGGTCGCGGTCTGACCAGTCTTCAAGACCACGAAGGCGCAGGGCGCCTCTCCCCAGCGCTCGTGTGGCAGGCCGACGACCGCGACCTCCTGGACGGCTGGATGTCGCAGCAGGCAGCCCTCGACCTCGACCGATGAGATATTCTCGCCGCCGCTGATGATGACGTCCTTGAGCCGGTCGCGGATCTCCGCATAGCCGTCGGGGTGAACGACGGCGGCATCGCCGGTGTGGAACCATCCGTTGCGGATTGCCTTGGCGGTCGCTTCGGGGTCTCGGTAATACCCCTCGAGCACGACGTTGCCGCGCACGACGATTTCGCCGATGGTGCTTCCGTCGTGGGGCACTTCTTCACCGGTCTCCGTGTCGACGACACGCAGGTCGCCCGACGTGATCAGCTCCACACCCTGCCGAGCCTTGATGGTGGCACGCTCGGCGGCCGGCAGTGTGGCATGCTCCGGCAACGGATCGCAGACCGAGATGAACGGCGAGGTCTCGGTCAGGCCGTAGACCTGGGTGACCTCCCAGCCCAGCTCGCCTTCCAGCCGCTCGATGGTGGCGGCGGCCGGTGGCGCGCCGGCGGTCGCGACGTGGACGCCGCGCGGCACATCGCCACGGATGTCTGGCGGCGCGTTGGCGAGGCCGATCAGCACCGTTGGCGCCGCGCACAGCCAGCTCACGCGCTCCGCCCGGACGAGCCGGAAGACCTCGGCCGGATCCGGCTTGGGGAGACAGATGTGGGTGGCGGCGGCGGCCGTCACGGTCCACACGAAGGTCCATCCGTTGGCGTGGAACATCGGCAACGTCCACAGGTACCGGTCGCCGATTCCGAGCCGCAAATGGAGGAGCGTTCCGATGGTATTGAGGTAGGCGTTGCGATGGGTGATCATGACGCCCTTCGGTCGGGCCGTCGTGCCACTCGTGTAGTTGATGGTCAGGAGGTCGCCCTCGTCGATGTCGGGCTTGATGACGTCCGGCGGCTGGGCCGCGAGCGTCGTCTCGTAGTCCAGCCAACCTTGGCGCGACCCGGTGAGCGCGACGAAATGCTGGACGCCTCCGATGCGTTCGCGAATGCGGTCCACGCTGTCGAGGTAGTCCTGCGTGGCGCAGACGACGGTAGCGCCCGAGTGGTCGATGATGTAGGCGAAGTCGTCGGCCGTCAGCCGGTAATTGACCGGCACCAGCACCGCGCCGATCTGGGGCACGGCGTAGAACGACTCGAGCTGCTGGTGGACGTTGGGCGCGATATAGGCGACACGGTCACCCTGGCGGACGCCCATCTGCTGGAGCGCGGCGGACCAGCGGTCGCAGCGGTCGAAGAACTGCTCGTAGGTGAGCCGGAGGCCGCCGTCGACGACTGCCTCGCGCTGCGGGTGCAAGCGGCGAGTCCGGCGCATGAACTCGAGCGGCGTCAGCGGCGTTTCCATCGACCCATCCTCCTCCCGATGCCGAGATTGCGCCGAGTGTAGTCCGCTTGGAACCCGATGGCAAGACGGGGTCCGTCCAACCGGTAGAAACCAAACTGGGGCGAGCCGCGTTTGATCCTCCAGTGGCCCGCCGACTCTTCGCTAGACTCGAACAGCGGATATGGATCAGGATCTAAAGACACCCGTCCTTGATCGGATCGGCACGCCGGCTGACCTCCGCTCCCTGAGCGACGTCGAACTGCGCGCGCTCGCCGAAGAGATCCGCCAGTTCTTGGTCACGACGGTCTCCAAGACCGGTGGCCACCTCGGTCCCAACCTTGGGGTGGTCGAGCTCACCCTGGCGTTGCACCGCGTCTTCGATAGCCCGAAAGACCGGATCCTCTGGGACACCGGGCATCAGGCCTACGTGCACAAGCTCCTGACACGCCCGCGCGACGGGTTTGCGCGGCTTCGCAAGCTGGGCGGCATGAGCGGGTACCCGAACCGGAGCGAAAGCGAGCACGATTTCATCGAGAACAGCCACGCCTCCACCGGCCTGAGCTACGCCGCCGGGATGGCCGAGGCGGCTCGCCGCCAACCCGACGCGGGCCGGGTGATCGTGGTCGTGGGCGACGGAGCACTGACCGGCGGCATGGCCTACGAGGCACTGAACAACATCGGCCATCGAAAGACCCCGGTGATCATCGTGGTCAACGACAACGGCCGCTCCTACGCCCCGACCGTCGGCGGCCTGGCCCAACACCTGGCGCAACAGCTCACCGTCCTCAACCCCAGCTATCACCGGACCAAGAGTCGTGTCGACCGGATCCTGCGCGGCGTCCCCGCCGGCGACAAGGCGATCGAAGCCGGTCGCCGCATCAAGGAAGGACTGAAAGAGCTGGTCTCGCCCCGTACCTTCTTCGAATATCTCGGCATCAAGTACTCCGGACCGATCGACGGTCACAACATCGAGGACATCGAGCGCACGCTCCGCCAGGTCAGCCGTCTGGGCGAACCGGCCGTCGTGCACGTGATCACGACCAAGGGTCGCGGCTACGGGCCGGCGGAAGAGGATGAGATCGACCACCTGCACGGCGTCAGTGCATTCGATGTGCTGACCGCCAAGCCATTGAGCCGTCGGATCAGTTACACGGACATCTTTGGCGAAGCGTTGCTCGAGGAGGCCGAGCGTGAGCCGCGACTGGTCGCGATCACCGCGGCCATGGGCAGCAGTGCCGGGCTTGGCCCTTTTGCGGAACGGTTCCCGGATCGTTTCTACGACGTTGGGATCGCCGAGCAGCATGCCGTCACCTTCGCGGCCGGCCTCGCCATGGCCGGGCTCCGGCCGGTGGTCGCGATCTACTCGACGTTCCTCCAGCGCGCGCTCGACCAGGTGATGATGGATGTCTGCCTGCACAAGCTGCCGGTGACCTTCATCCTCGACCGCGCCGGGATCACCGGCGATGACGGGCCCTCCGCGCAAGGTCTCTTCGACCTGACCTTCCTTCGGGCGATGCCCAGCCTGACGCTGGCCGCCGCCAGCGATCCGCAGGAGCTGCGCGACCTCCTTCATACCGCCATCGCGTGGGAAGGCCCGGGCCCCTTCGCGATCCGGTACCCGAAAGGTGCAGCCGGAGAAACCGAGCCGCAACCAGCGCGGATCCTCCCCATCGGTGAGTGGGAAGTGCTTCGGCAAGGCAGCGCCGCGTTGCTGCTTGCGACCGGCAAGCTCGTCTCGGTGGCGATGGAATCCGCCGCGCTGCTCGAGGCGGAAGGACTGCCGGTGACGGTCATCAACTGCCGATACATCAAACCGCTCGACCCGCGTCTTACGAGCTGGGCGCGCCGCCATCCGGTGGTGCTGACCCTGGAAGACAACGTCGCGACCGGTGGCTTCGGATCGGCGGTGTCGGAAGTGCTGGCACCGCTGGGCATCCCGGTCACCGTCATGGCGGTCCCCGACACCTTTGTCGAGCAGGGCGGCCAGTCCGAGCTGCTCAAACAACTCGGCCTCGATGCGCCAGGCGTTGCGGCGCAGGTGCGGCGGACGTTGGGCGAGCTCGAGTCCGCGCCCAAGCAAGCGACGCAACCGGGCGGCTAGCTCGACCGCGATGGCCAGCGCCTCAACAGACTCCCTCGCCGCCGGCCGCGCCTACCAGCAGCAGCTCCTTGAATTGCTGGGTCAGGACGACCCGGCCGAGGTGGCGCAGACCACGCCGTCAGCGGTCCAGTCGCTGCTAAGGGACGCTGGCGCTGACCTCCAGCGGCGGCCGGCCACGGGCGAATGGTCAGTGCTCGAGCTGGTGGGTCACCTCGCGGACGCGGAGATGGTCATGTCGGGGCGCTACCGCTGGACCATCAGCCAGGACAAACCCCCGCTGCCTGGATACGACCAGGACCTGTGGGTCGCGCGGCTGCGGCACAACGAGGCGCAGCCCGAGGAGCTGCTGGCGGTTTTCTCTGCCCTGCGCGCGGCGAATCTGCGCCTCTGGCGGCAGGCGACCGCAGAGGATCGTGATCGGGTGGCGATACACGGCGAGCGCGGGCCTGAAAGCTACGGCCTGATGTTTCGAATGCTGGCCGGGCACGATCGCTTCCATCTCAACCAGATGCGCGAGACCCTCCGGGCGGTTCGCCAGGCAAGTTAGGCCAGGCGGCTCGGCTTCGGTCGACCGCTATCATCGGATTGTCCCCGCTGGGTAGGAGGTGAGCTGGGTGGACGACGCCCTTCGGATCGCGATGGTCGCGCCCGCCTGGTACCCCTTGCCGCCGAAAGGCTATGGCGGCACGGAGCTCGTCGTCCACCTGCTGCACACGGAACTGCGCCGAATGGGACATCACGTCACGGTCTTCGGTGCGCAGGGGTCGGCCGAGGGCGTAACCATGCTGGCCGACGCGGCATGGAGCCACGATCTCGGCGGGCAGGCGGAAATGGCTCGCCAGGCCACCTACCTGGCTCGCGTCTACGACGCCATCGGCGGTCAGCGCTTCGACGTCCTCCACGACCACACCGGCTTCGAGGGGCTCTTACTCGCCCTTTGTAGCGGGGCCGCCCCGGTTGTCGTCCACACGATCCATGGCGAACTGGTCGAGGCGATGTCCACCTTCTACCGGGAGGTGGACACGCGGGTTCGGCTCTGCGCGATCAGCCTCAGCCAGGCGGGCAGCGCACCTCGCCTGAAGCTGGCCGGTGTCGTCCACAATGCTGTCGAGCTCCCCACGGCGCCACCCAGTCCGAACCACGAGCGCTATGTGATCGAGGTCGCTCGGATCACGCCTGATAAGGGTCAGCACATCGCCATCGAGGTAGCGCAGCGCGCCGGCCGCAAGCTGATCCTTGCCGGCAAGGTCGAGCGCTCCGATGAGGGCCTGCGCTACTTCGAGGAGCAGGTCGAGCCTTTCTTGAGCCCGACCATCGAGTACTACCCCAATGTCGCCGGTGCGCAAAAGGCGAAGTTGATTTCGCGGGCCGCCGCCGGCCTGTTTCCCCTGCAGTGGGCCGAGCCCTTCGGGCTGGCGATGGTCGAGTGCATGGTCGCGGGGACCCCGGTCCTCGCGCTGCGCTCGGGCTCGACGCCCGAGCTGATCGAGGAAGGAGTCACCGGCTTTTTAGGCGAGGACGCCGACGACCTCGTGGAGGCCGCCAGCCGCCTCGACGAGATCGACCGGGTGCGTTGCGCGGCGGTGGCACGCGAGCGGTTCAGCCCGCGTCGCATGGCCGAGCGCTATCTCGAGGTCTACCGGCGCGGGTCGGTCGAGGTCGAGCGGTTCGCGTCGGCCAACGGCCCTGAGCCCGCGGCGCTCACTGCGCAGCCAGCTGCGCTGATGCCGAGGCCATCCGATCGATGATCGCCTTCCCCTCGCCGGTGGTGTCGTCCAGCCAGCGCGGCTGGGCGTAGTTCTCGATCAAGACCGGGCGGTAGTCGACCCGGACGAGCCGGGTGCCATAGAAGGTGTAGCGGCCGACCACGCCCTCGCGCGTTGCCTGCGACCACATCTGATCGAAGATGAAATTCCCACTCGCGTAGGTGATCAGGTGATCCTTGTAGATCTCCACCGGCTGGACCCAGTGGGGATGGTTGCCGATGACGAGATCGGCCCCATCGTCGATCGCCAGGTGGCCGATCTCGCGTGGGTTGTCCGGGGCAATCCCAGGCGCGGCCACCGGGAGCGGCTCGTACTCCTTGCCCCAGTGGAAGGCGACGACCACGACATCGGCCTTCGGCCGCACCAGGTCGATCTCACGCTTCATCTCGGCGCGATCGATGCGGGCGCCGACGCCGTTGAAGCCGAGGAAGGCGAACTTGATGCCGCGGATGTCGCGGATCTCGTAAAGCCCGAGGCCCGACATTCCGATGCCGTGTTGTGACAGCAGGATCTGGGTCTCATTGGTGCCGGCAGGCCCGAAATTCGTCAGGTGATTGTTGGCGAGGTTGGCCACGTTGACGCCGGCGTAGTCCAGGCCGGCGATCGCCCGCTCGTCGCCGCAGAACTTGAACCCGCCGCGAATGACCGGGCAGTTCTTGATCAAGGGCGTCTCGAGGTTGATGAACAACAGATCGCTCGACTTGAGGTAGTCGGCGGTTTGCCGCCAGGGATAAAGCCAGTCCTTGTGGAGGATGGTCTGGTAGTTCACCTCGCGGGCGGGAATGACGTCACCGGTTGCGGTGATGACCCGAAGCTGCGACTGGTCGTACTGGCTCAGGTCGGGCTTGTTGGTGCCGAAGATGCTGGTAAGCGCCAGCGCCGGCGGCGTCGGCGTGGGGGTCGGCGTTGGCGTTGGCGTCGGAGTGGCGGCGACCACGCCGATCGGTGAGCCCCCGGTCGGACCGCTGGTTGGCGCCGAGCAGGCCGCCATCAGGGGCAGCATCATGAGCGGGACCAGGGTACGACGCTTCAAGCGCGGGTTAGGATACACCAGCTCTTGCCCAGCCACCAGCCCCAACCGTTACCCGGTTGTCGTTTTTAGTACCTTGCGAAGCAAGGAAGCTTGTGCTACATTGCAGTCGTGCCGGCGGACGGACTCGTAAGCCAGATGCGCCGCGGGGCACTGGAGTACTGCGTGATGGCGCTGATCCTCAAGACCCCGCGCTACGCCTACGAGTTGATCGAGGCCCTGGGCAAAACCGGCTTGCTTACCACCGAGGGCACGCTCTACCCCTTGCTCAGCCGCCTCCGGCGCGATGGCCTGGTGAAGACCGAATGGCGCGAATCTGCCGACGGGCCGCCGCGGCGCTACTACGAACTGACTTCCGAGGGCCGGCGGGCCCTGACCGCTTTCAAGAACGAGTGGACAAGCTTTCGTGGCGCGGTCGACGGAATCCTGCAGGAGGGCACCAAGTAATGACCGCCCCACATGCTGACCAGCTGATCGACGGCTACCTCGCGCGGCTTCGGGTCGCGGCGACCGACCTCCCGTCGAGCGTCCGCGACGAATTGATAGAGGATATGCGGGCCCACATTGCCGAGGCGCGTGCTCGCGAGCCCGAAGAGACCGATGCCACCGTCCTCAACATCCTCGACCGGCTGGGCGAGCCGGACACCGTGGTTGCAGACGCTCGGGAACGGCTCGGAATCCGGCTGGCCCAGCCCTACCGGCCCGGCGTGCTTGAAGTCGCCGCCGTCATCCTCGTGCCCTTCTTCTGGCCGATCGGGGTCATCCTCCTCTGGATGTCGCCCGCGTGGAAAGCACGAGACAAGCTCATCGGGACGTTTTTGCCGCCCGGAGGCTATATGGGTATCGGGATCTTTGGCCTAGCGGCCGCGACGCACAACAGCAGCGGCTGTGTGGTATCGACCGACGCCGCCGGTCACATTATTCAGGACACGTGCCCGGCCCCGGGACCGTTGTGGCTGCAAGTGCTGACAAATGTGCTGATCACCTTTGTGATCTTTGTCTTGCCACTGTTGACGGCTGGCTACCTCGCATTCCGCCTACGGTGGGGCCGCCGGCCGCAAGCGACTGCCACGGCCTAGCCGACTCACGACGCGGTCGGATCGAAGCGCCAGCGGGTCGCGCCATAGGGCTTTACCGTTGCCACTCCGAAGGCGACAAGCGGCGTCATCACATAAAGATGCCAGGGTGGCGGCCCGGCGCTGGGCGCACTGTATTCGGCCGTGAGTGCGCCGTCCGTCGCCCGCGCGGGCCAGCCCTGGTCCGCGTATCGTTTGGCGAGTCGCTCGAGCGTCGTCTGGTCGGTAACCTTTGCCGCGCGGCCCTCGACGACCAGGTCGAGCCCAGGGAGCGCCATGGAGAGCGCGCAGTTTGGATTCGCGGCGAGGTTGCGGCTCTTTCGAGTCCCGGGGCCGCTTGTGAAGTAGAACATGCCGTCAACCCAAAGCGCGCCCACACCGGCGACGTGCGCGTGCCCATCTGGGTCGACGGTACTGAGCCAGGTCGTACGAGGGGCCTCTGAGTTCGCGGGTGCCTCGAGCTGGTCGACGGCGCGTGACCAGGGGATCGGGGGATCGCCGTAGATGTCGAGGTTCTTCTCTTCCATATCGAAAAAGCCGCCTCGGGGGTGATGCGAATTCATCGGTCCAGGATGGACCGCGGTTCGATCTTAGTGGTTGCCGTTGTTCGACTTCGACGGCTTGCTGGCGTCGTGCGACTTTGCCGCACCCGCCTGGGCGAGCTCGAGCTGGAGCTTCGTCTGCGCAGTGGTAACGAGGTTGTCCATGGCAGCGATCGTGCTCGCAACGGCCGGCCGGCTGGTCGCCAGTGCCGTCCGCTCCAACTCGGTCAGGGCGCCTTCCTGGTCTGAGATGTACTGATTGAATGCCGGGTGCGCGCTACCCTTCAGCTGCGAGGCCTGTTGCCGGAGGTGCTCCAGCGCGACATGGTCACGCTGGTACGCGTCGCGGATCGCGGCGGTGGGATCGATCGCACCGGTCGCGGTCTCGGCAACGTGGCTGGCCGCCGACTGCAGTGCAACGGGCAGGGCGCTCGCCGAGGTCAAGCTGATCGGAGCCAGTGGGCGCTGCGGCGCCTCGGCGGCGTGGGCGACGATTCCGCTGGTCAGTGCGAAGCCGATGACCACACCCAGCAGCCGGCTCGTCATGCTCATGCCCATCTAAATTGCCTCGTCATTAGCCTATGACCCAATGGTCGCCGCAACATTTCTGCGAACGTTACGTCACCGATCACGGTTGGGTCGTGGCACGCCATCAACTCGCGCGCACAATCAAGTCACAGGCAGGTACGGTGTCGGGCGTATTCTTACCGGCCGCCGAGGCGCACGCTAACGGTCAGCCGATGCGTGGCTCCCATGGGTCGGTGCTCATCACGATGGTGACCGGGCCGTCGTTCACCAGCCGCACCGCCATCTGCGCGCCGAAGGAACCGGTCCGCACCGTAAGCCCGCTCTCGCGTAAACGGGCGAGGAAGCGATCGAGCAGCGGGACGCCCTGCTCGGGCCGCGCCGCGTGCAGGAAGCTCGGCCGGTTCTGTCCGCGGGCATCCGCAAAGAGCGTGAACTGGGAGACGACCAGGAAGGCCGCCTTGACCTGGATGGCGCTCAGGTTGAACTTCCCCGCCTCGTCGCTGAAGACGCGCAGCTTCAGGATCTTGTCCGCCAGGTAATCGGCGTCGCGCTCGGCGTCGGTGTCGGCAACCCCCAGCAGGATGCAATACCCCGGTCCGATCGACGACTCGCCGCCGTCCCATCGAACCGATGCCTCGCTGACGCGCTGAATCACCGCCCGCATCGCTCAGCTCAGGGGGGCGGATTCCAGCCGGTCAGCTGGGCATCGCTGCGCCCTGTCAGCCAGCTCTCGACGTCGTGGAACACCCGCTCGCGTTCGACCTCGTTGAAAATCTCGTGATACAGGCCGGGGTACAGACACATGGCACGGTCTGGCGCCCTGGCGCGAGCGAAGAAGCGCTGGCTCCCAACCGGATCGACGATCTGGTCGTCGCGGCCGTGCATCAGCAGAAACGGCACCCGCAGTTCGGGTGCGCGCTCGATGAACTCCTCGCCGCGGGCGATGGTACTGGCAAAGAGGCCGGCCGTGATCTGGTTGTGGACCAGCGGGTCGCCGGTGTACGCGGGGGCGATGGCGGGATCGTGACTGAGCACACTTGGGTCGATCTCATTAGCGAAGCTTGCCTTGGGCGCGACCTTTGGCAGCACCCCCGCTAGTGCCCGCTTCCAGGCCGGGACCTTCACCTTCGGGACGAGCGCGGGTGCGGAGAAGACGGCTTTGTCGAGGCGATCCGGCCGGTCGAGCGCGTAGGCGATCGCCAGCAGCCCGCCAAACGAATGGCCGATCAGCACCAGCGGCCCGCCACTCTCGCTGCGAGCGCGCACGACGACCAAGTCGAGATCGTCCAGCAGCGACTTCAGGCTGGGCGCGTGGCCACGCTGGCCGCCGCTGCGCCCATGGCCGCGCTGGTCCATGGCGTAGATGGTGGCGCCGCGCGGCGTGAACCATTCCGCGAGGTGCTGGTAGCGACCGCCGTGCTCGCCCAGGCCGTGCACGAGCACGAACGTCCATTGGTGGGCCACCCCCTCCGTTTCCCAGCGCCGCAGGTAAAGGTCGAGACCGTCCGCCGTCTTGAGGGTGGCGGTCGACTCCTTCACGGGTTGAGCTGTCGGAAGCCTCGATAAATGCGCATCGCCTCCGCCTCCGCCTCGAGGAAGGAGGGGGCGAAATCGCGGATGCCCTTGAGGCTGAAGCCCCACATGCCGGGCTTGTCGCGGCGGAAGTACGAGTTGGGGCGGTAGGTCGGAGGATAAAACGTAATCGGCTCGCCCTCCATTTTCTTGATGACCGGTCTGGCGGCGAGCACGTCCTCGATCGGCATGCCGGACGGCAGCCGGCCCTGGCGGATCTCGAGACGGCGCAGCTTGGCGATCGGGTTCTCCTCGTCCTGTAACGCGGCCCTGGCGTGGAATCGCTGGGAGATGTCGTTCAGGAAGTAGAGCGTGGCGATGGCGTCGGTCTCGTCGCCGAGCAGGCGCAAGAAGCCGGCGGCGGACAGCGTCGGGCCTTCCTCGTTGCGAAGATGACGGAAGTACTCCATCGCGAACAGGTCGGTGGCGTTCTCCGTCGCCAGCCAGAAGGCATCACCTCTCCAGCCACGGCTTCGCGTAAACGCTCGCGCCTCGTCCTCCAGCTCGGCCAGCCGAGCGGGGGCGACGTCGTAAAAGCGGTAGAAAAGCACTCGGCGCATGGTGGTATGAGAGCCGCTCGTTAAGACCGCGTGGCGGCGGCGGCGGCTTTCATTCTAAGTAGTCGCACGCTGTGCGGCGGCAGCGTGAGCCGGAGGCCATCGCGCTTGACTCCGAGCGCGCGGCCGCCACGCCGCGACGACCAGAGATCCGAAACGGCGAAGGTCCCGTCGGTCCCGATCGCTTCGCTGAAGTGCAGCCGGTACGGCCGGGCGGAGTCGCTCCAGTTGTACACCGCCACCACGGTGCTGCCGTCCGGGTCGCGGCGCACCCAGAGCGGCGGTAGCTCTTGCGGGAAGGCAAACCAGTGGTCCTGCGCCTCGCGGTCCGGCGCGCTGAAGAGATGCACCGGCTCGGCCGCAGGGCCGCCAACCAGGGACAGCACGTTCGGATTGCGCAAGAGGGCCAGCCGATCGGCCGGCAATGTCTCGAGGTCGTCGCTCAGCATGAAGATCCCGCCGGAGAGTGCCCCGATGGTGATCATCACGCGCGCCTCGTCCGGCGTGAGCTGTGGCGCCGGAGCCATCACGACGTCGGCATCGACCGCGAACAGTGACCGGTCGAAGAAGAGGCGGGCGGCCTGGTTACGCGCCATCGAGAGAATCAGGGGGAAGCCGAGGTGCGGCGGTCCCGCCTTGCCGTCTTCCATCTGGGGCACGCCGACGTCGCCGCCGGTCCTGGCGCCGTGCACCAGCCCGACGATCGGCATCAGTGGCGCGCCGCAGGCGAGGATGAACGCCTTCTCGGGCTTGCCCGGCGGATTGACGGCGTCGACGATCTGCTTGAGCCCCAGCCGCAGCGCCTGGGTTCCCGTCACCTCCGGGTCGTGGCGCGCGGCCTCGTAGGCGCCGCCATAAAGAAAGTCGAGCTTGAAGTAGGTGAAGCCATCCTTGCGAAGTCCCTGGAACAGCTCGCCGAGGAATCGCGCGACATCCGGATGGGTCGGGTCGAGGATGTGGTAGGCGCGTCCGAGCCGTGGATCGACCAGCGGCGTGCCGTCGCTCGCCTTCAAGAGCCAGTCCGAGTGGGCCGCGGCCAGTTTCGAGTCGCCGGCCACGTGAAACGGCGCCAGCCAGATCCCCATCTCGAGCCGGTGGCGATGGACACGGGTCGCCAGCGCGTGCAGCCCATCGGCGAAGAATTCGTTGGCGATCCAGTCGCCCCACCGTTGCCAGCGCGGCATCCAGCCGTCGTCGAGCTGGATCACGGGCCGGTGGCCGTCCGTGGCGCTCCTCGTGATCTCCGGCATTCGCTTCGCGAGAAACGCCGCGTTGCGGGCGATATCGGCCTCGGTCACTGCCAGGCCGAGGTGATACCAGCTGCACCATCCACGTGGAACGGTGGGAAAGACCCGCGCGCCGGACGCGTGGCCGGCCGCACTCAGCGCCTTGCGTAACGTCGCGGTGCCGTCATCGCCGTAGAGCAAGAGGATCGGGTCTGAGACCAGGCCGGACTGCGGCGGGACCTCGAGACGAAGCTCTTCTGGCAGGCCCGAACGCTGCTCAGGCTGTGACAGGGGTGAGCCGGTTTGTTCGGCGACGAAGCTCGCGATCGTGGTGGGAAGCACGTCGCCCTCGTGTTCATCGCGGTGATAGTGCCAGTGGAAGTTGGTGGCGAAGCGGCTCGCCTTGAGCACCTGGGCGACGAACATCGTCTGGCCGTCGCAGATGGCCGCCGTCCACCAGGACGAGGCCGCCGGCTTGTGATCGCCCTCGGTGATCGCCTCGTCGAGCGGATGAATGCCGGCGTAGTCCCAGGACTGGTAGCCGTTGATCAGCGCGCCGGCGCGCCACGGTTCCTCTCCCACGTGCAGCCTCGCGCCGGCCCCATCGACCGCGACCGGCCGCCAGCCATTGAACGTGAGCGGCACAGTGCCATTGTTGGTGAGCTCGCACTCGATGACCACTCCGCCCTCGTGGGGGATGAGCCGCGCCGTCGCCAGCGCCGCGCCGGCCTGCCAATGGAGGGCGAAGCCATCCTGATGCGGGAGCGGTGCCGCAGTACTCGGATACCACTGACCGTTCAGCTTGACGGCGCAGGTGGCGTGCGCAAGCAGTGGGCGATCGCCGGCGAAGATGGAGAACGTACCGGCCAGCTGGTCGGCGAGCGGCTTTAAGTCCAGATCGCCGTCAGTCTAGCGTCAAATTCGGGGCGCGCTGCCGCCGGACCCGACCGAAGGGCTTGCGCCCCTCGAGCGCCTGGATGAACAGGTAGATGTGGCGAGCTGCCTGGGTGTCGAGGCCGCCCAGCCAGATTGGGTGCATCTTGAGCTTGGCCGCCAGCAAATCACGGACCTCACGGGCCTCCTGATTGCGACGCTCGGTGAGGTCTTGCACCCTCTTTTCCCCTTTGCGTGGCGTCCCCAGCCACGCGCGCCTCGTCCCCAGTGCCGTGGTGACGGTGAGCGCAAAGTCAGCCGCTAATGTACTGCCTGACTCATCAAAAATCAATGAGTCCCGGTCAATGCCCGCGCGACTTTACGATGAGCTCGTCCATCCAGGGCGGAGCCATCACATGGACCGGGACGCGGTTGGGACCAGCCACTAGCAGAAAGTCACCGCGCTGAGCGGTCTCGAGATAGTTGACCTGGGGCTCGGTGAGATTGAACGCTTTTTGTAGCTTGGCCGCCTCCGAATGCTTTTGCGAGCCAAGCATGAGGATGCTGGGGTTGGTGGCCAGCACCGCCCCGTCTTTGGTGTCGAAAAAGTCCCCGGGGTTTTGGCTCACCAGGATCAAACTCCCGCCGTATTTGCGAATGCGGCGCGCCAATCGGATGAGGAATCGTCGGATCGGCTCGTGCTCGAGCAAGAGCCCGGCCTCGTCAATCAGAAGGTGCCGCGGCCGACGATCTCGCCGAAGTGCCGTCCATAGCCAGTTGGCGAGCAGCAGGTACGCAGGGGGAATCAATTCCTCGCTCAGGTCACGAAGATTGAACCCGACGATCGAGGCGCCCAGGTCGACATTCGTGGGCGTGCTGAAGAGCTGTCCGAGCTCGCCAGTCACCCAACGACGCAAGATGGTGCTGGCCCGCGAATCCGGCGCGACCGCTTGAAGCTCGCGCCAGATGTCAGCGAGCACCGGCGTCTGGTTACTGTTCGAGATCACCGATCGGGTGATCGCCGCGATCTGGGCCCGCTCGACCTCGTCGAGCCTACCGCACATGAGACCGATCAAGTCCAGCACGTCGCTCAGTTGATCCATCGGTTCGTCGGCGTCGACGGTGAACAGCAAGGGATCCAACGCGTTGATCGCATGGCCGGACCCGGCCGCCAGGTGGAGGTAGGTCCCCCCGAGCTCGCGGATCATGCCGCCGTACTCGGCCTCGGGATCGAGGACGATCGCGCCGATGCCCCGCGTGAAGCCGCTGAGCACGACGGACGCGGCCGCGTACGTCTTGCCAGCGCCAGAGTGTGCCAGGACAGCGATGTTGGCGTTGCTGAATCGAGCCTCGTCAAAGGGATCGAAGATGCAGAGACCGCCGGTCTCTTTGTTGTAGCCCCAGTAATGGCCGTCCGCGTCCGCGAGGTCCTCTTGCAGCCAGGGCATCATCGTGGTGACGGCGCTTGTGTGCAGGATATGCTCACGGCTGAGCACGTCCGTGCCGAGGGGCCAGGAAGAGACCAGACCCTGGCGCATTTCAAAAAAGGGCTGCACCGTTTGCAGCATCATGCGGCGGCAGATCGCGCGTAACGCTTCAGCGTGACTGCGCAGCTCAACCGGATCGTCGGCGCCAATCGCGAGGTAGAAGCTGACCGCGAAGGCCTTCTCCTCGTTGCGCACCAGGGCCTGGTGTACCGCAAGCGCCTCGGGAAGTGTTCGCATGGTTGTGCGATCGACTTCGCCTGATTCGACGTGTGCCATGTCATCAGCCCGCAGGTCTCGAATCCGATGATTCAGCAAGGTCAGCATGCGATCCGTGTCGAGCGGCGAGATGTGCACACTGACATGCAACTCTCCCTTGAAGCTCAGCAATGGGAGGAGCCAGCCGGGCTCCACCTCCTCCCCCGGATAACGGCTGACGACGAACGACAGATAGTGCCGCCCATTGATCTCGACGTTATCGGCTCGGTGGGCGAAAGCCTGGCGCTGAGGCCCGAGGTCGCCATCTTGACGGGCGTGACCATAGAGTTCGGCAAGCAAGCTGGAAAGGGCATCGTCGCCGAGCAGCTGTCCCTTGATACCGATTCGACGAAGCTGTTCGATCAACGCTTGAGCACGCAAGCGTAGTGGCGTCCCGAGGTCGGTTGCGACCATGGATGGCTGATCGCGCGATCGATCAAAGCGAAACAGCCACGACCGCAGCAATTGGCGGCCGGAATCAACCGGTCCAAGAACGATGAAGATCTCTCGCTGGTAAACCGGCGTGTCCTGCAGGTGGGCATTGACGAAGCTCCGTGTCAGCGCGCCGAAATAGGCCGACGACTCAGCAAACGATGCGCGCTCCGGCTCGCGTACATCTCCGGCCGGCACTCGGCGGATCCGCAGGTACAGCTGGAATGGTCCACTCTGCGCGTGCAGGAGGTCACGGAAGGCCTGAACCGAACGCGATTGTTGCTCCGGGGCAAGGCCCTGGAAGTTCAGGGAGCTGGTCGCGACCACGACGCGGGGCGCCCCGCCGCGGAGTCGAACGAGTCCGTCCTGGATGTCCGACACCTCGTTGCCAAAGGCAGCCGGGCGGAACAGTTTGACCATGCGAGCGTCAGTCGGTGCTCAGAGCCAGCACGAATGACGCGGCCGCGACGGCGGCGGCGTACGTCGTCTCTTCTGTCTCGGGGATGGCCAGCAGGACGCTCGCGGGTTTACTTCCGATATTCACGCCATGGTCCGCCTGGTCGACCGCAGTGCCCTGGTCGCTCCAAGTCCCGATCACCAGGATGTTCTTGCCGATGATGACCGGCGCCGGTGACGACTGGTCGACAGGGCTGATTGGCCTCGAAGCATTGGGGATCGCCATCACGTCCACCCGATCGCCCGGCTTGAGCACGCCGCCGACGGCGGCGGCCGGCGCAATTGGTACACCGATGATGCGGTAACCCGGCGGAATGTCAAGACCGGAACCCAGGAGGGTGGCGTTCTTGGTCGGGGCAACCTGACGCGCATCCACAAATTGCCCGTCCAGAATCGGAAACGCGACGATCTGCCCGATCGCCTGATCGGCGGACCTCAACACATCGGGGCCGACTGACCCCGGATTGACCTGCCGGAGTGTGATATCCGAATCCTGAATACGGGTTCCGACGGTTAGGTCATGGTTGGCGACCAACGCCGTGTCCTGGCGAGTGTGTGAGTAGTAAAACACGCCGGCGATGCCCGAGAAGATGACGAAGACCGCTAGATACAGACTTCGACGCATAGCCCCCTCCTAACCGCTCTCAGCGGCAAAGTTGACGGAAACGGAAAAACTCGACGCGATCGCATACGAGGCGACGTGGCCGTCGGGAAAGCGGGTCGTGACAAAAAGGGTCACCGGCACGATGTAATCGAGTGGTTGGCCCCCCACGATGTGATTTGGAGCGTTCCACTGCAACCGCAGCGGCTCGCCGGCACGGTGGTCTTGACCGGGGATCGTTCCGACGTCGGGTGGCGCGTCCGAGGGCGGCCCGTCGAGTCGCCACCCGGTCAACCACGACTGGCCAAAACCGCGAGCCATGCCGTCGATCGTCAACTGACCCTCACGAAGGATGAGCAGTTGAACCGAGAGGCTCGTCAGAGCTCCCCTCAGACCATCGATCTGCCGAAAGCCGGTGGTTGATGGTCTACCGGTCGCCATCCCGAGGAAGGGGACGACGCCGACAACGGCTCGCGGTGGAAGGTAGCTGCGCGCGGGCCGCCGGCTGGCGGTGGCCATCGCATGATTGCCGACCTCCACCGAAAACGCCCGACGTAGCAGGTGAACCGTGCCATAGCGGTCGTAGACCGCGGCTTGCGCGTGACCGGAAATGAAGGCGACGACACGGGCGTCGTAGACACCGGCAGCTTGGTAGACGTGGGGGACCTGGATCGACGTCCCAACCACGCCATTCCGCGTCGCCACCTGACCGTCACCGAAATCGATCATCCAGCTGGTCACGGACCAGTCCTCGATGGCCATACTCAGATAGAGGTCGAGATCCTGGGTGAGGGCACTGCTGAGTACAGCGGAAACCACGCTGGTCGAGCCCGCCACCGCGAGGGACGGTGCCACCGCGACCTGGAGATCGAGGTCGAGCCGGACAGCGGCATCCGCCTGCGGTGGTTGTGCGACTGGGGTCGCCGTCGGGCTTGCACAGACGACGGTGGTTGTCCCGAAATTTGGCGGGGGCGCATTGGGCGGAGAACCGTTGATCTGCCGGTTAGTTGCGCGATCAAAGACGTACACGGCCCAAATCCAGGGACAGGTCGGACTCGCGATCGGCTGGGCGACCCACTCGGAGAAGAAGGGAGATTGATGGCCGGCACCGGTCGGGGCTGGGAAGGCGACGGTCGAATCGCTCACCTGCGCATAGATAAAGGCGTGTCCGGCGTACCCCGAGACCGAGGTTATGGAGACCGTCGTAACCGTGCCGTTTACGCCCTGGCCGTTGGTGGCCCCGCTCACCGCTAGGGCGATCCCCAGTCCGAGAGAGGCAGCGGCCTTCGCCGTGGTCGCCATAACCTTCATGTCCGCATCTCGGCATTTGCCGCCACGGTTACGTCAACAACGCGGAGCCCAATCCATCCGAGCAGAAAGAATCGGTATGGGACCCGGATACGCGCACAGACCGCCGGACGATCGAGCAGTGCGCGCGTATACGGATCCGCGGCTGGTGTCTGGTTGACGACGGTGATATCTGCGGCGGCCGCTACCTGAGCCGGATCCTCGATACCCGGCATACCGGTTAGGTTGCGCATCAGGAAGTCCCTGGTCGTTGCGGTGGCGAGGGCTGGGTCCAGCCGCAGGCGGCCAGTCTGGGAGTAGTACTGCTCGTCGACGGCTGTCGCCGCCGTCACCGTTGCCAGGTCGACCGCATATCGGAGGCGGAGCTGCTGCATCTGCAGGCTCGCGATATCGACGGCGAGTGCGAACACCAGGATCAAGGTCGGCATCAGCAAAACGGCATAGAGGACGCTCTGGCCCCGGGACCGAATCAATGGTTGACCTCACCCCGACCGACATATCGTGACGCGAGGGTAAGGTCCCGCGTGAAAAGAAAGGGAATGGCCAGGTGGCGTTGGCTGATCACCTGCACCGTGATCGGCTGTCCCCATCGAACCGACGCCGGCGCGATAGTGACCTGGACGTGGCTCGGATCGAGGCCGGCGGCGACCAGTTCGGTGCGAATTCGGTCTCGCACCACGGCGTCATCTTCACCGCGTTCTCCGGCAACGCGAGCTCCGATCGCCGCGGCCGCCTGTTCCCCGATCCAGATGTGGATCAGGCCTCCCAGTTCGACAATGCCGAAAAGAACCGGAAGCAGGATGAACGCCACCGCCAGCACCGCCTGAAGCGTTTCCTGTCCACGTTGCCGTTGCCGGCGGCCCCTCGTCATGACGTCTGGGTCAGTCGCTGAACCATCTGGCCGATCTTGGCGACGAGACCGTTGTTCCACGCCATGATGCCGACGACGAGTGTTCCAAGGATGATCGCGGCCCCGATCACCCATTCCAGAGTCGACTGTCCGCGTTTCAAGGTCTTCACGGTTTCCCTCCAGTCCGTAAATCGTTCGTCGCCAACGCCCCGCCTCATCCAAACGCCCGCTGCATGATGCCCCAGAAGAGCGGAATCACGATCAAGATCACGAACTCGGGCAGGTAGATGCCTCCAAGAACGGCAAGCAGCTTGGTGCCCACCGCCGCTGCCTGGGCCGTGCTTCGGTTGCGCTGATTCATTCGCACCATGAGTTCCTGGTCGCGGAGCGTCGTGTTGAGGTCGCTACCGATCCGCTTGCACTGGGCAACAGCGGTCACGAAGGTGGCGACGTCGTCCACCCCAGTCCTCAAACCGACCTCTTCGAGCGCCTGCTCGATGCTCATCCCCAGCCCATACCGGCCCAGTGCTCGTTGAATTTCCATCCGCAGCAGCCTGTCCGACTGACGATTGGCGGAAAGGATGTGCAGCGTCCGTTCAAGGGGCATGCCGGCCAGCGTGAAGGCACGGAGGACGCTGATCAGTTCCGGCAGTTCGCGCTGTAGTGCCTCCTGCCGCTTGCGCCGACGACCGGCCAGGAATCGAGCGGGAGCCACATAGCCAGCCCAGGCGAAAAGCGGGACCAGCAAAAAGGCGCCCGAAAACAGGACCGCCACCAGGCCGGCGACGATGGCGCCGGCCGAGGCGCTCATCAGCCGAATCGCGCGCAGTTCGACCCCGTCAATCTGATCCGGCTCGAGGCCGGCTTGGATCAAGTAGAGCGGATCGATGCGGGCGGGGCGAAGGTGGAGCCGACCTCCCCAGAGCAGCGCCGCCGGACGGACCCAGCGCTGGTACCAACCCCCATGTCCCCGCTGGTGCAGCCGCCACTCGACCGGAGAGAGCGTTGTGGCTCGAATCAGCTCGCTGGCAGACGGTTGGGTCGGTCGAATCCCACCGAGAACGGCCTGCAATCCGGCGAAACAGGCGAGCGCCGCGCAAATAGCCCCGAGGGTCATGCCTCGAACCTTGCGATCCGCAAGCTGAGCGCGATGCCAGCGACCTCGAGTGCCGCCGCCAGCGGAAACAGGACGAATCGACCAAGCAAGGTTTCATCAAGCACACTCAACAGTTGCGGGTTCACCAGCCGGAGGTAGAGGTACATTCCGGGGACGATGACCGCGAGGAGCCAAATCTGCGCGCGCTGGCCTGCCGATCGTGCCCGGACCTCGTTGGCAAGCTGAACATTGAACTGGACGGCGGACGCCAGCTCAACAAAGAGCGTGCGAGCTGCCTGTGTCGGCAAGTGGTTGGCGTCGCAGATGCTCAGGGTTTCCCAGATCAGCCCCAGGTTTCTCGTCGTGACATGGGCACGAACCTCGCCAAGGCTGTCGCAGAGAGGAACGTTGAGGATGAAACGCTGAATGACGAAATCGAGGTCCTCGCTGATCCATGGATCGTTGCAAGCGCGTCGCGCGTGGCGAAGCGCGTCCAGGTACGTATTGCCGGCGCTTAACCCCGCGACGATCGCTTGCAACAGTGCGGGGGCCATGCTCTCGCTGCGGCGTGCCTGCGAATGAACGAGCCACGCGAGATAAAGCCGGGGCAGGACGAGGCCGGCGCCGGCACCGAAGACTCCAAGGACCGGCGACTGCTGCCAGCCGATCGCAAACAGTGCCACGGGCGCGATGATGGCCATGGCCACATACGAGCCCGGGTTGCCGACGATCCGCGCGGCGGCAAGCTGCCGCTGGTAATGGCTGAAAAGTCGCTCGGCCAGCCGGCTCGATCTGCCGGGGCGCCTGCTGCGCCGAATGGCTAATCCGAGGCTGAGGATGGCGGTCGACAGGCAACCGGCCGCTACGAGATCCACCGCATTCCCTGGAGTTCGAGTTTGCGAAGCAGCCTGGGCCCAGGCCGAAAATCAGGAGCGCTTGTGAAGGCGACCTCTATTCCCTTGTGCCCAACGGCGAGCTCGGTCTTGAATACAGGTGACAACTCGTATCTGCCGCTGTCATCGGCCTCGCGTAACTCGGCAATCTCCTGGACGCAGCGGCGTCCGTCCCGGAGCCGGCTCACGAAGACAACAAGATCGAAGACACGACCGATGTAGCGACGAATCTCCACCGGACTGAGCTGTGCGAAATCGCGACTGATCAACAGCTCGAGCCGCGCGAGGGCGTCGATGCAGCTGCTGGCATGGATGGTGGTCGCCGAGCCATCGTGTCCGGTATTCAGTGCTTCGAGGACGTAGTACGCCTCCTTGCTGTGTCGGATCTCGCCGATGATCAGCCGGTCCGGCCGCATCCGGAGCGCGTTCTGCACCAGGTCGGCGACGTCGAGCCGGCGGTCCTGGGCTGTCTTGCCGGCGAGCTCACGCGAATGAACGCACTCCAATTTGACCCAGTGCGGATTGTCGAGCTCGAGTTCGGCGGTATCCTCGATTGTGATCACGCGTTCGTCGTCGGGGAAAGCACTGACGACGGACCGAAGCAGGGTGCTCTTCCCTGAGCCCGTTGCGCCCGCGATCAAGATGTTGGCTCTAGCGACCGCCATCGCCTCGAGAAACGCTCCCATCTGGGCCGACATCCCTCCGCTGCTGACCCAGCTCGGCTGGTTGGGATCGTGCTCATCGGGCAGGAGCGCGAGGCGGACTCGATTGAACTTTCGAATACACAACGTGGGGCCACCAACCGGCGCAAACACGGCGTTGGCTCGGCTGCCGTCAGCCATGCGGGCGTCGACCAACGGCTTGTCGATGTTGATCTCTCGACCAACAAGGGCAACGATCTTCTGGATCGTCTGTTCCAGTTGTGCAGCATCGCGGAAAGCCGTATGGGCGAATTCCAACCGGCCATGCCGCTCGATGTAGATCTCATCGAAACGATTGACGAGGATATCGGTGATCTCCGGGTCGGCCATCAGGTGCTGCAGTGGTCCAAGGCCAACCAGCTGGTCGAAAAGGCTGTCGACCACGATCGGCGTGGCGGCGAGATGACGTTGAGTTACCGCCTCGCGAATCCGATCTCTGAGGATCGTCTCCCGGTGAGGATTGACGGAGAACGGATCGAGAATTTCCGGGTCGACCTGAAGTACGAGCTGTGCCCGCACGAAATGGCGGAGTTCCTCGGGTGTCGGTGCCTCTGCGATCGAGGTGTTTTCAGCCAGCACGGCGGCGCTTTGAGAACCAGACGAATGGCGACAATCCGGGCCGTGACTGCGCCGGCAGTTTGAGGGCCGGATAAATCGATGCGGCCAGTGCGGATAGCGCTTCGATCGACGTGCCGCTTCCTCGTACCACCAGGGGCTCGTGCCGGTTCTCGGCGGTGTCGAAGGCTGCGTCGTAGGGTATGCGCGCGACCAGTGAGCCGTTGAGATCGCCCATGGGCTCCGCCAGATTCAAGCCGTCGCGCATTTTGTTGGCGACGTACCCAAGCTTTCCGCCGAGACCGATTCGGCGAAGCGCCTCGACCCCGCGATAGAGCGACTGCACGGACCCGGCTGTTGGCGTAACCACGCAATAGATCCGCGTCGCCGTCTCGAGTAGGTAGGTCTCGAGATCGCCGAGGCTGGCCGAGATGTCGAGGATCAGGAACTGGTAGCCGGCGGACTTGAACGTCGTCAGGATGTGCGCCGCTTGTGCCACGCCTAAGAGTTCGGCTCGATCGCCGGACAGGCACTTGGACGGACCAAGCATCACGTCGAGGTTGGTGGCCGGATGTCGAATGACGAAGTCACGCGGATCCGGGTGTGGCAAGGTCAGATCGCAGAGATAGTCGAGCATCGTCGGCTGGGCAATGCCAAGGCGAGCCGAGACATTTGCTGACCCCAGGTCGAAATCGATGAGGCCGACGCGCAGAGGTTGCGACGGGCTCGTCGGAGATTCTCGATAGCGACCCTTCATCGCGAGGAGGGCCGCCACCTCGGTCGCAAGCGTGGTTCGGCCCGTGCCGCCTTTGGTGGAGAAGAAGGCGATAACTTGCGGCCCGCCCAGGTAGACGGGTGCCGAGGCCGCGGTGTCGTCGTCGCCATCGGCGCCCTCCTCGTCGGGATTACCGTCGCCGGAGTCCGGCAACTCGATGACCTCGCCGTCGATCGGTGCTGAGTCGACCGCTGCCGACCGCTCGCTCGACACGCTGGGAGCCTTTGCTGCAACGAGACTCAAGCGGGGCCGTGGCGACCGAGGCGGCGGTTGCGGTTCGGCATCTGGAGCCCGAATCACGGCGGGTTCAGCCGCGAGATGTTCAGTCAGCTTGAATTCGAGCGCCGCGAGTGCCCAATGGACAAGCGAGCGTCCCTCTGGCCTGATCCAGGCGATCGCCGCGCCCCCCAACGCGGCGCCCGCCGCCGCCACCAGCTCGAGGTGGGCAGGAAATGAGAGGTGGAGGATGGTGTAGGCCGCGAGTAGCCCGAGTGCTAGAGCGGCTAAACGCGTGACCGACAGTCCAAGGATGAACTGGTCGTCGCCGTTGAGTTCGTGAGGAATCCGCACTCCGCGCATTGGCCCCCTCCAAGAAGGCGTGATGAATCAGCGCGGAAGTTGGCCCGGAGGAGATGAGTGCGGCGTTCGGTGTTAGGGCTGCGCTGTTTTGTTGCCTACGCGCAGCGACTCGCTTCGTGGCCTTGGGTTGTTGGTGCCTGCACCAGGATTCGAACCCGGGACCAACTGATTAAGAGTCAAGCGATCGATTTCTGAATACGAACGGTCGCTTAGACCAACTGACGAACAATCAGATCATCTATCACCTCCAATCGCTATTAGTCGGTGCAGCATACCGCACCGGCGCACTCATTTGACGGGATGATCCCCGGCTCGAACCATGTGCGCCACACGTGGGGGCAGCCAGGTCATGAAGCGCGGGCGGGGACCATGGCGCCCATCGCGACGACCGTTCGGGGCATCATGGTCCGGAACTGCTCGTCAACCCAGGTCGCCGCCCGGCGCTACGGCGATTGAAGCTCCAGCACTATCGTCACGATTTCGTGGACTGCCTGGCCGGCACTGGTCCAAGAGGTTGAGTGGCTACCAGCAAAAACGGCTTCGCCCTCGGTCTTTGAAGCCCTTGGCGAACTGGCGCCCTACGGGCCTGCCTGGGTAGCCGCGCGGGGTCGGAGCGCGTAAGCCAGCTGATATTGAGAACTCGCCACCATCAGCTCCGCTTCCCTGGACAGCGCCCTCTTTACGGCGCATAGTGCATATGGAGGGAAGGAATAGGGGTGGCGGCTTGTAGTAAGTGCGGTGGCTCCTTGCCCAAGGGCGCCGCTTTCTGCCCACAGTGTGGGAGCCAGCAGCCGCCCGAGGCCCCATTTCCACCACCACCCGAGTACCGACCGACGCCAAGCGCGCCGCGTGGTGGCGGGAGCGGCTGGCCATTCGGCGTTGGTGGCCTCCTGGTGTTGCTCCTGATCGGTGGCGCCATTTGGTATTTCGGCTACTACGACACGGCCGGCGCGAAATGCCAGCGGGGCGACCTCGGCGCCTGTGTGGTCGTTTACGCTGAGCAATCGGCTAGCGCGTCCGCCGCCGCGGCGTCAGCGAGCGCGGCCGCGTACCAGGCTCAGCTGGACGCCATCAAACAGGACAACCCCAGCGGATGCACGCTCGTTTACTCCGGCCACGATGCCACGCTCTCCGTGTCAGGCAGCGATGGAGGCCAGACGTGCGAGGCCATCTTCGCCAGCGACAACAACTGGGTGGTGGCCACTCAGCCAGGCACCACGATGGACACCGACCATCAGGTGTGCCAGCTGACCCACAACAACTCTCAAATCACCGTCTACGACGACGGCGGGCGAGCCTACGGTACGCAGTTCTGCAATCGCTGGCAGGGGTCCTGAACGGCTACGCTTGCGGGGACTCGGCTTCGGCCTTAAGCTGAGCGAGCCTGCGCTCCACGGCCTGGCCGGTCAGCCCGTGAATCAGCGGGCGGGTTGGGTCCGCAGCCAAGCCAATGGTTCGGGACTCTTGTTCGTAGCGGACTCGGACCGCACCGTCAGTCGGCTCTAGGGACCAACTCGCCAACGTGAGGCTCGGGATGCCGAGCCACCTCGCACGGGCGAAGGTGACCACGCGGCGCGGCGGGTGGTACTCCAGCATCTCCCAGCGCATCTGCCCCGGAAGTCCCAATGCGGTCAATGCGGCAGTGCCCTTGAAACCGCCTGAGGCAACGGGTTCGGCATCGACGCTGCGGTATCGCCCAAGCCAGCCACCTCTCCGTACCCAACGCTGTGGGTCAGCGACCAGGGCGAACACGCGCTCTGCACTGGCATCAACAGTGATTTCGCGCATCACTCTATGGGTAACGACGCTCACCAGCGAAAGCACGACCAACAACGCCAACCCGAGGGTTATCAAGCCCGTGGCAGTGTCAGCCACGTTGCCGCTACTCAGATTGACCACAAATACTAGGGCGAGCAAGTCGGCGAGGAGAAGGTAACGAGCGGTCCGCCGGACGATTGCGAGGCGACGCTCAAAGCGATGGTCGGCAGCTCCGCCCAGCCGAATCGCTGTCAGCCCTTCCGAAGGAGCAACGTTGGACGCTGGGGCGCCCGTCGGCGAGTGCTGTCTACGCCGTCTCCCAGATGGGCTGCGTCCTCCGATGACGCGCACCAGCCAGAGCACCACGAGGATTGGGAGCAACACGACGAGCACGCCGATTACGGTGTCGGCGAGCTTGCCCCGGCTTAAGACGACGGACAAAACAAAGACGGCGAGCAGGTCAGCGAGAATGAGAATGAGGTACGGGTTGCGTCCGCGTCTTGGCTCGCTGCCGCTCATCGGCGAGCCGGACTCATGGACTCGGCGGGTTCTGAACATCGGTGAACAGGTACACAGACCCCTTCGGGTTCTGCTGGAAAAAGTTATAGAGGCCGGTGCCAGCTGCCGTGCAGTTGGCGCTTGCTGACTCGTTCCTCCCGACCGAAGGAATCACGGCCGAGCACGAAGCGTACTCTGTGGTCCCAGCTTGGTCCTTCAAGCGGAAAATGGCGATTGCGCTGCCCGTACCGCCTTGATTGATGAAGGTGGCGCTGACTGGACAGCTAATGTAGTCGGCGCAACCCCCGGTAAAGTTCGACGACACGAGGACGAAGTGCGGAGGGTCGCTTTTCAGCGTCGAGAGTTCGTTCTGCAATGAGTTCATGGTTTGCTGGATGTCGTCGAGGCTGTGCTGGGCGGACTTCAAGGCGGCTTGGGCTGCCGCCAACCGTTGAGTGGCGGCGTCCCGGTCGTTGTGCCACAGCCCAGCGAGCGCGATGCCCGCGACCAGGAATATCACTGCGACAAACCACGAGGCACGCGAGTCAGACAGCAATCGCCTGAGTCGCTGCCCCACTTTCCCCTCCCTCCCCGCTGCGCCTCATATTACTTCGCGGTTGCGCGGGGGAACCCCCCGCGAGCCGTTCCAGAAAGCCCTCAACCTGCGCGCTGTTCAGGCGGTAGCACTCACTCGGTATCCGTCGTCGGCTCGAGGTAGGTTCTGGCAGTTCTGGCTGATGCCGAGGTCATGTGCCAGCTTGCGCTGGGTCAGGCCGCAGTTCTCGCCCAGAGCCCGTGTCGCCGTCGATCCGGTACACCTATCACGGCGAGAAGGTCCTATCGGAGATCGACGACGCGCCCGATCGCATCAAGCGGGACTTCGTCGCGGTGGCTGAAAGCCTCTCAGAGAATCCTTATGGCACCTCGATCGGCGTTCGTCCTCTCAAGGGTCTGACCTTCACCCCACAGATGTACTCCGCGCCATTCGATGACGCCCTGTTGGTCTTCCAAGTGATGGCTGACCACCCGATCATCTTGCTCATCCATGTCACCCGGGTGGACGGGCAGCGACCGCGGAAATGATGGCGTCGGCCGCAAGCCTCGCGAGGTCAGAGCTCCAGTAGGTTTTCTTCGAATCGATGGGCAGCGGCGGGTATGTCTGCCTTGCGGTACAGCTCTACTCCCACCTCACCCAGGATCGTCCTGGTCTCGTTGAGGATCGCGTTTCGCTCCGCAGGAGGATCGTCGTAGAGGGCAAGCCGAATCCCGCCCTGGGCCGAATCGCTTGCCGTGTCTAGGATCGTCCCTCGGTGCAGAAAGATATCGCGCGCGTCAACCGCATTCAACGGCAGTGCATGGGCGAACGCGGTGGGCAACTCTTCTCCCACCACCACCACGTCGACCCAATGCTCGGCACGCAGCCCACGAAACGGCTGGCCGATGCGGACGCGCTCGGTGCTGAAGTTCTCCAGCTTTCGAAGAGCGCGAATGAACGAGCTCCTCAGCTGACCCCGCTCGGCTTCTGACGGCAGGCTGACATCACGTGGTTGCCGCATTCTGCCGACCAGACGCCGGTAAAGCTGCTCGAATGCCTTGTCGCCGTCGTCCGCCAGGAAGACCCGAGGTGGCGTTAGTCGGACCGATGTTGCGAAGGCCTCGGCCCAATCCTGGAGGATATTCGGACCGAGCGCCGGCTTGGTGCGAACAAATTCCATCAGCGCCTGCTGACCGGCGATGTCGAATTGGTCGGAGAGATCCTCGAGGAAGCGCAGCAAGCCTTGGCCCTGCTTCTCCGCCCCGAGGATTCTGAGTCGTTGTTCGATCCGATGGTTGAACTCCAGGCGGGAGTAGCGGCCTGCATCGTCCGTCACCGCCAGGGCAACGTTGATGAACTCTTCACGGATTGGATCGGGGATGAACCGGAAGACGGTGTAGTAGAGCGTCGCGCTCGGTATTCGCGGTGATCGAGTGTCAATGCTCGATGCCATTTGCGACCTCGCCTCCTCGATCAAGAATCCATTGGACCAAATTTGCCCGCGCCGCTGTATCCAGCCACGGATGAGCGGGGTCGTCTGGAAACCCTGCGACGATCGCCTCAAGATCTGATCGTTGAACGCCACGGACGCGATCGGCTACTGTCTTCCGAGCCGGGTCGTCCGGCGCAATCCCCGCAAGGAGGGCGGCCGGGTCGATCATCGTAACCGGCAGCGCCGGCAACCCTCCAAAGGCTGGCGCCAGGGCGCTGCAATGGTCGATGCTCACAAGGTCGCCGGAGTCGAAGTCCCGGAAGAAATTGTGACCGGGCTGGTGATCGCCAATAGCGAGCCAGCTGTGGAGGGCTACCATCGCCAACCGCTTCTCGATCGACTGCGCAGCCACCAAGGCTGGGAACGTAGCGGCAGGCTCCTCGGTTCCGTTGATCTTCAACATCCCCACGGCCCACTGCTCGGGAATGCCCAGCCCCGTGCTGGCCGCGATTGCGGATGGGACGAAGACGGGCGTAGCCTTCCCCACCGGGACCCCGAGAAGCGCCCCGACCCCGGAAGTCACCAGCTCGGCCTCACGAAAGCGGTCCTGTTCACCGCAGCGGCCCTTCATCTTCGTGTAATAGTCGCGTGTGTCGTCGCATGGAAAGATCCAGGGGCGGCATGCCGTTGCGGCGACCCCGCCATCGACGCCCGTGCCGACTGCGATCCGCATAGATACCCCCCACCGCCTCTATTGATCGAGGCCATTCCTCTCGACCGGATGGATAACCTGCTCCCGCGACGTTTCAGGGTCGACCAGGACCACCTCGACAAGGTCGAGGGACTCATCAGGGATGTACCGGCAAAGGATGTCCAAGTTGTCGCCGTAGTAGAAGACGTTGGTCTCCACCTCGCGGCGATTCTATCCGGGATGGATCGTCCGTGGATGCACTGGTGGGACCGAGTGCAATGGCCGACCGTCATCCGTTGCGGGATCGCCTACCTCGCGCCCCGCCCATATGAAGCGTCCCATGTAGATCGGTTGGCTGAAGGTCCATGACATATCGGTGTTCGGATCGGGAACACCCAGCTGGTAAAGGTCGATCCAGTCGGTTTGCAGACATCGTGACGAATATCCGGACACAGTTAGGTTGGTGACAGCTGCAGTCGAAATCGAACCTGAGTTTGCAATACACTCCTCGCCAACGGCCCGGCTTCCGGCTGTCCCGCGCTCTGACTGATCGGCTTCCCTCCCTAGACTTGGTAAATGATCCTGCCGCGACCGATCGAACCCATGCTGGCCCGGCCGTCGATGACGTTGCCAGTTGGGGATGACTGGCTCTACGAGCCGAAATTGGACGGCTTTCGCGCCCTTGTCCATTCCGACGGCCGCCGCCTTCATATTGATAGCCGGAATGGGAAGCTCCTCGACTCCTACTTCCCCGACCTAGTAGCCAGACTGCCAGCAGCGCTCGAGGCGCCATGCGCGCTCGACGGCGAGCTAGTCATCGGTCGCGGGGACGGATTGGACTTTGCAGAACTGCAAGCTCGGCTCTCTCGCGGCCGTGAAAGTGGCCGGCCGTTGCTGGGCGCCACCTACGTAGCGTTCGACATTCTGGCCTGGGGTGTTAGCCTTCTCGACCGCCCGTTCAGCGAACGGCGGGCGTTCCTCGAGCGGCACATCAAGACGAGCGAAGCGTTGGCGGTCACGCCCCAAACTAATGACCGAAACGCAGCACATGCTTGGCTGTCATTCGACGCTCCCGGTGTCGAAGGCGTCGTCGCCAAGCGTGGCAATCTTCCCTACCGTTCTGGCCAACGCCAGATGATCAAGGTACGTCGGTTGCGATCCGTAGATTGTGTGGTTGGGGGCCACGTGCCTGATGAATCGGGCTTGCCGGCCGCTCTTGTTCTTGGCCTCTACGACACGTGCGGGGTCCTCCACCACGTCGGCAATACCAGCGTGCTTGCTGCAGCCCAGCGTAGCGAGGCCGCGAACAGGCTCCGGAGGCATCGAGGCAAGCCGAGCTTCGGCGATGGCCGCATGCCGGGACATGGTAGGTGGCTAGGACAACGCGATCTCGTCTGGCTGCCTGTGGCCCCCGAGGTTGTCTGCGAAGTCGCTGGCGGAAACATCGACAACGGGCGGTTTCGGCATAACCTGCGGTTCATCCGCTGGCGCCCCGATCGCGATGGCTGGAGCTGCCGTACGATGCAACTCCAGCAACCCCATGTTTGATCGCGTTCTTGCCATCCGCCGCATTCGCGATGGCTACTGCGCCTGTGAAGGCTGTCCAGGTAACCTCAGCGACCCAGGACTGAGCAAAGGCCGCTGGGGGTTTTGTCGCTTCTGCCACTGCGCCTGGCAGGTTTCAGCTCCAGACGGACATGAATACGCGGCGATGGTTCCCTCTGACATGCACCGGCCACCGTCGTCACCGCCTAAACCAACGCCAACCGATGACCGTCATCATTAAGTGCGACACCAACACAATAGAGCGCTGCAGTACGGATTTTGTGCTTCGGCGTCGCGACGCCCCTTTCCGAACACATTGGAGACTGGGACGAGCTGATAAAGGAGTTCGCAGGAGCAATTCCCTCCGACGAGGCGCGGCAGTTCGCGCTAAAGGGTTACTTTGCCCGGACCTACTCTGAACAGATGTCAGCTGGCATAGGTGAATGAGTCTGGATATTGGAGTCAATCACCAAGTTGCTTGCGGTGCGCAGAACGGTGAACACCCCGTCTTGGTACTCAGCTGCGAGTTCGCGATTGGCTGCGGGATAGACTCCTCCGAGAGGGGCCAGTCGTGTATTTGATCGACGGCCAGCTCGTGGTCAGCCCGAGCGATCTGACGGGCTACCTTGCCTGCCAGCACCTCACTCAGCAAGAACTTGCCGTGACGCGAGGCGCGCTGGTCCGGCCACAGCGCTCCGACCCGGCACTCGAGGTTGTTACCCGCCGAGGGTTGGAGCACGAGTCGCGGTATCTCGAGCAGCTCCGCGCCGCAAGCCTCAGCGTCGCCGAGATCAACACCGAGGCCTCGAGCCTGACTGGCCTACGGGATGCTGAGGCCCAGACACTCGCCGCGCTTCGTGCGGGTGTTGACGTTGTGTACCAGGGGACCTTCTTCGATGGCCGCTGGCGCTGCCACGCCGACTTTCTCATCAAAGTCGACAAGCCGAGCGCCCTTGGTGGGTATAGCTACGAGGTCGCGGATACGAAACTGGCTACCCGAGCGAAGGTCGCCGCTCTCCTCCAGCTGTGCTCCTACAGCGAGCAGCTGGCACGATTGCAAGGCATCGAGCCCAGCGAGGTCCACGTTGTTCTCGGCACCATGGCGGACGAGCCGTTTCGGTTGAAGGACTACGCCTCCTACTACAGGATGGTCAAGCGACGTTTCGAGGAAACGATCTTCGGCGGGCCGATCTCCACGTACCCCGACCCGGTCGAACACTGCAGCATTTGTCGTTGGTACGAAGTTTGCCTGCAGCGACGGCGCGCTGATGACCACCTATCGCTCGTCGCCTACTTGACGCGAGACCAGTCACGCAAGCTCGTGGCGGCCGGTGTCCCGACGCTAGCGGCACTGGCCGGCCTACCGGCGGGCCAATCGGTAAAGGCCATCGCCAGCGAAACGCTTGCCCGCCTCCGCGACCAGGCTCGTCTCCAGATGATGCAACGCCAGACCGGCCAGCCCACCTTCGACCTCCTTCCCCCGTCGCGCCCTGGACTCGGCTTTGGCCTCCTTCCGCTTCCCTCCAGCATTGACCTTTTCTTCGACATGGAAGGCGATCCCTTTGCTGCTGAACGTGGCCTTGAGTACCTCTTCGGCATCACGGAGATCGTCAACGGCGTACCCGTCCACCACGCCTTCTGGGCCCACGACCGCAGCCAAGAGAAGCTCGCCTTCGAGGGATTGATCGATCTGATCATGGATCGATTAGCGCGCGACCCAAATCTGCACGTCTATCACTACGCCGCCTACGAGCCGACCGCACTCAAGAGGCTTATGGGAACTTACGCCTCGCGGGAGGCCGAGATCGACCGCCTGCTTCGTGGCGGCGTGTTGGTCGACCTCTACAAGGTGGTGCGCCAGTCACTGCGGGTGTCGACGGAGTCCTACTCACTAAAGGAGCTTGAAACGTTTTACCGCGCCAAGCGGACAGGGCTGGTCACCGATGCCGCCGGCAGCATCGTTGCGTACGAGCGATGGTTGGAGTCAGCAGACCGAGCAATCCTCGGCGAGATCGAGTCGTACAACCGGGAGGATTGCGAATCCACCTGGCAGCTACGCGACTGGTTGGAGGCGCGGCGCCTCGAGGCCATTGGGCAGTTCGGGGAAATTTCGCGGCCCGAGCAACGGCCAAGTGAGCCGACAGAGCTCATCAAGGCGTGGGAGCGGAACGTGGCCGACGTCGCCGGTCCGCTCCTTGCGACGGTGCCCGAGGATCCAATGAAACGCACACCTGAGCAGCACGCCCGCTACCTCCTCGCCCATTCGCTGGCTTGGCACCGGCGCGAGACCAAGTCCGAGTGGTGGGAGTACTACACCCGCACCGAAATGACCGACGCGGAGCTGCGCGACGATTCGTCGGCAATCGCGAACCTACGGTATCTTGGCGAAGCTGGCCGCGTGAAGCGCTCCATCGTTCACCGGTACGCGTTCGACCCAGGCCAGGAATTCAAGATCGGCCCCGGCGACCAGCCACACGATCCGAATCGGAAGGCGCCCGCCGGCACCGTCCACCGCATCGACACTGATGAAGGCATTGTCGAGCTGCTCCGGGGCGTGAATTCCGAGGTGCCCCACCCCATTCATTTGATTCCGGCGAGTCCTTACGACACGAATCCTCTTGCGGACGCGCTCCTCCGTTTCGGAGCTTGGGTGCTAGAACACGGCACCCAGGCAGACGGTCCGTACCGCTCCAGCCTCGAACTGCTCTCCCTGATGCCACCACGGGTCCGCAACCAACCGGCGGGCTCAAGCCTCATTCAGCCTGCCGACCCATCGACGGCCGAAGCTGCACGCCGCTGCGCTCTCGGACTCGCGAGTTCCTACCTCCCGATCCAGGGGCCACCTGGCTCCGGGAAGACGACGACCGGTGCCGACATGATTCTCGACCTCGTGAACGCCGGAAAGCGCGTTGGGGTGACCGCCATCAGCCACAAGGTAATCGGCAATCTGCTAGAGAAGGTCTGCGAGAAGGCAGTCGAGCGCGGACTTCGGCCACGGATCATGCAGAAGGCAGCGGAGCAGGAGCGCTTCGAGTCGGAGGGGGTGCTCTTTGCCACCTCCAACAAGGAGATCGAGGAGGCTGTCAATTCTGCCGCGGTCGACGTCGTCGCGGGCACTGCTTGGCTCTTCGCCTCAGAGGGGCTGTTCGGCAAGCTCGACGTCCTATTTGTGGACGAAGCCGGCCAGATGTCACTGGCGAACGTACTCGCGATCTGCGGGTCCGCCCGGAACCTCGTCCTCTTGGGCGACCCGAACCAACTTCGGCAGCCAAGCCACGGCGTCCACCCACCAGAGGTCGATGTCTCAGCACTCGATCACGTCATCGCGGGCAAGGCGACGCTTCCAGCCGAACGGGGGATCTTCTTGGACAAGACCTTCCGAATGCACCCGAATGTCTGCGAATTCGTTTCGGAGGTCTTCTACGATGGGCGCCTTCAGTCGGATGCCCGCTGTAGCCGCCAGAACCTGGGGCAGGGCGTTTCGCTCGGCGGCACCGGCCTGCGCTACGTTCCGGTGGAGCACCTGGGTAACCGCACCGTTTCGCCCGAGGAAGTCGAGCGGATAGCCGATGAGCTCAGGAAGCTTGTCGGTCTTACCTGGACTGATCGGGAGGGCAACCAGCGTCGGCTGGAGGTCGCGGACGTCCTGGTCGTGGCGCCCTACAACGCCCAGGTCCGGCGACTTGCCGAGCGGCTACCTCCGGACGCTCGTGTTGGCACCGTCGATAAATTTCAGGGTCAGCAGGCGCCGGTCGTCATTTACTCAATGGCAACCTCTGCCCCGGACGACGTCCCCAGGGGCATGGACTTCCTATACAGCCTCAATAGGCTGAACGTGGCGGTCTCCCGCGCCCAGGGCCTCGCTATCGTCGTCGCTAGCCCAAAGCTGCTCCAGGTTATCTGCCGAAGTGTCCGTCAAATGCGGCTCGCCAATGCCTTCTCGCGCTTTGCTGAAGTCGCGCTTACACAGCAAGTCGTCAACGCTTCGACGATGTCCAAACAGTAGGCGACGATCCGGGCTCCGAGAAATTCGTTAGCCAGCGATCGCCATGAATATGTCTTCGGCGGCGAGCGTCTGTTTTCGTAAACAGCGGGTCAGCGCCAGGCATGCTGACGATGCTGGGCGCGCTCGAGCGGGCCGATGTCCGATGGCACTTTGATTTGGCGTTGTGGCCGCTGGATCTGAACTGGACGCTCGGAACTCACGACCAGATGCCTGCCCCTTTACGACCGAGTGATACATAGACCTAATACCCTGATTTGACTCAGCTAGAGGACTTCCACCGGCGTTGTTGTCAAACTTGGGCGCGGAGAAAGGATGCGTCTGCCCGTTTCGACCTTTAAGCTGGTAACCGATTAGGCGAGCTTTATGGACGAGGAAAAGAAAGCCAAGTTTGGAGCCTTATTCGCGGAATTTGTCTCCGCCTACCTTTCCAGCCCTGAGGGAGCCGACCACGTCGCGGCATATCCGGAGATCCGGATAGGGGCTCAAAAGAACTTTGACGACATTTCGCGAACCGCTGCGGGCGGACAAGACATAACCCAGGAGGTCATCCTCAAACTCCTCCCTTACTCAGATACGGCCCCAAACCGCAAGAAGGGCGCTTGGATCCACATAGCTCCGGCTATTACCGCAGACCTGGTCAGCTGGTTTGAAAACGCTGGATGGACCAGTCACGAGGATTGGCCACAAATCGCGAAGGCGATCCTAGCCTTCGTTCAACGTTGTACAGCCCGTCCTACCGAGCTCGGAGCGGCATGCAGCGAGTTTGCTTCGCTTCCGTACTCCAAGGGGTTCCAGAGTGGCATGCTTTCCCCGATCCTAAACGCATTAAAGCCTGATTCGTTCTTGCTCATCAACAAAAAATCTCGGCTGACGATAAATCACTTTGCAGCCACCGCCTTCGCTTTGAGCTTGCTCGACTATCCGAAGGCGAATGATGCGGGCTTCAAGTTGCTATCGGAAGTAGAGTCGATAGTCCGTCCGTTTGCTACCCCACAACTTAGAGCGGCGGACATCTTCGATGTGTTCTCGCATTGGTTGGTGGCCATCAAAGAGTACGACTTCGGCACAACGGCTTACTGGAAGATTTCGCCAGGGGAGAACGCTTCGCTCTGGGCCGCGTGTAGCCAGGGCAACTACATTTCGATCGGGTGGTCGGAACTCGGCGATATCGCAAATCTGACGCATGCTGAATTTGCTGAGCGTCGGGATTCTCTTCTACCGCTTCATCCTGATTGGAACAAGGTGAGTCTCGAGCAAGTCTGGACATTCGCACACATCGAAGAAGGGGACCGTGTTGTCGCTAACAAAGGAACGAGCGAGGTCGTTGGCATCGGTGCCGTCACCGGGCCTTATTACTACGTGGCTTCTCAGAAGCACGGTCATCGACTCCCCGTCACCTGGGACGACAAAACTACTCGCCGGATCGACCAGCCGGGATGGCGTCGAACCGTCATCAAGTTGGACGAAAAGACTTTCCAAGCGATAGCAAAGGCGCCGGCTGTTGGTCCGCAAGACAAAGGACCGGCGTTTAGTCCCAAGGCATTCGAGCTCCTAGCCGGCCTGCACCAGGATCCAATATACGGCTTCTATTCGGGCCATAAGGAGGAGTTTGCGGACCACCTCGAAGCGCCATTTCAAAGACTTTTCGCTAATGTGGCGGTCCGTTTGTCAGAGCGGCTTCGCGACTACTTGGAAACGGAAAGCAACCTGTTTGGACGAATCCGGAAGAACGACTACGGGAAAGGGGGCGCTTGGGACTATTACTGGGGTGCGTTCTACCCAAAGGGAGAGAGTCGGAAGGACTCTGCTCAGTTATTTGTCTGGATGAATTGGGAGCATCTCCGATATGGGTTCTATATCGGCGACGCAGCGGACGAAGAAGCTAAGCGCTTTGCGAAACGATCCAACGAAAACGCAGTCGCCCTTGCCGGGGTCCTAAGTGAGCCCCTCGCGTCGCTTGGCGTTGAGTATGGAGTCAGAGCTGATCAAGCCGCATCCAATAGCAAGACGGCGATGACCCTTGAGACCTGGCTGAAAGATCCCGCGAAGGGCGAGAACAGCGCCGCAGTCAATCTCTCCAAAGAGGAGGTGCTGCAAATCCCTGCCGAAGAGCTCAGTTCCAGCATTGCCTTGGCGTTCGAGGCTCTTTTCCCGTTTGTCCGTCTGGCAACCTCTGATTCCCCTCTCGCAGACATTATCGAAGTCGAGAAGCTGGGGCCAGCCGAGGGGCTCCCAGTCTATTCGCTCGAGCAGCTTGCGAAGGAAACGGGATTAGATCGTAGCGTGCTCGAGGGCTGGGTCCGCGCAATCGAACGCAAGAAGCAAGCGATTGTCTACGGGCCGCCTGGAACAGGCAAAACCTATACGGCAGAGCGCCTTGCGCGCCATATTGCTGGTGGAACCCAGGGATTCATTGAGACAGTCCAATTCCATCCGGCCTATTCCTATGAGGACTTCATCGAAGGGATCCGGCCAAAGGTGGTAGGGACTTCAAACGCAACACCCGATGGAAAGCTTGTCTACGTGCCAACCCCCGGGCGTTTTTTGGATTTCTGCGAGCGGGCACTAACCGCGGGAGGAACCTGCGTCCTGATTATTGATGAGATTAACCGCGCTAACTTAGCCCGGGTTCTGGGAGAGCTCATGTACCTGCTTGAGTATCGGAGGGAAAAAATTCCTCTCAGCAGCGGAAAGCGATTTGGGATTCCCGAGAACGTGCGAGTGATTGGCACCATGAATACCGCGGACCGCTCCATTGCCCTCGTAGACCACGCGCTGCGGCGCCGATTCGCGTTCCTTGCCCTGCGGCCCAACTTTGATGTATTGCGTACCTACCACGCGAGCGGTGGTTTCCCTGTTGACGAACTCATCGAAACGCTAAAGTCCTTGAACCAAGCAATCGGCGATACCGACTATGAGATAGGCATTACCTACTTCCTCGATCAGGATCTGACCTTAAACCTCCCAGATATTTGGCAGATGGAAATTGAGCCGTATTTGGAGGAGTACTTCTTTGACCGCAAGGATCAGGTCGCGAATTTTCGCTGGGAGAAGGTTAAGCAGCGGATCGGCGTCTAGCGCCGGCTCTATGGTTTACGAGCTTATCGAGTTCCAGGCCAAAAGTATCCCCCGCGAAAACGTTACCGACCAAGAGGGGGCGGACCTATGGCAGGCATATAAGAAGCTCGACGTCGATTTTCCCACTACCAAGACAGGCGGCCAGTGGCAATTCAAGTCCAGGGGAGTCGTCGGCTACATCCCCATCAGGGAAGCCGAGGGGATGCGAATCCAACCCAAGGCAAAGGTCTCGAACATTTTTCGAATGTGGGAACTTGCCTACCACGTTCCACTCCAATGGCTGGAAGGGACCACCCATGTGGCCTCGATGGAGGAGTTGTATTCCCAGATCGTGGGGTACCTTGCCGACCACGTTCTCCGGCGCGTCCGTCGTGGGATTTACCGAGCATACGTGGCTCGTACGGAACCGCTTCCCTACGTCCGCGGAAGACTCGATCTTGCGGATGTACTGCGAAAACCCTGGGACACCAAGCTCACTTGCCAGTTCGACGAGCACACGGCTGACATCGAGGATAATCAACTGCTACTCGCCGCGCTCCGGGTCGGGGCTCAGAATGCTGCCTGCGCTAACCCGGTACGACCTCGCATCCGCCAGGCGTATTGGAGCCTCCAACAATTGGTTACCCCGGCCACCGTTGTGGCCTCGGACTGCCTTCATCGGACCTACAACCGGTTGAACTCCGACTACGAGCATTTGCATTATTTGTGCTCCTTCATCCTTGAGCACTCGGGCCCCAGTCATCACCTTGGGTCTAAAGCGCTGCGGCCCTTCATTGTTGACATGGCCTCTCTCTTTGAGCGGTTTGTGGCCGAGTGGATTATCGAAAATGCGCCACTAGGCACGAAGGTCGAACGGCAAATGCATCTCGCCGTAAGCGAGGGCGTCGAGTTCAAGCCAGATCTTGTGATTTGGAGCCCTGACACAGGGAAACCAGAAATCGTTCTCGATACTAAGTACAAGTTGGACAAAATCCCTGATCCTTCCGATATTGCCCAAGTGGTTGCGTACTGTGAAGCGCTTGGATGCGATCGGGCAGTCTTGCTCTACCCGATGAAAGACATATCGCACTTCGACAGCAAGGTGGGGGACATCCGGGTCCAAAGCATTAGCTTCGCTCTTGACGACGACATGGCGAGCGCCGGTCATATTCTGATGAGAGAGTTACGCAAGTCCAATGAGGGCCCTGCTAGTCTTGACGGCTCTCCTCTCGCGGGGATGGTCCCCAGCTAGGTCCCAAATGTCCCCTCTACTCCGCTGCACCCGTAGTGTCTCCAGCCTGCGTGTGCTGACCGGCTTCGTATCCGTAGAGCGATTCGAGGAGCAGACAGTCAAGCGCCACGATCGCGAAACCTCGGCCTTGTGAGTACGCGGATTTGTCAGTCTTGTCTAGGTCTTAGATGCTGTTTGCAGGCTTTATGAACCGTTCGTCGAAGCGGCCGGCTCTGGTCCGAAGGACACGACGAAGTTCCGCTTACCTCTCCATCGGCACAGTGCCCGCCGAAAGCAGCACCAACTGGACGCTCCAGCGTCCCTACAGCGAGCAATTCGTCCATGCCGGCGACCTCCCCGACCCCAACGATCGCCATCTGGCCGAGGCTGGAAAGCCCGCGCGGCTCATCGACCCCGACTACCCCGGCGACATCAAAGCCTGCGACGACGGCCACCATGCTGTGGTCCTCGCGCGTCACCTGTCCGGCTGCTGATCCGCTAGCGTCAGCCCACGATATCGTCGAACGGGCTCGTGTATCCGTCCGGGAAGCTCTGCAGGCCCCGACGATGTGGCACCCGGTCGAAGTCCTCGCCGCAGGCCTTCTCGCGCACACCCTTCTCGATCAGACCACGATCTGGGATGTCCTGCCCGGCGGATCAGGCCGCACAAGAGGAATGACGGGACCCGCACGCGAGGGTCCCGTCTCGCCGATCGACTAGAGATTCAGCAGCGTGTCGAGCCGGCGCAGCGCCGCCAGGATGTCGGCCTTGAGGTCCGCCGCATACGTCCGGGCGCTCCCGATCTCCCTGTCGACCTTGCTGTGGCACGCCTCGATCTTCGAGAACTGCTCCAACAGCCCGCGCATCGCCGCCACCTCGCGCTGCATCGCACCGATGTCAACCTGGGCGCCGGTGTCGACCATCATGCTGGCCATAGCCACCACCTTCGCCATGTAGAGCGCGCACGTCAGGCACGTGTCGTCCCCGTCCTGCGGGTTGAACGCCACGTAGAAGTCGCACTCGCTCACCTGGCCGAAGCCGATTCCATCGGGCAACATGTCAGCCGTTTCCGCGACGAATACTCCTGCGGCTGCACCACGATTGGTCCGCGCCAGCTTCAATTCCTTGCGGATCTCGTTGGCGCTGAAGCGGTTCTTGTGGCTCTTGGCCTCGACCGCGATCGTCACGTGTTCGTCGGTCACCGTCGTGTCGAGCGTGATGAGGTAGTCACCTGTGTTGCGCGCCTTGTCGCCGGCCACGGTGGCGCAGCGCTCCACGCGACCCATCGCGCGAACGACCGCCGGCAACCGCGCGGCCAACACGTCTTCGAAACGAGTCCCCCGCAGGTTGCTTTTGGTTCGTAGCGCTTCGCGCGCGGCCAGCTCCTTGGTGATGGTGAGCTCAGTCGCCTTGACCTGATCGGTGATCTGCTTCACCGCCTTTCCGAGGGCTCCCTCCTCCCCATCCTTGAGCATGACTTCGATGTGGCGCATCGCCGCGAGGTTCGCGGCGTCGAGCAACTCCACCATCTTCGCTGGCAGCCCGTTCTTGGCGTTGGTGTCGAAGAGCGGCGCCAGCAGTTTCGCCACCTCCAGCTTGTGCTCCGCCAGGAGCTTTTCGGTTACGTCGGCAGCGTTCGCGCCTGCCGTCTTGAGCTGCTCATCCAGGTCGATGCGGAATTTCGTAGTCAGCTCGGCCAGCTTGGCCTCCAGGATGACCACATGCGCGCTGGCCTGCACTGCCTGGGCCGCAGCTGCCCCGTGCTCGAGCAGCTCCTCCACCACCATGGCCCGGTGGTCGTCAGGGATGTCGCCGAGAAATGCCGCCGCCTTGGGCGCCTCCAACGCGACCGGACCCATTATCCGGATCGTGGCGCCGTCGACGACGACGCTGCCCGCAGGAGCGTCGTGATTGATGTACTTGTGTACCGCCATCGTGTGCACCTCCATTAAATCCGCGGTTTTGGAGGTCACCCGCTGGTTCACGACACGGTATCCTGTAGCTGCGTAGCCTGGGTTTTCCCGCCCAACGGGTGACCTGGGACGAGACGGCTCCGTGAGTTAGCGCTCGCGGGGCCGTCGAACTTTTTCAACTCTCAACGCCGGCACCACCTCCTTCAGTCGAAGATCAGACATCGAGGTCATCAACAAGTTCGGTTTGCAGCGCGGTTGCAGCCCTGTCGAGCACCCAGTGCGGAACCCCGGCTGCGTCGGCGGCTTTCAGGGAGTCGTACAGCGTGAGCGATGGGGCACGGCCGTATTCCGTTCCCTCCGCATTGTCGAGCACAAGGACGGCGATCTTTCCCCCCTTCGTGATGGCAAGACCGTACTGGTGCATGTCCCCGTCCCATAGCGCCCGCTCGTTCAACCCGGGAATCGGATCCTTTCGCTTCACCGGCTCTCCGACCAGCCAGCGCCCGTAAAAGCCAACCTTGCGAACGTCCCCTTTCTCCCAAGGACCAGGGGGGACGTCCCCCTTGACCGCCGCCTCAACGACAATCCGCTCCAGGCCGCCGGCTTGTGCTTCGCGCTGTTGCACGAAGCGACGAAGCTGATCAGCGACGAGCTGGGAAAGCGATTCCCCCGCAAATTCCTCGGCGCGCTTCCAGACTTCGGCGTCCTCTGCGCGAACGTAAACGGTACGCCGGCTAGGGAAACTGCTGCTCGGGCGACCCTTCTTTAAAGGCATTTTCTCATACTATATGCATAGGTAATACCCTATGTCAAGTCCCAGATCTCCAGGCCAGCCGCGGCGACCCGGCCTCGCCTCGGTCGCGCAGGAGGATGTGGTCGTCGGTCAGGAATCCGAAGCGATCACGCCACGCCGGCGCGCTGGTCGTGGATCGCCTCTTTACGTTAGAGATGGCCGTTCAAGCCACCCGGGCTGGTGGCGCGGGCGCGTCAGACCTCTGCAATGCGCCGCATGATGTTGGCCAGCAAAATCACGGAGTCGGCCGCAATCCCTGCTTCTTTGCGGGTTGGCGTCGTGCTGTGCTTCACCTCCTGAGCCACCTCGATCGCCGCCCGTGCCAGCTTGCGATGCAACGGGTTGTCCGGGCCAGGCAGACCGTCCTCGAGCACACGCTCGAGGCGCAGCTTGGTCTTGTCGACAGGTGGTTCGCTCTCGCCGGGGCGGAGATGCCGCGCCGGATCGTATGCGGCCCGGCTCACCGCTTCCACCACGGCGACGCAGTCATTCCCCACGGCGCGATAGTCCTGGGGCGTCCTGGCGCTCCGAAAGTGCCGGCGCAGCTCTCCAATCTCGGTGTCCACCGCGCCCCAGCCGGTTCGCGGATGCGGGCTGACGGCTTCGGCCAGCGTGGATGCAAGCGTCCGGCTCTCTGCGTCGGCGAGCGCATTGTGCAGGTCGCCAAAGATGTTCTCAAGCAGCACGCGCCGCGCCTGCCAGGATCCGGAAGCACCTTCTCGCATCCAGTAGGTCCGGAAGGAGCGGAAATCGCGGAACGGCGGTTTGAACTCGGAAAGCCCCAAGCGCTCCACAGCCGCGCGCAGCGTCAGGAGCGCAAGGTCCATGCCGTGATCGGTCATGAGCTGTCCGCCACTCGTACCGAACTGTTCCAGCTCGTCGTGGGCCAGTCGCGCCAGCGCGACCGCCACCTCCGCATCATCCCTGCCTGGAATCGGGCCTTTGCTGAACTGTGTCAACAAATCCGTGTTCACCCGACGGCTCGGCGGCGGGCCCAGCCCGAGCGGGTCGTCGTCGATCACGAAGAAATCGTCCGGCCTCACAGTTCCCTGGATGGACTCCGGGCACAAGGCACTCGCCATGTGGAGACGGGATACGGAGTCGGCGCGTTCCAGCGACGACTCGCTGACCTGCTGGTAGGGGGAAGACCGGTCACAATGATTATTGGACATGAGTCCTGTAGGGCAGGGCGAACTCTCACTTACGAAGTTTTACCGGCTGCGCCAACTGGCCGGCGAACTGGCGCGGGTTGCACAAGGAATGACGCAGGTTCAGGCGCGGGGGCAGTTTGGGCCCGGACACCAGGAACTCGCTGATGACCTGCTGCTATATGACGGTACCCGTCGCGTAGTCGATGATCCGCTGCTCAAGGCAAGCAGGGCCACGTCTCGCGTCGTCCCGGTGCTCATCTTTGTTGCGTTGGTCATGGCCGATCACCGCTTCGCCAGCATCATAGAGACCCATCTGACCAACAGCCAGGGAAAGCTTGTGCCCGGGACCTTTAATACCGGGCCGCTCGAGCAGACGATAGACCGACGGTTTCCGGGAACGGGAGGCAGGAAGGCGGCGACGAACATCCTCTCGTACTACAGGGACAGCGGCCTGGTGGTCCCAATCAACTCGCGTGGAGCTCGCGGTACTATCGTTGGGATCGCCCGAACACCGTCAGCGGCCTCGGCAGTGCCGACCGTAGTGGACTATGTCGCGTTCCGGCTCAAGCACCTGCGACTCGCGCCACCCGCCTCCAATGACCTGGATCTTGCGTTGGCCGTGCAGGCCAACAAGTGGATCAACCTCACGCCGACTGAGTTTCGGGCTGCCTATACCGGCGCAGCACCACCAGCTGTCCCGGCCGTTCCAGCTGCCTCGCAGGCCCCTGCAGCGCGACCAGTAGCAGCGCCAGTTGTGGCGCCTGGCCGGCCCGCTGGGTCTGCCACGCGTCCATCAGCATCCACCCAGCCAGCGGCCCCGAGGCCGCTTCCTGTTGGCCCGGCTGTTGTCGAGGTTCCGGTCGAGGCGCAGAACACGGAGCGTTTCCCAATATCGGCCCAAGCAGCGCGCGTTGCTGTAAGGCGAGAGCAGACCCTGGTGCAGGCGTACAAGAAATGGATGACGGCGAAAGGCTCGACCATCGTCCGCCTGAGATACACGGTTTCCGGCACCGGCGTCCAGCTGAACTGCGACATATGGGACAAGACCCGGAATAACCTCCTGGAAGCCAAGGGCACAGGCCGCCGCCCGGACATCCGGATGGCCGTAGGCCAGCTGATCGACTATCGTCGGCTGAGGCCACCTATACCGCAATGCGCGGTGCTGCTCCCGCAGCAACCTCAGCAGGACGTGGCGGACATGCTCCAGTCGGTTGGCATCTTCGCCGTCTGGCAAGATGGCGCGAGCTTCCGGGATAACGCCAACGGCCAGTTCAGCTAGCCGTTAGCCCCGGAATCCCTCCTTGTCTCTGGACATTCCCTGATGTACTATGGAACACCAAGGAGAATGTCGGCACAACTCGAGGCGCTGCGGGATTATGCTGCAAGCGCCATGGACGCGGAGTGGCTGACCTTCGATGAGGCGTGTGAGTACCTGCGCCTGTCGAGACAATCCATCTACCGGCTCATCAACAGCGGGACCCTCACGCAATATCGCATTCCCGGTCTCCGTGGGAGCCTCTTCAAGAAGAAGGACCTCGATGAACTGCCCGCCCCGACTCCCGCTGGTGACGGCGGTAAAGCCGTAGCAGCCAAGACTTCGAGGTCGACGCCTAAGACGAAGTCAAAGCGAACGTGAGTTCCGTGTGCATAACTCAACCGACCTGTAGATTCCGTGGGAAGTCGCTTGACCCGGCGTAGAGCCAGCCGGGAAAATCGGACTGTGGCTGGGCGCGGAGGGGCGCTCACCAGCGTCCAGGTATCGTCTGGCGCTGGTGGCATCAACGGGGTAACACTTGAGGTTCAGCGACCTCAGCAGTTGCGGCATGGCCCGTTGCCTGCTGGCGCCTTCGGCACGGTGCTCGCCGACCCGCCGTGGCGCTTCCTGAATCGGACAGGCAAGGTTGCGCCCGAGCATCGGCGGCTCAGCCGTTACGACACGATGACCACCGATGAGATCGCCACGCTCCCAGTCGCCGACCTTGCGGCGGAGCGTAGCCACCTCTACCTGTGGGTGCCCAATGCCCTCCTGGCCGACGGCCTCCAGGTCATGGAATCCTGGGGCTTCACTTACAAGGCCAACCTGGTCTGGCACAAAGTCCGAAAGGACGGCGGCAGCGATGGGCGCGGCGTGGGCTTCTACTTCCGCAACGTGACGGAACTCGTGCTGTTCGGCGTCCGCGGCCGTCTGCGCACGCTGCAGCCGGGACGTCGGCAGGTCAACCTGCTCGCAACCCGAAAGCGCGAGCACAGCCGCAAGCCCGACGAACTCTACGAGATCATCGAGGCGTGTAGCCCCGGCCCGTACCTGGAACTATTCGCCCGGTATCCACGACCGGCCTGGACGGTGTGGGGAAATGAGGCCGCAGCTGACGTCGTGCCGCGCGGTCGCCGGCACCGCGGTTACCGTGGTGATCTCACTCTTCTTCCGGGGTTTGAGCAACTCCTTCTAGCGCGATAGGCGCCTTGTAAGGCGGAAGCTTCGGCTCATCCTTACCTGGCTGGTAATTGCGGTCGGTGATGGCGATAACCAGGATGGGACAACCGCCGCCGTCGCCCCGCTCGAGTCTGGGCAAAAGCTTTTCCAGGTTGGTTGTCGTGGTCGTGCCAAGAAGAATGATGCGTCGGCCCTTCAGGTCAGTACGGACCACTCCAGCAAGCTCAGCAAGCGTGTTTGCGGCATACTTCGTCCGCTCTTGGTGGCGGGTGACGATGACGCCCACGTCAATCACGTCAGCGTCGTGAAGCGCCCGGAAGTTGGCCAGATCCCGGTCGAGGTTTCCATCCTTCGCGTTCCACTCGACATCGAGGGCAACCCGGCCCCGCACGTTGTCGATCTTATGGCCTTCAGATGCGAAGGTCTCGCGACTCACCTCCGCCTTGCCTTCGCCGGCTTGATGGTAGGGCGACTTCGTCAGCGTGAGGACGGTCTCACTGCGGTGCGACACCTCGCGCCATCCTTTCTCGCGGAAGGCCAGGTCAAGCTCGCGAGCGATGATGCCCTTGCTGCCACCTGGGTCGGTAAGGCTGGTAAGGGTCAACTTGAACGCCGACAGAACGTCAACGATGTGCTGGAACTCGGTCGGATTCGTGCCGGCCAGCGTCGCTGCAGCGTTGCGCACCTCCGCGAACTCAAAACGCGATAGCAGACTAGATGGAAATACTCGGTCGTAGCTCCGTGTCTGTTTCAATTGTGGGGGCTATCTCAACGATGCCAGTGGGCGCCCATCGGGTAGCTTCCAGAACATCCAGCCATCGACCGGCTTCCCGGTAATGCTACGAGCTGCCGCCGATGGCGTGCTGAACTCCATATGGCCCACTTTGATGCCATTGCTAACGACAGTGGCCGTCTGGTCTGCGAGGTGCTGGCGTCCGGCGTGGCGGAGCGTTGTTCCGACTTGTAGCTTTCCGCCGGCGATCAGGTCGGCGAACGCTTTTCTGGACACCTAAGAGATCCTAGAGGTAAAGCGCCAACCCACTAGGTTTCGGTTGGACCTTGGTTCATCGTGATGGTAAACCACCTGTCCCGTCGCCGTGGCAAAACGTGCATTCGATCGGATTGGGTCGGCAGATGTGACGCTCGTAATCGAGAAGCCCAACACGTTTCTCGTTGTCCGGCGGGGCGGGAGTGCGTTCGATACCTGATCCGCCACATCGGGTGCATCGATCGACCCCCTCAGGGTCTTTGAGGCTGGAGCCGTAGCCGTTGCACCAAGTGCAATAGTTCATATCGTAGTGTCCTCCGTGCCAGGCGGGCTATCGCCCACCAAGCGCTCCAACGATGTTAGTGAAGATGCTCTTGATCTGGGCACCCAATAGAAGTAGCACGCCGATTACGACTACGGCAATCAAGACGAGGATCAATGCGTACTCCACCATCGCCTGACCATCCTTTCGGTCGTCCATGACTCCCTCCTTCATCAGTGCTGCACTATTCGGTTCTCTTCCTTCCCGCGGTCTCTGGTCGATAGGTCGTTTCGAGCTGATGGGCGCGTAGGGTTTGGCCTGTGTCTCGGTATTCCGCTATCAGGAGTTGAGCGACATCCTCACGCTCAGGCCGGCTCCGGAGTACTTCCTCTAGGAGCGGAATAGCCTGAGGGCCGTCACGCCGAGCCTGGTAATGGCGGGCCAGACGAAGAAGTAGTTGCGTATGGAGATCCTTGGTAAGCGTGCGCACGGCTCGAACGAGATCCCCGGCAGACCCCCGTCCACCCGTTGTCTGCCTTTCGACTTCATCCCAGATCGGGAGATACTCGCCGGCATAGGAGGCGATCCCAGCCTCGATCGCCTGGATCCCGGCGTCGGTTAGCAGGCCACTCGCAGCTGCTAGCTCGTCCGCCGTATGACGGAGTCGGGCTACATCAAATTCGGCCGTCTCAACGTCGAGTCGCAGAAGGTCCCCGTCTACCTCGACTCGATCGGCGAGGACGCCGGGCAGGTCATGCTGGAGATCGCTCAACCGACCGCGCAGGCGACCCCGCTGCTGCTCCGGGTCGATGCCAGGAAAAGCCTCCTCAGCGAGCACCTGTCGATGAACCGCTGAACGAGGTCGTGCCGCCGCATGCGTGAGCAGAAAGAGCCAGATGAAACTGAGCGTTGGTGCGCGCAGCAGTCGCGCCGTCAGATCTTCCCCGGCGTAGAGGAGCTGCAGAGTCCCAAGCGACCGAATCGTTAACGGACCGGACAACTGCGGCGGGAGTTGCGCGTGAGCCGGCGTCGCCAGGGCGGCAAGCCCGCTCGCCTCCGCACTCCTTGAGAGAAGCGTTGCCTCCCATTCGCGGCGCCAAGCCATCGGCGGCAGGACATATTGCCGCCGCATGGGGGGGTGCGCTTTCGGAGCCGGCGGAAGCGGCGATGCCGTAGTTGACCGCATGGCCAGCCGGCGCCGGCGACCGCGCGCCTCAGCCCAGAGGCATAGCAGGTAGACGGGCAAGCCTGCCTGGATCAGCCTGACGCCTTCGCCGAGACCGCTCATAGCGAAGCCTCGACCAAGCTCTGCGGGAGGCGCGAAGACGTAGGCGCGATCGCCACGGACAGTTGCACCGAGGCGTTCAGCCAGCGAGCCGACAGCATGCTTCGGCACCAGGAGGACGAAAAGAAGCCAGATGGCCAGAAGGCTCAGCATGATCACCATGCTTCGTCTCCAGGGGGAAAGAGTTCCGGAAGGAGACTCCGAGCCGCCCGGCGCAGTTGCCGTCCCGCCGCGCTCGCATTGGCGATGGCCCATGTCATGTCGCTGTCGCCGCGGTCACGAATGGCGCTGTCCTCAGGGATCTCCAGCACAAACTGAGAAGCCTGTTTTGGAAGTGATGGGTCGGCCGCTCGCCGCCGGCCGATGGTCAGAATCGTCTTCCCCTCAAGACCGAGGCCCCAGAGCCGGTCCACCCAACGCTGGAGCGTTCCATCCACAGCAGGAGGAGCCCACATCAAGAAGACGGCATCGGCAAGCTCCGCGGACACGGTCGCGAGCCAGCGGTCGTCGGCGGGAATGTCCAGGATGATCGCGTCGTAGTGATCACGAAGCACCGGGACAAGCTGCCGAAGTTGGGTAGCGCTCGGTTTCTCGCGGCCCATCGCTAAGAACTCAATGCCTTCCGGATGACGGCCCGCCAGGTCGACGACGTCGTCGTCTACCGCCGAGGATTGGGCGCGAAGATAGGCCTCGAGCGCCTGGCTGTCGAGCGATACTCCGCTCGGGACATCGTCACTCCTTAACAGGCAGAGCGGCCTGAGACGTCGATTCGGCTCTTTGGCGATCCGTCCTTGCGTCGCCAGCACGAACGCCAGCCCGCATGCCAGCGTGCTGGTACCGGATTTCGGAGTGACGCCAAGGACGACGATGAACGGTGCATTTCGACGGATCGAAGGAACCCGTGGAGCGGCCAGCAGAGGTTCCTCCGCGGACACAGAAGGGGAGGGCGCCGTTACCGAGATATGAATGGCGACGGTGGCTGCCGCGACCACGAGCAGAATTCCCGCAGCCAAGTCGAGCGGGAGACCGCCAGCTGCCAGTGCGGCGGCCACAGAATAGCCGTTCAATCCGAGCCGCCAGAAAGCGATCGCCAGCAGAACCGCGACCACTAGGGTCGCAGCCGAAGCCGCAATACTCCCGCGGTAGGGTTGCAGGGCGCTCTTACGGTCCATAGCTAAGACGTGCCGATTTCCTTGTTCTGAGACTCGCTCCGCCTAACACGAACAGCTGCACCGTGAGGTTCGCCGTCACGGTGACCGTCGTCCCCTGGACCTCGATCTGCCAGTAGGTCAGTCCCGGCAAGCGGCTGACCGAAAGGGCTCGGTCTGTCACCTGGCGCGCCAGGGCCGGGTCGAGCTCGACCGACCGGCCGTGGCTGGAGCGGTACAGCTCGGCGTTCAGCATGGAGGCGCCGTCTTCGGCTGCGGCCTGAACGGTCTCATTCAGCTGGGCGTAGCCAGCCTCGACGAGGCCAGTGTCGATGACGAAGACGCTAAGCGGGATGAACAGGAACGACAAGAGCAGCGCCGCCAAAACCAGGATCTGTCCCTGCTCGCCTCTTCCGCGTGTCCTTTTCATGGTGCTCTGCTCCGATAGGGCTCGACGAGGGCTGACGCTTCCCATGCGAGGTGGAACCGTTGACCGAGGAGCTGCCTGACAATGGGAAAGGGAGCCAGGCTGACGAAGGCTTCGGCACGCGCTGTCAAAATGCCTCCCCGTTCAAAGGTCCCGACGTCGATTTGCACGGTGAACGACTCCAGCTGACTGTGCCCGATCGCCTCGCGGGCGGCGTTCTGACCAACCGCAAAGGCATCGGGGGCGCTGGGAGCTCGAGCGGCGGCGAACGCAGCCTGGCTGGCCGCGCTCCGGACGGCCATGTACTCGCCCACGATCTGGCCGATGGCCACCAGGCCGAGTGCGAACAGCAGGAGCACGAAGGCAACCGCAGCCCACTCCACCAGCGCTTGGCCCGACTGTGAGCGCCTCATGGGCCGGAACCCGGCTGGAAGCGTTCGATGGTATGCGCACAGCTCGCGGTTATCGGTAGCTTGTTGAAGGGAGGGACCGGAACCGGGACGATGGCGGGCGCCCAACCACGAAGCGACACGCTGGCCAGCGCCGACTGATTCGCGGACACCGTTATTGGTGCGGCGGAGGGCTCCAGCGTCTGCCAGAGATCGAGCGCCGCCCTTTTGCCGTCAGCAAGGCTGTGTCCAGCAAGGCCGGCTTGAAAAGCACCTTCGTTGCAGGCCAGCGCGAGACTATTCCGATAGTGAAGGTAGATGGCGAGCTGTGCTGTCGCGACCACAAGGACCATCAGCAAGCCGATGGTGAGGGCGAACTCGACCAGGCTCTGCGCGCGTTGATGGATGGACTTCATAGCTGACGAAGCACCGTGAAGAGCGGCGTGAAGACCAGAAAGAGGATGAGAACGAGGAGCGGCCCCACGAAGAAGATCAGGGCGGGAACCGTCATCAAGACTGGGGCCCGGGTGATCCGCTCGCGGTAGCTCGCGTGCCACTCCCGTCGGAGTTCCTGGGCAAAGCTGGCCAGGATTTCACTGAGGCGGGTCCCGTAGCGGCGACCGATGCGAAACCCGTCGGCGAGCTGTCCAAAGGGCGCGATCCCGTAGTGAGCGCCGACCTGGTCGAGGGCGTCCTCCAGGCTGAGCCGGTGGACCTCCTTGATCCGGATCGCTTCCCGCAATAGGTCAGCCGCCGGGTCGGCGTAGAGGGTCACCGTCAGGGCCAGGGCAGCCTCCGGCGTAGCCGCCCCACTCTCCATCACCATGCGTGCTCCGGTGATGATCCGAGGGAGCCGCCTGATGACCGAACGGCGCAACCGCGACGCTGTGTTGCGCACCCGTCGGTAGGCGTCGGCGCTTACTAAGAGCCCACCGAGCAGCGTCAGAAAGACGGCGACCGTCCAGGGGTCCTCGGTCATCCCAGCTCGCCACAGGAAAACCGCGAGGAGGAGCCCAATGACAGCACCCGTCAAACAGGCCTTGGCCAACCGCTCGAACAGCTGCTCTGGACTCGAGGGTAATGCTGCAAACCGCGCCAGCTGAGCCAGCCGAAGATCCCGCTCGATCTCCTGAGCCGCCTCACGGTAACGGGCTTGGTCGGTCCAGGGGCTCGGAAGGCGAACGCGCAGAAGCCATCCCGGCCGTGCTTTGGGAGCGTGCGGAGTACTCGCCTGTCTCCTGCGGAGGATCCACTCCTCCGCAGTGACGCGACGCGGCCAGCTGGCGATCAGGATTGTGGTGGCGGCCCCGGCGATCAGCGCAAGACCGAAGCTCGCGACTAGCCAGATCGTCATCGTTCGGTCTCCAGCCTCAGCGAGACGCGTTCTTCGGCCGGCGGCGCAGCCATCTGGTGCAGCACGCGGTAGCCGATGACCATCCATGCGACCGCGCCGCCAAACAGCAGCTCGCCAAGGGGCGAGCGGAACGGCTCGAGCAATGCAGGAGCTAGCGATTCGAGAGTCACCAAAAAGACGAAGGGCAGGATGGTCAGGATCAGTACCGACGCCTCGACGCCCGCTCGCAGCGCCTTTGCTTCGCGCTGCAGGGCGAGAGCCTGGTCCCAATCGGAGGCCAGGATCTCCAGGGCTGGGACGAGCCGACTGCCTTGCCGCTCGTGCAAGACGAGGGCGAGGGCGACGTCATCGATCATAGGGTCGGCGAACTGTCGTTGAACCTCTTGGATCGCGTCCGTGAGCGTCGTCTCGCCGCCGGACCCCTGCACGCGGTCGATGATCTGGCGGAAGAGTCTCCGCACTTGCCACGGACCATGGTCGGCCAGCGCTGTGAGCATCTGCAGTAGGTTCCCCGCCCGGCTCATGACGGCGGCCCCGTACCGGATGGCATCAAGGAGGGCCCGCTGACGCGCCAGCTGAACCCGCCGGCGACGAAACTCGAGTGCCAAGCCAGCAAGGTAGTAGCAGGCAAGAATGCTGAGCCCGGCAAGCACCCACAGATGGAAGAGCGCAAACGTGAGAACACCGGCCGAGATCGAGAGTCCGAGTCGCACTCCCAGCCACCACCGGACGGCGAGCCAATCCAGATCGGCCTGAACAAGGGCGGTGCGGGCCGTCTCCACTCCCATGACACCGATGAGTCGTCGCCGGACCTTTGACCACAGATGGCCACGATCTCTCAGCTCTGCGATGGTCATTACCAGCCAGCTGACGGCGGCGCCAGCCAGGCCGATGAAAAGGAGGATCTTGACGTTGTTAGTCATGGTCAACCACGTGCACCAGCAGGTGGGCCGGATCGATGTCTGCCAGCTGCAGCTTGTCCCGAATCTTCGACGGGACATGGGCAAGGGCGGCCCCCTCCCAATGCCAATCGTCCGACAACGGCGCGTAGCTGCAAAACTCCTGAAGCAGCAGCCCGCCGTACGGGTCCTCTGGGTTCTCGGCGACGAAGGCCAGGCTGCCCAGCCGGCGGCATGCTTGGCGGCCCCGCTGATAAGTGCCGAGGTAGACGATCAAATCGACGCCGCCGGCCACCATCTGCCGCACTACCGTGGGCGCGAGGTGCGGGTCAGCAGACATGGCGAGGGCTTCGAGCCGTTGAAGGGCGGCCCTCGGCCCACTGGCATGCAGTGTTGTCAGGCTTCCGTCGTGCCCACTCGTCATGGCGTGGAGCATGTCCAGGGCCTCCTTCCCACGAACCTCGCCGACGATGATCCGGCGCGGACGCTGACGCAGAGCGCCGCGTTGGAACAGGTCTTGAAGGGTGACCCGACCGGCTCCCTCCACATTGGCGTCCCGCTCCTCAAGGCTGAAGAAGTCCGCTTCTCGGAGCTCGTGCAGCCACAGCTCGGTTTCGGTCTCCAGGACGCAGGTCCGCTCACCCGTCGGGATCAGCAATGCCAGGATTCGTGCCGTTGTGGTCTTGCCGGATCCGGTCGGGCCGCAGATGACGGTGTTCAAGCGGGCGCGAACGGCCGCCTCAAGGAACGGAATGGCTTGCGCCGGAATCGCCCCTTCCCGCGCCAGATCCTTCAGCAAGAGAAATCGCCGGAGCTGCTGCTTCCGAACGGTGATGACGAGCGGCTTCGCGACGGGCGGGAGAATAGCGTTCAGCCGGCTCCCATCCCGGAGCGTCACGGTGACCATGGGATTGGCCGGATCGAAATGCTTGCCACCTTGCTCGGCGTAGTACCTGACTAGCTCGGTCAAGTCGTCTTCCGAGGAGTAGGCCAGCGACAGTGCTTCCCGCCGATCTCCGTACTCGAGATAGGCCGCTCGCGTCCCGTTGATGTGGATGTCTTCCACGCCGTCGAGCGCGAGCAACTCCCCGAGCGGCCCCAGCGCGCTATGCGTGACGTATAAGCGCTGACGGATCTCCCAGTACTGGACCGCCGAGAGCCGGGGCAGCTCCGGGCTCCGAGCGGTCGCCGCGTGGTATTGCTTCACCGCTTGATCGGCCAGGGCGAAGATGGCTTTGTCATCGTCCGCCCGTGGTCGAGGATCGGAACGTCCGGCGAGCAACTCGTCGAGGTCTTTCCGAAAAGCTGTCAGCATCAGCCGCTCGGCTGCTTCCACGTCGCTCGCCGGCGCTTCGCGCATTTCCATCGCTAGCTCGCCGTTGCTGCGGAAACCGCGGGCTCGCTTATGCGCTCGACCAGTCCCTCCAGCGCGGCCCGCATCGGAACGGCCTCCTCGCCGTAGGCGCGGAGGGCACGCTTGCGGTCAACGAGCGGTGTCGACAAGCCTCGAACGGAGTGAGCCAGCTCGGCCCGCGACCAGAAGTTCGGGCAGTCTGGGACTTCGCCCAGGACCGGCAGACCGTACTCGGAGCGGACGAAGGTCGCGACGTCCGCAAGCGATTGTGCTGACACGCGATTCAGGACGACCTGGAGGTTGAGCGTCGGATGCGTGACTTCTTCCACGGCGCGATAAGCGCGCTCGAAGCCAGCAAGTCCGAGTGGACGGGGGGCGACCACCCACAGCACGCTACCGGTGCTAAGCGCAGACGGCAGGCTCTGCCGCAGGCGGCCGCCGTCGACGAGCACCACCTCGAACTCTTTCCGGAGGACCTGGAGCAGGTTGCCGATGAAGACCGGAGTGATCTGCTCCGCTTGCCGGGGGTCAGTGATGCCCGGCAAAACGGCAACCCCATCGTGCCATTGGAGGTGTTGACGCAATTCAATCTCCGTGACCTCGGCCAGCTGGGCGTTGTAGGCCAGGTGGTACACAGTCTTTGACTCGTCCCCATTCAGGAAGGTCGCGATCTCGGCGTTGTCTCGGTTCAGGTCGACCAAGACCGTCCGATGGCGAGCCCCGATCACAGCTGCGAGGCCGAGAGCCAGCGAGGTGGCACCGTCGGATCGGGAGGAGACAATCGCAATCAGCTGGCCAGGCTGGCCGGATTCCATGCCTCAGGGTCCAGTTGCTGCTGGGAGGTCTTGCTGGATAACCCCAGCTGGCATCCGGAGGAGCACGAGACCGCCGTGGTCCGCGTACCACTCCACCTGGGGTACCACCTTTGCCGGAAGCCAGAGGTCAACGGCGTTGCTGGTCACGTGGGCGATCTCGACGTCTTGCATGAAGATGAAGTCGACGGGCTGCCCGAGCTTGTTAGGCGTCTCGGCTAGGAGGGCAACATGGTCGCCGATCCCAAGGCCGGCGGGCATTCGTTTGACCGGAATCGACGCGAGCCACAGCTGTGCGTGAGCTTGCGGGTTGACAAGGTTGGACGGAATGAGGTGGCCTGCTGGGACGGTGAGCGATGCGACCTGGCCGACGATGTTTGAGCGGTCATTCGCAGAGATGAGAGTCGCAAGCAGACTGGAATCGTCGGCGCGGATCCCCGTCACCCGCACCATGCCGTCCGTGATGGTGGTGCCTGCGCGAATGTCGGTCGCAGCGACGAGCACAGAGACGGGCGGAACATTGCTCGCCTTGCTTGCACCCAGCACGGCTAGGGCATACCCGGCAAGCCCGAGGAACACCACGAGGCCGGCCAGCGCCGCCCAGCGCCACCGACGCTGCTCCGTCGAAGCGATCACGCGGTCCGATGTGCGTTCTGGCGATAACAGTTTCATGGGCTCGCCGGCACTCCTTCCGGTTGAATCTGGTTGACGGCATAGGACAGCGCGTAACTCTTGGCCTTGGTGCCGAGGAAGCGCCACGGCCCAGCGTTCACGGAGTACCAGACCCCAAACCGCAGGGTTGCCGCGACTTGATAGCCACCAGCCCGTTGATAGGTGTCGGTCTGGTAGACGTGACTGATGCTGCTCTGGCGTGGGTAAGCCTGGCCCACGCTGAGGCCGGAATCGGTCCGACCCCCATCGCCGAAGTCCCAGACGACATCAAGAAGTGCGGCTCGCACAGTAACCGTCAGAGGACCGGCGGTCGCACTCGCAGGCGGCATCGTCGCGTTTGACGGGGCAAGCCAGAACCACGAGGCAAGGCCCGTGAGACCCCTGTCTGGGTTGACGCCGACCGTCAGGCTGGGCCACGCTTGCCGCGAGCTCGCCTCTTGCGCCAAGGCCAACTCGCCTGGCGTTCCTGTCGTCGTGGTTGGCACGCAGAGGACGCCGGCGAACGATCCGGTCGAGTCGTAGACGTAGTAGCCGGTCTGGCCTGGTGGACACGCTGGCTGAAAACCCGTGCCAGGATTCGCGATTACTCCGCTCTGAACAACAGGCGGCCAAGCAGTGGTAATGAGCAAGTTGTCAGGGATGGGCGTGTAAGTGAAGGTCCCGCCTGATGAACCAGCCTGCGGCGAACTTGCGCTCGCGGCCGCGGCGATCCCGCTGCTATCAAAGCCGGCATTGCCTTGCGTCACGACCGGTCCGTTTGCTGTGGGACCCACGGTTATGGACGTGCGTCCTGGATCAGGAAGCTCGGCCCGTCCAATTGTTTGGCCCGCGAGGATGAGAGTTGCCGCGAGGCCGATCACAACCGATGGGCGTGCTAGTGCCCTGGTCACGGCTGAGGCTTCGTCTGAACCAGTGCGTCCGTGATCAGATAGCGGTCACCCTTGAGCACCAGCCAGAAGGTGCTTTGGAAACGGACAGCCTGTCGCCGCACAACACTTTGGTCCGACTTGGAAACGTATGAGATCGACGCGTGGCCGGTTTCTTTAACTGCCCACACTGCGCTTGAGTCGTTGGGGTCGGCAAGTTGGCCAACAACGACGGAGTCCACACTGTTCTGGACCCGCTCAACGATCCCCTGACGGTTGTTCTGGTCGATGAGCGCGGTAAGTGCCTGGAGGGCTCGGCCAGTATCAGACTGCAAAGCCAGGGAGCTATCCCCGGTCTCAGCGGCGCGCAACTCGAGCTGCCCGTCGCGGGCCAGATCGGCCTTCACCCGGGCAGCCTGCGCAACATTAATAAGGTTGCCCTTGTCCCCAGGATTGAAGGGGTTCTGCACATAACCCGCCGGGGGGTACGGGTGCAGGATGGGGACATTCAGGTAGCGGAGTTCGGCCAAGCGGCCCGTGGCCGCCAGCCAGGCGAACGCCACCCAGAGCACAAGAAGGACTGCCGCGGTAATGAGAACCCGCGTCCAACTGCCGACGAGTCGCAGGCGCAACCCCTGCGCCCCCTCCATGCGGTTCCCCTTCTTGGACCCCGGCGCTTGGACTGTTGGTGGCATTTTAGGTGGGTCAGACTTCGAGGTCAACCTTCACCGTCCTTTACTGCAAGCCACCATACAGCCCAAGTCGGCCGCTGAGCGTCCGCTGACCGTCCGCTGAGCGTCCGTCGACCGTCCGTCGAGCGTCCGTTGATCGGCGGCGACCCGCCTTCGGGACCAATCACCGAACATCGGTTGCTATTCGGGCCGACCTCCGAGCACAAAAAAAGAGCCGACTCCCGGGGGGCGTGGAGCCAACTCGCCAGGGTCCCAGTCTAAGCCCCCTCGGAGGTTCAAGACACACAGCCCGTGCCATTTGGGGTCGTATTCGATAACCCCCGGCTGGCTGGAGACGCCTTAAGGGCCACACCCGTAGCCGTTCGACACCGCGTCTTCAAACGGAACGCTCCTCGGCTTGCCCTTTGGCAACCGCCAAGTTCGACGTAGACGCGAAATTGGCCGGGTCAAAATTTCGTGATCAGATCTGGTCAGGATTCGTGATCGTCTACACAGTCGACCATTCCGGCCCGTTTTGGGAGGCGACGGACGGTCGACGGACGGTCGACGGACGCAGGGCTTCGCCGCCTGAATACGAGGAGCCTGTCAACAGCGGACGGTCAGCGGACGGTCGCTGAGTAGGGTAAGTGGCGATGAAGCCTGACGTCTCCACGGACCCGAAGAGCGAGTCCATCCTGGGTGCTATGGCAGCGCACAAGCAAGCCTTGGACACCCTTCGGTACGGCTCGTTCCGGGGCGTCGTGCGGGACGGCAAACTCGTTCGGTTTGCTATCGAGCAGGAATGGAGACCGGCCCATAACAGAGAGGAGGTGGTCTAAAGAGACGACGAGGGCAAGACCCGGACACCGGGGAGCCAATGAGATTCCTCGACGACGCCAACCGATAAGCCCACGGGCTGACTGAGCCAGACAACTGGGATGCCCGGAAGACCTAGGAGGTCTATCCATGGTTCCCAGCCGTTTGGCTTTCCTACAAGAATTCGAGCGCGAACTCGATTCGATCTCCCTCCGCGACTGGTTCGAAAACGCCCGCAAACGGGAGCCGGTCCTCGACGAGTTCAGCGATCCCGCTTCCCTTCGCAGATTCTTGCAGACTGGCGAGCGCGATCCACGGAAGCCGCAGATCTGGCGGGCGCTGGTCCGAAGCGTACATGCCCGGCCTGAGCCAGCGCGGCTGTTTGTCCTCGGACTTCTTGAGCCGGCCTTTGGTCATCTGATGGATAAGTTCGCAGGCGATGACCTGGACGGCGAGGATCTCTGGCAGGAGACGATCAGCTGCGCGCTGGCGGCGCTGTCGAATCCCAGGCTACCCAAGCGGCCGGCTGTGCTTGCGGGACTACAGCTCGATACCTTCTACCAGCTTCGACGGCGGCTTCGCGGAGAGCGATCTCGCGCAAGGAACGCAGCTCCATTGCCTGAAGAGATGTCCGCAGCAAGCCGATCCCAACCGCGCGATACCACCGACGAGGTGACGGTGCTTGCCAGCCTCTGTCGGCGAGCTGGGGTCGGCAAAGAGGGCTTCACGCTTATCCGCTTGACGCGGCTCCAGCAGACACCTCTCACAGAACTGGCTCCCGCCGGGTCGGCCACATACCAGCGGCTACGGAGGCGCTTCATCGAGGCCGAAACGCGACTCAAGTCCTGGCTGGTTGAACACCCTGATTGGCCCAAGCAGAACCCTAATGGTGCGACCGATGTGAAAAACAACCTCACCCTTTAAGAGATAGATGCGAGGCAGGTCACGCAAGGACGGGACCGGTTCTCCACACGCGCTCGCAGAACTCGAGGAGGCCCGGCGAACGGCGCACCTGCCCCGCATCGCAATCATTCGACGGAGGGAAGACAAGCAATGAGTATTCGGCATCCGATCGATCGTCGCGCCGCTGACCGCGAATCCTACGCAACCCACCTGAGGACCGAGCACAGCCTCCCAGCTGACGCCGTGGCAGCCATCGACCACAGTGGCGTGGACCTTGGCGCCTTCCACGACGACGAGCACAACAACGACGCCGCGCTCGGACTGGGTGGCGACTGGCATGAGCGCATCTGAGATGGACGTGGACGACGACGAAGACGTCGAGGACGCGCTCGGTCTCATCAGCTCCTCCAACCTCATCTACAAACGGAGGCATGCCGTGAGAATCGAGTCCCAGCAGAGCCGTCGTCGCCATGGATCCAACCTGATGAGCGCCAGGTCGACCAGCGGTCGCTGCCCGTGAGGTTGGGACTCAGCGTTCGTATCACCGGCCGGATTCTCCTGCTCGCAGGATTCCTGGTGTTGTTAACGACGCGCCCCGCCTATGCGGCGACGCCCGATCTGCCGACCGTGCTCGACAATCTGCGGTTTTGGATCACGAGCGTCTTGGCCACACTCGCCACCCTCTTTCTGAGCATCGGCGGGGTGATGTACCTCACGGCCGCCGGCAACCCGCGACGGGTGGAGCAGGCAAAGGAAGCCATCCGCTCCGCCATGATCGGCTTCGTCTTCGCCGGCCTGGCACCGCTGATGATCAACATCATCAAGCACATCACCGGCCTATGACGGTGATCGTTGCCTCCACTCCCCCCGTCGTTGCGCCCTGGGATCTCCCGGGCCAGGTCGCCCAGGCGATCAATGCCTGGTTGCTCTCGGTCGCCCAGAGCATCTTCGCGTTCGCCCTCCACGCCATCGCCGACCTGCTCACCGTCACGCCTCACTTTGAGCGGGCGCCAGAAGTTGCGCGACTCTGGAATCTGACTCGCGGCATCGCTACCGGCTTCCTGGTGGTCATCGCCCTGATCGGTGGCGTGCTGCTGATGACGTCGGGGGTGGCAGGAACCCGCTACACGGTGAAGCTGATCATCTCCCGGCTCCTATTGGCGGCGCTGCTCGCCAACGTCAGCCTCTCCGTCTTCTCGACCGCCGTTGACCTGAACAACGCCCTGAACGCCGCACTGCTTGGAGGCACGCCGCTGCCGCAGAACGTGTTGGGCTCCCTGCAGAGCGGCATGTCAGCCCTCAACGGGGCCGAGGGGCCGGTCGCGGTGCTCATGGCTCTCGTCGCCGGCGTCCTCATGTTGGCGCTGGTCGTCGTCTACGTTGCCCGCAGCGCGCTCTTGGTCATCGCCCTGGTTGCCGCGCCTCTCGCCCTCATCTGCTATGCGCTGCCGCAGAGCGAGCGGGTGACCTGGGCCTGGTGGCGCGTGACCGCCGCCACCTTCCTGCTGCAGCCGGTCAACGCCTTGCTCCTCGGGATCGCCGGGCGGGTGTTCTTCTCCTCGCAGATCGGCTGGGGCCTCAATCCGGTCTCGCTGTTGATCGGTCCGCTGATGGCGATCGTACTGCTGTATCTACTGATCCGCACACCCTGGTGGATCTACCACCACATGATCGCGCCCGAGACCCACCACCGGGTCCGATCGGTCGTCGGCACGGCGGTCACGGCGGCGCGGTTCGTGGCTAAGGTCGCGGCGTAGTGCCGTCCAGCCTTCGGGCCGAGCTCATCGTCGAGCTCCAGATCCAAGACAGCATCGTGGCCGGCCGCACCCCGCTCGAGCTCAGCTACCTGCTCGCGGCTGGGACGGCCGGATGGGCTCTGCTTCAGCTGCCCTATCCACTCGTCGTTCAGGTGGGCCTTGCGGCCTTGTTCGCGGTCGCGGGGGCCGCGCTCGCGTTCGTTCGAGTAGCGGGCCAGGACCTGACCAGCTGGTGCATCGCCCTCGTCCGACATGCCCTGACCAGTCGGCTCGCAGTCTATGGGCCCAGCCATCATCGGTAGGCGGGCCGCGTCGCAGGCGCGGCTCCCGGTCGTGGACATCCACCAGAACACCCTGGCGTTGCGCGGCGGTCAGCGGCGACAAGTTCTGCACTGCCAACCGACCCAGGTCGCACTCAAGGATGAGCAGGAGCAAGCCGCCGTCCTGCAGGCATGGACCCAGCTGCTGCATGCATTGACCCATCCCATCCAGGTGGTGCTCCAGGTGCGGCCGGCAGAAGACCGCGATCTGCTGGGCGTGAAACCCAACAGTGTGCCCGCGCCGATGCAGGGTATCGCCGCGAGCTACACGGACCTGCTCGCCGACCTGTGCGCCCGCGCCCGGTTGGTGCACCGGGATTTTTATGTCGTGGTCCCCTGGGATCCGCCGGTGATTTCGCGCAAGGACCGGTCCCAGACGGACGAGTCCACGATCGCGCGCCTTGAGGAGCGCACCCGCACGCTGATCTATAGCCTCAACCGGGCCGGCGTCGCGGCGCAGCCGCTGTCGGATGACGAGCTGGTTGGCGTCCTCTATCACACGCTCAACCCGTTGTTGGGTCGGCGTCAGCCACTCATGCCTCAGGATCTGACCCTCAACCGCCTGCGAGACCTGCTGGCGCCGGCGGCCTTCGTCGCGTCGCGAAACACCTTCGAAGCGGGCGATCGCAAGACGCGCACCCTGGCGGTGACCGGATACCCCCGGTATCTGCATCTCCAGTGGCTCGACGTCTTTCTCTCGTTGCGATCCGCCGCCCGTATTAGCCTCTTCATCTCACCAATCGCGACCGAGCTGGCGCTGCCTTTCCTCGAAAGGAAAATCGCCGAACTCGCGAGCTCGCTTCGGTTCACCGCCGAACGCAGCGGCAAGGTCGACGTCGAGCGCAAAGCGGCACTGGACGATGCCCAGGCCTTGCAGGCTCGGCTGGTCCGGGCTGAGGAACGTTTTTTCGACCTCGCGCTTTACGCCACGCTGGAATCGGCCGACACAAAAGCGCTGGACGAGGAAGCGACACGATTGGAGACCGCCCTTGGCGGCTTGATGATGAAGAGCCGCCGGCTCCTCTTTCAGATGGAGCAGGGCTACTGGTCCACCATGCCTCTGGCACTGGACCAGCTTGGCATCCGACGGAACATGACGACCGCCGGCTTGCGCGTCACGTTTCCGTTCTCAGCCTCGAGCTACGGGACGCCGGAGGGCCAGCTCTATGGCCTTGATCCCACGTCTGGGGCGCCGGTTTTTCTTGATCGCTTCGCGCTTCCCAATGCGAACGCGGTGGTGCTCGCCCAGAGTGGGGCGGGCAAGTCCTACGCGGTCAAGGTGGAGATCCTGCGTGCCCTACTGCGCGGGATCGATGTCTGCGTCCTGGATCCCGAGGGCGAATACGTGGAGCTGGCTCGAACGGTCAGCGGTCACGTCGAGTCGATCAGCCCAACGTCGTCGCAGATCCCGAATGCCTTTGCGCTCGGTTCGCGCGGGACGGCAGGGGCCAGCACCGATCGGAAGCTCGCCGTCTTCGCCTTGCTTCGCCAACTGCTGCCGGGATTGCCCGATGCCGAGGCCTTAATTCTTCAGGAGGCGCTCGGCCGAATCTACGCCTTTAAGGGCATCACGGATGACGCCGACACGTACGCGCTTGAGCCGCCGGCGATCGCGGACCTGCTGAAGACCATCGATTATCAAGGTAAGCAGGGTCCAGACGAGGAGATCGCCCGTCAGCTCGGTCGCCACCTGCGAAGCCTGGTCGAGGGACCGAGCGGATGGTTGCTGCAAGGGAGCAGCCGGACGTCGATCCCCTCGCATGGACTGTCCGTCATTGCGCTGGCCGATTTGCCCGAGGAGACGCGCAGCCCGGCCATGTTCCTGGTGCTCGACCGCCTGTGGGAGCACCTCCGGCAGCGAGAAGGCCGGCGTCGGACCTTCCTCGTGATCGACGAGGCCTGGTGGCTCGTTCGTCAACCTGACACCGCCCGCTTCGTCTTCCGCATCGCGAAGACCGCGCGGAAGCTCAACGTCGGACTCACCGTCATCACGCAGGACGTTCTCGACCTCCTCGCTAGCGATGCCGGCAAGACGGTAATCGCCAACTCCTCGGTCCAGTTCCTGTTCAAGCAGGCCGCCCGAGCCATTCCCGAGTTGGCTGAGTGCTTCGGGCTCACCAGGCCGGAGGGTCTCCTCCTGATGAATGCGCCGGTTGGCGAGGGGATCTTGATCGGCCGGAACTCGCGCACCCAGCTCAAGGTGATTGCCTCCGCGGCCGAGGATAGCGTTGCTCGGACCTGATCGACTGCTCCGCCTGGCCATCGGCGGGATCGTCGGAGTGACGTTCGCTCTGGCCGTCATCGCCGGAGCGACCGCGGGCATCGCGTCGGCGCCGTCCGAGCCCCGGCCGGCCGCGGTCAGCGATATCCCCTCGCAGTATTTGGCCCTCTATCAACAGGCCGGACTGGCCTTCAACCTCCCATGGCAGTTGCTCGCCGGCATCGGGAAGGTGGAAAGCGATCACGGCCGCAACCCGAACGCCTACCACCCCAACGAGGCGGGGGCGCAAGGACCGATGCAGTTCATTCCCTCCAGCTGGGCTCGCTATCGCTGGGCGAGTGGCAATCCCAGCCCCGACATCAATAATGCGCGGGACGCGATCTTCGCCGCCGCCGCCTATCTGCGAGTTGCCGGCGCGACAGGTGATCTCCCCCGCGCCATCTTTGCCTATAACCACGCCGATTGGTACGTCGACATGGTCCTCCGGCAGATGCGGGCCTACGGGTACCCCGGATGACCCTCACGGCTGTCCATTCACAGCGCCCTCAGTCGTGGTGGGACGCGGTCCATTCGGTGCTCTCCCATCTGGCGGGGCACATGCCGCCGTGGGCTCACTCCGCCGAGCAGGCACTGCTGGTCGTCGCGACAGTGGGACTGGTCCTGCTCGCGTTGCCCGGATGGCTCCAAAGACGTGCCTTCCACCAGCCGGCGGTCGCGTACGACCTGACCGCACCGGGTGAGGCGAAGTGGGATCCGGCCAGCTGGCTCATGTTCTATCGACGGCTCTTTGGGATCAGCGCGCCCTGGTGGAAGCGCATCGTGTCCGGTCAGCCGTGGATCGCGCTCGAGTTCTGGAGCGCGGGCGGCCGGGTCTCAGCCCGCTGCTGGTTTCCGGCACGGCTCAAGACCATCGTCCTAACGCACTTACAGCTGGCGCTCCCGGGGATGGAGGCCGCCGCTTGTGCGGACGAACCCAAACTCGGTGAGCCGTCGGCGCGCGCCCGCTTGCACTTCTGGCGCGAGGACCTGTACGCCCTCGGCACCGTCGACGCCGACCCGCTCCGTCCAATTCTCGGCGCCCTCGCGCTGGCGCCTCAAGGCGTGGTGCAAATGGTCATCGCACCCGATGTTCGCTGGCAAGGTCGGCCCCAGCAGCGATGGGCGGCGCTATCAGGGCAGTCAAGATCGCATGGGATCTTCGCCGGCGTCATCGGCGAGCTGGTCGACATCTTCTTCGGCGCGATCGTGCCAAAACAACCAGCAACCATCAACCCATCTCCGTTGGTCCCGATGCCCGCGCCAGAGAAGGCACGTGAGCCCGGCTATCGGACCGAGCTTCGGATTCGCGTCTCAGCAGCCTCGAAGCCCGAAGCGAAAGCGATCATGCAGACCCTCACCTCCGCATACCGGAGCCTGGACGGCAGCAACGGGCTTCGTCCCCACCGTGTCTTCCAGCCCGGTACCTTCGACCGTCAGCTCAGCCAGCGCCGACCGCCCTCGGCCCATGGCCCAGTGTTCGTTGCCGAAGAGCTGGCCCGCCTGTTTCATCTCCCCGCACTCGGCATCGCCATGGATGAGGCGACGACCAGGGTGGCGCCGGCGCGACCTGTGCCGCTGTCCGGGAAGACGCTCTGTTTCGCCGACGCCATCGGCAATGCGCCCATCACGATCTCGCAGCCGGATTGCCGCCAGCACATTCACGTCCTCGGCCCGACCGGCAGCGGCAAGAGCACGCTTTTGATGAACCTTGCCCTGGAGGACATCCAGGCGGGCCGCGGCGTCGGCGTCGTCGATCCCAAAGGCGACCTCATCCGTGCGCTCCTCGAGCGCATCCCCCAAGGCGCCGCATCGCGCGTGGTCCTGATCGATCCGACATATCGCGATTACCCAATAGGGTTGAATGTGCTCGACTGCCCCGATCCCGATGAACGTGAACTGGTCTGCGATGGCATCGTGACCATCTTCCGGAAGACCTACGAACGCTTCTGGGGGCCGCGCACCGATGACATTCTGCGCGCCGCGCTCTTAACCCTGCTGCACGATCCGAATGCCACGCTGTGCGAGGTTCCACTCTTACTGCTCGATCCCGTGGTCCGCGGAACTTTCCGCGAGAAGCTCAAGGATCCAGTCGGGTTGAAGCCCTTCTGGGACGAGTACGAAGCCCTGGGCGACGGCCAGAGACTGCAACTCATCGGTCCAGTCCTCAATAAACTCCGGACCTTTCTGCTCCGCTCAACGATGCGAAATGTCATCGGACAAAGCCAGTCCACGGTCGACCTCCGGGAGGTCCTCGACGGCGGAGGCATCGTGCTCGTGTGCCTGGCGAAGGGTTTGCTCGGAGAAGAAACCAGCCGATTGCTGGGGTCGTTCATCGTGTCGCGGCTCTGGCAGGTCGCGATGCATCGCGCTGATCGCGCCGAGGAAAAGCGCGCCGACTTCAACCTGTACCTGGACGAGTTCCAGAACTACCTTCACCTTCCGCAGAGCCTCGATGATGTGCTCGCCGAGGCACGTGGGTATCGGCTCAACCTCGTCCTGGCCAACCAGCATCTGGCTCAACTCGCTCCCTCCACCCGAGAAGCACTGGCCGCGAATGCGCGGACACGAGTGATCTTTCAGTGCGGGCAAGAGGACGCCCACTACCTCGCTCGAGAGTTTGAGCCCCAGCTCAGCCGTCGCGACCTGCAGAGCCTGCAGCGATTCCAGGTGGCGGTGCGGCTGTCGGTCGATGCTCATACCGAGCCGGCCTTCACGGGCGTTACGGCGCCACCACCGATGAGTCTGGGACCCGAGCATGCCGACGCCATCGCGATGGGAAGCATTCGACGCCACGGCCGGCCTCGGGAACACGTCGAGGCGGACATCGCCGCGCGACTGCACGCCGAGGGCGTTCGGGATCAAGCGACATCTCTCTCGCGGCCGGGGGGCCTAGGGTGATCGGTCGGCGGTCATCGCGCAGTTCATCGCGGAGCCCATCGTCTGAGGGTGCGATGACCCAACCAAGTTCAAACGAGGGCTTTTTTCCCCCGAGACTGCTCTCACATCTCGTATCCCCACACAGCTATCTGGAACTTCGAGATGAGTTAGCGCCTCCTCATAGACAAACGACTGACTCAATCCTCCTACGCACGCTCACCGCTCGCGATATCGCCATTCTCACAGCACTTGACCAATACCGTTACCTCGATCGAAAGCAAATCCAGGACCTGTTCTTCCACGGACCACGACCTTGCCAGATCCGGCTTCAGTATCTCAACACTCAACACGTTGTGGTCGCATGGCACGTCCGTCTCCAACCAGGACTCCACCCGCGTCCGTCCGTCTACCTTCTGTCTACCCGGGGGGCTCGCCTGTTAGCGCGAGTTTCGCAGGTCGACCAGGGCCCACCGGTCCGGCGCGCCGAGCACGCACGGACCCGCGCCTACCACGTGACGCACGACCTTGAAGCCAACGCCTTCTTTGTTGCCCTAGCGCGGGCGAGCGCACCGCTCCCGGATCAGGGTCTCTACCACTGGGTCGGCGAACGCGGCTGCTGGCGTGCATATCAGGAAGCTCACGAGCTCGGACCTATTCCGGACGGATGGGGCCGCTATCTCTTGCCCGAAGGCGAGATCATCTTTTTCCTGGAGTGGGATCGCGGCACGGTACCGCGCGCCCGTCTTCGCGCGAAGGTGAATCACTACGTCAGATACTTCCGCCGCCGGCGCGGCGCCGCCAACACGCACGTTTTCTACGCGGTTCCTACCGCGGCGAGGGAGGAACTGGTTCGGACAGAGATCAACCAGGCGCTCCGGCTCGTGGGGACCGAATGCTGCCGATTCTGGACGGTCACCATCGAGCGCCTCCAGCGAGATGGTCCCTTGGGCCCCATTTGGCGCGGCCCTGAATCCGCCGGCAACCTCACATCATTCGTCGATCTCCCGACCCAGCCACGTTCGCCTCTCCCACTACCAGGCTGCATCGCGAAGCGCGACTGGTGGAGACATCGTCCCGCGGGAGGGCAGGGCGCCTGACTCACCTTCGTCTCGTTGGGCGGCGTGGGCAGGGGCCAGACTCCGGCCCCCCTGTGGAGCTTGCGGGTCGAAACCGTTGGCGGATCCGCCTCGCCTTCATCCTGGCGGAGTCCGTCGGCTCCTCGGTTCTGGACCGATCCGGCCAGCCGCGTCGCGTCGATCCCGAGCACCCACCCGGAGGCGCGGCGGCGTGACGACCCGGGCTGCGACGCTTCCTGAAGGCGTCGCCGTGCTGCCATTGGCGGTGATCGATCCCTGTCCGATCCAGCCGCGCGTCAACATCTCGGTGCGGCTGGTCGAGCAGCTGTCGGCATCGATGAAGGCGGGCCGTCACCAGCCATTGGTCGACGTCGAACCGGCGCCGGGAAATCGCGGCCGCTACCAGATCGTCTCCGGTGAGCAGCGCTGGCGGGCCGCCCGGGCCGCCGGGCTCACCCAGGTGCTGGCACGCCTTCACCCTCCACTCGGCTATCTCGAGCGGCTCGAGAAGCAATTTGAAGAGAACCATCTGCGCGCCGACCTCGATCCCGTTGAAGAGGCGCACTGCATCTTTCTGCACAAGACGCTTCGTGATATCGACGTTGCCGAGCAGCTCCTACGCGGTGCCTCGGTCGATTTCCAACTGTTGGAGGACAAGCGCATCGGCAAACGCGAGGCGTTTGTCGAACACCTCGATGGCCTCCGAACGCTCCTCGTGCAGAACCGGATCAACGTCGTGAATCAGGAGGGACGGCTCGTCGCGGGACCGTTGGCTCCCTGGCGGGAAACTGAAAAAGCGCTCGGCATCTCCGAGAGCGGTCGAAAAGCCAAGGTCGCCGTCGTCCGGCTCGATCCGCAACTCCAGGATGAACTTCGCACGCTCCCCGCTGAGCACGCCATCCAGATCGCGCGACTCGACGATTCGACGCAGCAGGCTCAGTTGGTGGAGCGGGCCCGCGACCTGACCCACCGAGAGGTTCACCAGGCCGTTGCCCGCCTTCGCGGCGATCCTGACCTCACCGTTTCTGCGGCACTGGCCGAATCAACGGATGCACACCGTCAACACGCGGATCCCCTCGCCTTCGAGGTCCAGATGTCCCGAATCAGTGACCTTTGCCGGCAGCTCGTCCGCATGGTCAACAACCTCCATCGCGGGCTCACGCATCCGGAACGAGGACAGCTGCGAGATACCCTGGCTGATCTTCGTCAAGCGCTGGGCACCTTCGAGGCCGAAACCCCGTGACGACCGCCTGCGGGCTGACCTGCGAGGTCTGCCCAGCGGCGTCGCCCTGCGGCAAGGTCTGCAACTTCTGCATGGCTGGCCGTCATCGAGCGCATGGCGCGCAAACTAGCTGCGCCCACTGCGACACCAATCCCCTTCTCCGGATGGATATCCGGCGCGCCGTCATCGATCAACTGGGAGGCCTGGACTTCGTCTGGCCACGCCCCGTCCAGCACCTTCAGATTGCTGACCTACCCCTCCATCTCCCGGTGCTGGTGCAAGCCTATGCGGACCAGATTGATCGTCCCTGGGTCGCGCTCCATGCCGGCCGAGTACTGGGGGTGACGGGTCACGGGTTGACGCCCAGGCATCGCGCTCCCCTTCGCGAGGTCTATCGGCTGGCGCCGAGCACGAAGTTGGCGCTCGAGTTCTATGTCGAGGACCGAGTCCTGGAGGGGTTCTGGGCGAACCGGCAGTCGATCATCGCCTCCTTCTCCCACCTCGGATTCGATCTGATTCTGAGCCCGAGTTACTCCGTCTGGTACGACCACTCCCGCTTCGAGCAGCTCGTGCAACAGCGCCGCGCCTTCATCGTCTACCACGAGCTCCTGGAAGCCGGCTTGCCCGCCATCGCGGATGTGGGATGGAGTCTCTTCGAACCCGACGGGCGTCGCTGGGCGGACTGGATCAACAGCCAGTCGCAGCTCCAGGCGGTCTCGCTCTTCTGCGACGGCCGCAAGGTCCATGCCAGTCGGCGCGCGCTTCGCGAAACCATCGAAGACATTGCGCTGTTCCATCGCGCCGTCCGGCCTGAGGTCGCCTTCGTGCTCGGCGGCGTGCATGCACCCGAGCGCCTTGCCGCCTACCGTCACGTCGCTCCCGGCCGACAGCTGACCATCTGCAACGGCATGGCCTACGCCCGAGCGCAACGTCGCCGTCGACTCGGAGGTGAGGACCGGACGATCGCCTGGTCAGCCCGTGACTATTTCTTGCACAACTGCGCCTACAACGACCGCACCTACGCCGAGCTCCTCAACGAGATGGATGCACGCGTTGCCATCTAAGCGAGGCGGCACACGTGCCGGGGATGGCGTTGCACCGCTTGCCGCGACCCTGGTGACTCCGACCGCGGTGCGCGAGCAGCCAGCCGCTCCTCCGTACGAGTCCGTAGCAGGTGGCAGCGAGCCGGTTGTTGGGGCTATGCACATGGGCCCAGCAGACTTCTTGGCGGGAGATCTCACCCAGACATTGCGTCGCGGTGCGGAAGTGCAGCGCTTCGCCGAACTGGCCGCCCGACAGGACGCGCTGACTCCTGACGAGTCGGATGAGTTGTATCGGTACCGCCTTCGCCGCCTGCTTACGCGGATTCGCCAGCTCGAACGCGCCGGCGCTGGTTCAGATGAGACCGCGATCAGCGAGGCGGTGGGTAATCTCCAGGCTCGGCTCGAGGAGCTCCACAGCTTCGAAACGATCCGGAGGCAGGCGGGCCTGTTCGCGGACCACGAGGTCGATCTCAGTGCCCACGAGCGCGCAAAGGCCAGGCTTCTCAACCTGGCAGCGCAGCGGCCACGTGGGTTGATTGCCGGTTCAGACCAGGTGCCCGAGCAGCCCGACGGAAGTGTCCGAATTCGCGATCTCGCCTTCTCGCCTTCCCCGCAGGATGCGCCGATCTACATCCTCGCGCCGGCGTCCATCTCGTCTGGATCACTGAGCCAGCACGTCAGCGAAGTGGCGAGCCAGGGCGCCCGGATTCATGTGGTGCGAGATGCCAGCGAGATTCCACCGACTGAACCGCCACCAGTGATCCTGAACTGGGGCTCCACCCACACCCTTCCACAAGGGGTCATTGCCCTCAACCAACCGGACGCGGTTCGGATAGCGTCCGACCAGGTCGAGTCGATTCAGCGCCTCGCCGAGCTGGCTCCGAGAACCGTGGCAAATCCCGAGGATCTCCAGTTGCTCGGTTCCGATCGCGTCGTCGCCAAGCGTCGACACGGGACCCGCGGCAGCGGGAAGGCGGTCCTGGCGGCAGACGGTCCCCCAGCCGAGCGCGCCGGGAACGACCTCTTCCAGGAATTCATTCCCGACCGACGGGAGTACCGCGTCTCGGTGCTCTCCGGCGGGATCGCCTCAGCCTACGTGAAGCGGCCTCCAGAGAACGCGCGGCCCGACGACCTCCATCCGGCCTGGACGTTTGAGCGTGCCCAGGTCATTCCGAAAGCGGTTGCGGTGATGGCCAAAGAAGCCGCGCGCCGGGTCGGCCTCGACTACGCCGGCGTCGATGTCATTGAGGACCTTCGCACAGGCCGCGTGTACTGCTTGGAGGCGAACTCGGCACCCGGCATGTCGCAGGAAACCCTCAAGAGGGTCTATGCGCAGATCCAGCAGGCGCTGCGCCGACGATTGGCACGTGCCGGCTAAATGCCCAGCAAGGGTGGAAGTCGAGAGTCTCAGGGTCGAATAAGCAGTGCAGCGGTCGGTCCAGCTGCAACCGTCCTCCAGGCCGTCGTCGGCACTGCTCGGGCGGTCGCCATTGAGGCTTCAAGTCCGGCAGGGAACCTCGATGCCGTTCCTGTCGGCGCTCTGGTTGACGATGACCCGCCAGTCGATAGCCCGGCCTGGGTTGAGCTCTACGCCTCAGCGCTGGCACAGTATCGCGAACAGCGCGAGCAAACGGAGCGAGAACAGGAGCGATCCCAGCAGCTCTGGGACGAGTTCCTCCGGCTCCAGGGCCAGAACGTCCCCGAAGGGGAGCGATCACTGGTCACCAACGAAGCCCTGCATCGGGAGCTCAAGCGACTGGCGATGACCGCGGAAGCTGCAAGCTACGAGCGCGAGAACGTGATTGGTGATCCGAACCAGACCTTCGGGGTCGAGATCGAGTTCGATGGCGGCAACCCCAACGCCGTGGCGCGTGCGTTGCATGAAGCCGGTTTAGCCTCGAGCGCACGTCAGGAGCCGTATCACTTCAGTAGTCGCGTTCCGGGCAAATGGACGGTGGAGCACGACGCGACAGTGGCGGGCGAGGTGGTCAGTCCGATTCTGCAGGACACGCCGGAGACCTGGGCGCAGCTCGAACGTGTGTGTCAGATCCTGCAGGCTCAGGGAGCGCGCGCGAGCGGCCGGACGGGCGGCCACGTCCACGTCGGGGTCGACTCGGCAGGCATGGACCACGACGTGAACAAGTTCCGCCGTGTGGCTCGCGTATGCGCCTGGGCCGAGGACCTCATGTACCGGCTGGCCGCAGCAACCGGTCAGCGTGGACGCAGTCACCGCGGAAGCACCAACGGCTATCGCTGGTGCGGCCCCATGGGCTCGGGACAATTTGAGGAGGTGCAAGGCCTCAGCGACCTGGCCAACCGGGTCGGCAGCAGTCACTCGGTCGGTCTCAACTTCGGCAACATCCTCGAACGCAACCGGACCATCGAGTACCGCTATTTCGACTCGAGCCTGGATCCCGCTCGCTTGCAAGCGAACATCAAGCTGGCCTGCTGGGTCACCAAGCGTGCGGCGGAACTACCCGACACCGCGATTCCACGAGAACGGACACCGCTGGGTAGTCATCGGAGCCCTCGCGATCCCGACGATGGCGACCGGATGTTGCGACGCTTCGCCGACCTCATCTTTGTCCGCCCGAAGGACAAGCTGAAGCTGTATTGGGTCTACCAGCGCTCGGCCTGGCAGCGGACGCGAGCGAGGGCCGCCTGATGTATCGGCTAGTCCATCCGGAAGACTCGCAGGAATTGCCCCTGAGGATGCTTTTCCATCCAGTCGGCAACGGTGTCTACCTCAAGGCGTGCGAGGCCGATAGCATGCTCGGGCTGGTTGCCGCCCTCCTCAACGATCCGGCCTACGAAGCCGCCGATCCACGGTCGCGTTTGGCGGAACGCCTTCGAATCGCGAACGACATCGTGCTACTCGCTGAGCTCGACGGCCGGCGACTGGAGATCTCGGATCGTGAAGGGCCCGAGACCATCGTCATCGCCTCCGACGACCCTCTCCTCTCCTCGCTCGAAAGGCTGGGGTTCGTGTCCTTGTCGGCCCCCCCGGGTGTCAAGCCCTGATGGAGGCCCAGTTCAGTAGCCACCTGGTGAAGATGGAAATGGCCAAACGAGGCTGGCAGCTCATAGACCTTGCCAAGCACACCGGGCTATCGGGGCCAACGGCGAGGGCCGTCGTTCGAGGCCAGAACGTCTCCATGGTCACCGCGCTCAAGGTGGTCCGAGCACTGGAACGCAATCCGCCCAATGAACGGCTGATTGCACTCCTCAGCTGGCGGGAGGCGCACCCCAGACAGGTCGTCCCTAGCCAGCTGGTTACCGCGCGCGATCGCTAGCTGATAAGGCATCGGATGAACTGGGCCGGATGGAGCCTCAGCGCGATCGCTCCATATACGTATAGAAGTGTAGGGGTTGGGGTGTGGTCCCCGGCAGGACTCGTCGGTATCATCGAACCAATGTTCGATCATGACCGGTCCCTGAAACTCATCGAGTCCAGCAGCGCGCCTTCGCGGGCTGCGCCGGCCGGCTAACCGACGCGGCGCTGAGTCGGGGCGGCTGGGCCTTCTGCCGAGAATGCCATTGCGCATGGATGATTTCCACGATCGATGGGCACGTGTATGCGACCGTGATTCCCTCACCGGCACACGCTAGGGGTAGCGAGCAGCGGTGACCCTGCTAGTTCAAGCTGACAGGCGGGATCTAGACTGAGGTCGGGGCCGAGGTTCAGCCGACGCTAGCATGAATCTGGGCCGATTGAGTTCGATAAACCTCTGCCAAGCGTGTTCGAGACCACTTTGTGAACAACCGTGCACGACTGCCGCACGGTTCGCTGCCTCATGCCACGACGTAACCCATGGCTCGCCGCTGAGCTATGAGGGTGAAGGTTGGCTCGCGGAGCTGTTCGAGTATTTTTACAGCCGGACTGAAACTCGCACGCCGCCTTGGTGGTCGCCACCGCAGGAGGCTGCTCGGATCTTCGCGGACTGGCTCATCGGAAGGGCGGCGGAACCTCCACCTGCTGAAGAAATGATCTTTGGCCAGCGGGTCGGCGGAGGCGACTGGTTTGATCAGCATCGCAGTGAAGCCGAAGAACTGCTTCAGCAACTTGTGGCTCAAAGCGCCCTGGTAGAAATCGAGGCTCGGCAACAACGAAAAGCCGAACTCTTGCGCTCGCTCGGCCTGAATGAAGATGGTCGGCCCTTAAAAGCAAGCCGCAAACGCAAACCCGGACAACGACGGCCCCCAAGCTGAGAGGGCAGCACCGGAAGAACGCCCGATTTAGCCAACCGTCCAAAACGAGCCCTATACGCGGGGAGGGCGCCGCGGGATAGCCGTTGACGAGGAGACGACGCGGCCGGTCATGGGGATTCTGGACAAAGGGCAAGCTCGACGTCCTGCGCCGATATCTACCCGGCCTGACAATCGCATCCAGCAGGAAATCCCCAGAGGCGATCTATCTCGACCTGTTCGCCGGCGAGCCTGAGAACTTCGACCGCGAGACGGGCCAGCCAATCGACGGATCGGCGACCATCGCGTTGCAGACCCAGCCACCCTTCACTCGGTTCCGCTTCTTCGAGCTTGCACCGCGCGCTCAGCAGCTCGAGGCCCATCTTCGCGCCCGCTTTCCGAATCGCGATATCAAGGTCCACCCGGGCGACTGCAACGTCAGTATCACCGAGGCGCTCGCCGAGCTGGAGTCGGTTCGGTGGGCGCCGACCTTCGCGTTCATCGATCCCAACGGGCCCCACTTTCACTGGAACACACTCCGGGCGCTCGCCGGGCATAAGGCGGGGGCGAGCAGATTCAAGGTCGAACTCTGGCTGCTGTTCCCGGTCGGGTTGTTCATGCGCAACTTGCCGACCAAGGGAAAGCCGCTAACGAAGGAGGCTGCCGACGAACTGACCTTGATGTTCGGCACTGGTGAGTGGGGGGCCATCTACCACGACCGGGTGGCGGGCATCCTTGATGGCCGTGAGGCAGCAGAAGAGTATCTCAACCTCATGCGCTGGCGCCTAGAGAAGGTACTCGGCTATCGGCGCACACACGCGCTCGAGGTCAAGAACGAGCAGGGTGCCCGGCTCTACGACATGATCTTTGCGACCGATAACGAGGCGGGCGATCGGATCATGACTAGCCTTTACACCCGTGCGCTCGAGGACTTTCCGGCCATGCGCAGAGACGCCATTAGCAAGCACAAGGCGCCGACTCTGGCGCCGGAGTTCGAGGAGCCCGAGCTTTTCGACACCAGCGTTTTCGGGCCACCGCCGAAGCCGCCACCAACGCCGATCACCTATCGGTACGAACCGCCATCGCCGCCCTATGAGTCAGAGCCGTGACGTTACGAGACGGCGACCGCGGGTACGACGGCCTTGGCGGTTTGCGGCAACTCGTCCCAAAGACGGCCGTCCAGTGTACGGCCGCCGGCCTTCGGCGTGCGCCCACCCCATTGCTTAAAGAAGAAGGCAACGCCACGGGCAATGCACTGATCCCGCACACCGCGAGCCCAAGCGAGGTCCATCGGCCTGGCGTGCGGCCCACTTTCTCCACCGACGATGACCCAGTGGATCCCGGTCAGGTCCAGCGTCACCGGGCCGAGCAGCGGCTCGACCGAAAGGAATCGCACGGCCGCCGGCACCTCTGCTAGGCGCTTCGCGCGAAATGCGAAGACCTGGTTCTCGACACTGACGCCCATCCAAACGTTCCGCGGCCAGTCCAGCTGCGGCGCCAGGCGCCGGACCCGATCGGCTCGCTTGGTGAGGATCTGATAGGTGTGCTGGGGTGTTGCAGCCATGACCTCGAACCCTTGACGGATCCAGTCGATCGGGACGTCTTCATGGAAGAGGTCGCTCATGCTATTGACGAAAATCCGGCGCGGCCGGCGCCACGACAGCGGCAGCGGCACGACCTCGGGATGGAACGTCAGCTCGAACCCGTTTCGATAGCGGTGTGCGCCGGTCGCCTTCAGACGCTTAGAGAGCGCCTCCGCATAGCAGTGATCGCAGCCAGGGCTGATGTGGCTGCAGCCGGTCAGAAAGTTCCAGGTCGCATCAGTCCACTCGATCGAGCTGTTCTCAGCCACGCCGGCGCGACCTCAGTCGGGCCTGGCTGAGCTTTTTCGTCTTCCGTGCTCGATCGAAGAAGTCCGTGGCGATCAGACGCGTGACCTGCTCCCTAACCAGATTCTCGGCGACCTCGGTCTTGCTCGTGCCGTAGACCTCGAGCTCGACCAGGTCGAGTAGCCGATCCACGACCTCATTAGACAACGAGAGGTTAATCCGACCGCGCTCGTTCGGTCCACTCTTAGTCGGCATTTCACTCCTTCGAGGATAGCACCAACTGGTAACCAGCTGGTGCGCTGCCATTGGCCTGTTGGGGGTGGTCCAGGAAGCCTACGACCACGGCGTCAGCACGCGCAATGTAGACGCGCCGGCCATAATCACCGTGGAGCCGCACGCCGGTTTTTACACCACTTCCCGCGACGTCGCCAAGCGTACGGCGCGTCGTCTAATCGAAGTTGCAAGCTAGGTGCAAAAGTCTCTCTGAGTCTCTGTATGCGTTCGCGCTCAGAGCCCTAGAGGGCGGGCTCTCATCATCACGCTTTCGGATGATCGGTTTCCGGACCGTAAACAGGTCCAACGGCCTCCAGATTGCGCTTGAGCCACTCTTGGCTTAGCACTTTGGTCGCTTCACGGAAGGCCTTCCTTGCTTCCTCTAATTCGTGTGGGCTGGGCAGCGGGTCGGTCATCGCCGCAACGATCACTTCGCTACGGTAAAGGCCAAACTGGAGCGTCAAGTCTTTGCATCGTTTCTCGACCGAGTGAACCGCGTCCTTGAATTCGGATTCTGCAACCAAGTCCAGTGTGGCCCTGGCATTACTGATGTCTTTCGCCGCACCCCTAATCCCTTTGATTTGTCGTAGGCGGTCGACATAACGAGATCGATCGTAGATCCCGCGATTTAGGAGTCCCAGTGAGCCAAGGAGCCCTCCCACAACGTCTTCCACAACCCCCACTGCGACCACCAGTTGGGCGAGCCCTCTCAATGTCTCGCTGCGCTGCCAATTCGCGTAAAACTGCCTTTGTCCCTCCACCCGCCCTTGGGCAGCCAGCCTCTCTGCCGCATTTCTGTCCTTCTGAGCTTGCCTTCGAGCCTCCCACGTAGCAACCAGCGTGAAAAGCGCGACCAAGATCGTGACACCAACGAGCGCCCACGTTGCGATTACTAAGTCCATCTCGCTGATCTGATCGCATGAATTGGAAAGCAACGTTGGCCTTGAGCGATTCTGCGGATGATGTCAGCCGCGGTTATCTTTTGGAGGTCCGCCATCGACGGGACGTTCATTGCCACAACCGCCAGAAGTCGAGCCGCCGTGTACTCTGGAATTGATGCCCGGCTTTTTCCCCGTTTCGTTCTTTGTCTTCGGTGTTCTCTTCATCATAGAGGGAGGATTATCCTTGGCTCGCGGACGAGTTGTTTTGGCTGGCCCTGGGAAAAGCGGCCTCGCTCCACCTGGGAGTTTTGGAGCCAACTCCTGTTCGGCATCGCCTTCCTCCTGGCTATTCGACCACGTCGGCGTCGATCCAGTGGAGCTCGGCGGAGCAGCCCAGCTCTTCGGTTGGGCCGCCCGGGACGGTGAACGCGTGCACCATCCGCAGGCCGGAGACCGGTCGCATCACGCCTAGGCTCAGGACCTGCGTCGAGGGATCGAACCGACCGACCGACCAACGGTCCAAGAGCTCGGCGACGGCGCGCTCCCCGGGGCCGTTGACGAGTACGTACCTCTGTCTCCCCAGACTCCTATACGCGGCTGCGTCATAGGGAACGAGCGCCTCAGGCTCGATCGCGCAATCGAGGACGATCTCGGCCTTCTCTGGTGACACGAACCGGAGGACCTCCGTTCCATCGCGTGTGCGCGCCGTAAAGAACGCGTAGGCACCGGTGCGCGTCCAGCCACCAACGTCGACGACGGCGCCAACCCCTCGAGTTACCACCCGACTCTCACCAAGGCCGCTCATCACTCGCGCCGCGTCGTCGGTCAGCAAGAGCGCCAGGTCCTGCGTCGGCGACCAGGCGATGGTCCGCGGCCAACCACCGCGATACTTCTGGTGGACGACTGCCCGCTGGCGGACGTCATAGACGACGACGCCAACCGCGAGCCGTCCACCGTCATCGATGAGGTGGGCCAGCATGAGGAGCTGACTGCTCGAGTTCCACGGGACATAACACGACTGCGGAAGCAGTCGGCTGCCAATCACTTCGAGCAGCGCCCCGTGGCGCTTCGTGCTCTCAGCCCCGTCTTCGAACACCCTGGCTTCGGTCCAGACGCCGAGTCCCATCCGGACCTCGCTCGGCTTTCCTAGGACAAGTTTCAATCTGCCATCTGGGCTTACGTACGACTCCGAGTCCGGCATCCAGCGGGAGCGATCGGCGCCTTCGGCGGTCGGGACCAGCCTCACGTTGGTGACCCCAGGCATGCCGAGCGATCTTACGAGGCTAGCGTGTAGATCCAGATGATCGTCATTGATCGAAGCCAGCGCACGTTGAAGAAAACGTTTCCATGCAGCTACAGCAACGGGCCGCCCGCGCCTTCTAAAGTTGTCCACTTCTCGAAAAATACATCACTCAAATCGATAAAATTATCGGCTGCGAGTCGCAGCTCATCGCTCAGCCCTGCGTCGGGCTCTCGAAAAAAGAGGACGAAGACCAGCTTCCCAAGCCTTTTTACTTCCTCAATGAGCGGAACGTAATCGCCATCTCCGGCTATTAAGACTGCCGCGTCGTAGTTGCTTAGGAAGGCGTGGCTGAGTACGTCCTTGGTCAAGGCGATATCCACACCTTTTGACTTTCTGTCGCCGGTTCTCTGAAAGACATACGGGGTAAAGCCCAGTGTCCAGAGGTCATCTCTAATCTCCCTTAGCGTGGGAGGATCACCTCGAGCGCTGGTGTAAAAGTAGGCCCTTGTCGCGTACCTCCGGACGCCGATGGCGCTTATATCGCTGAATCGAAAACCCTGCGTCGCGGGCCAGTCGGGAATCCAAACAAAGATGTCTGGCCTCCAGTAAGGTCCCTCTTTAAGAGCGTAGCCTCGGGCCTTAGCTACCGCCTGTGCCCGAATGGTGAAGTTTTCACCGTCAACGAATAGCATCCAGCGTAAGGCGGTAGGGTCATCCGGCTCCCTGATCGGAATAAAGGACTCCAGGGCCATTCCATGTGTGGTATATCAAACGCCGGCAATGCCAGAAGGGAAGTTGCTTGCTCCGCCGAGCGGCCAAGGCTTGGCGCGGCTAGCCGAGGAATGGACCGATTGGCTCCGCAAGAAATACAAAGCCTCCACAATGAGGGATTATCGCTTCTGGCTCGACGACTTCCTACGATATCTTCGACCGCTTCAGGTCACCGACTCTCGCGCCCTGACCCGTCGCCACGTTGAAGGGTGGCAGGATCAATTGACGATGCGCATGCTCAGTCAAGCAACGCGCAGTTTGGGCACGACCTCGATTAAGCGGTTCCTCTTATGGGCGGAACGCAAGGGCGTACCTTTTGGCGATCCCAATCTCTTCCTTAACGTCGCAACCGTTCCGGTACCCGACCGTTATCCACACCCATTGCCGGATGAGGACCTGAATAAGCTTCTCCAGTATTTCAAGTCGCAGCCCAACACCCAAATCGCGTTGCGAAACCGGGCCCTCTTTGATGCATTGCTAGCGAGTGGGGCCAAAATAACGGACATGCTGGCGCTAAACCGAAGGGATTTGAGCCGCATTACAAGCGTCAGGCAAGCCGGGCGTCGAACCATCGCGGTTCCGCCCAGTGTTGCGTTTGAAATCGCGGAGTATTTAGACAAACGGACTGACGACAATCCGGCACTGTGGATTACAAACCACCCGCCGACGATTCGCCGCCTTGCACCTGCGGGCGTCCTTAAAATCTGGGAGCGGACTGCTGACGCCATCGGAATCCGTCGCTTTACTTCCCATCAGTTGCGCGACACGAATACTCTCAAACTAATGGAAGCGGGTGTCCAGCTATCCGTGATTGCCGCGCATCGTGGCAATAAAGAAATCGAACCGCTAAGAAAGTACGTGCAATTGATCGCTCAGCGCCGTCAGGAAGCGCTCGATGCCATCGAACAGGTCATAGCTGGGCGCAGTAGTAAGACTAAAAAGAAAAATCGGCCCACCAGCCACTGAAAAACTCGGAGGCCGTGGATGTACCTACGAACTAACGATGTGGCGCACGTGCCGCGTGGCCGTTTAGCTAAAACGACCGCTCCCTGCCACGAAGAAGACGAAACGGTGGGTCAACAAGAACGGCAAGTGGCAGTTGGAAGAACCGGCGAGGTATTCGCCGGCTCTCCTGACGGTTTTCAGGCTGCTGAGTCGAAGAAGCGGTCCCATCCGCGGATCAGCTCGGCTTTTCCGAAGTGGACATAACGAGAAACCATGCTGAGGGTGGTGTGTCCGAGGACGCGTTGAAGTCGGAGCAGATCCATCCCACCCGCGAGCGCCCTCGTCGCGAACGTGTGCCGAAACGTGTGTGGTGACACCCGGCCTGGCTTGATGCCTGCCCGCTGGCCTAGGCGCCGGATCATCAGCTGGATTGCAGATGGCCGCAAGACTTGCCGGTCCTCCTGGCCGAACCCAGACCGCTCGGTAACGAACAGAGCAAGGCACGACGTGGTTGGACGCTCGTGGGTCACGTAGCGTCGAAGCTTGCGAGCCAAGACGGTCGTCAAGGGAACGGCACGCTGCTTGTTCCCTTTGCCAGCCCGCACATCCAAATAGGGGCCATCAGGATGGTCCAGCCGAAAATCTCGGACCTCGAGGCCACATAGTTCGGAAACGCGCAGGCCGGTGCCGAGCAGGACCTCGATGATGAGCCGGTCGCGGGAGCTTGCCAGGCCGAGCATGGCATCGATCTCGGCCGTAGTGAAGACACGCGCTTCGCGAACCGGCTCGCGGGGCGAGGGCAGCCGTCCGATCCCGCGATCGGGTGAGTAGCCTTCGGACACGCACCAGCGATAGAAGGCACGCAGGACCCGGTGGTAGGCGTGTAGGGACGCAGGAGTCAGCGGGGTCCACTCGCTGCTGACCTTGCCGTCGAAGCGATGCCGGGGCCGGCGGCCGTCACGCTGGAGCTGGTCGCGCAGCTCGCGAATGTGCACGCGTTGGATCTGGTCGACGGTGCGAATGCCTTGGCGGGTCAGCGCCGGCAGGATGCGCCCCTGAAAGAGGTCGCGGTACCAGTCGATGGTGGTCTGACTGCGGTTGCTCAGCCGCAGCTCGGAAAGCCAGTCCCGTAAGGCAAGCTCGAGGGGCATGCCGCCCCCGCCGCTGGTTGAAGGATCGCCGACGGCGCTAGAAGCGGACGAAACGCGGGGAGTCGAAGCCATGGATAGATCACCCTTTTGCACTTTTGCAATCTTGTAGATCACTTGACTTCGACCATTTTGGCCGCGGTTTCGGGGTTTGTGTGCGGGACGAAAGTGGACCGAAACCGAATTGAAAACCGGGGGAAAACGGAGAGGAAGTGCCTGCACCAGGATTCGAACCCGGGACCAACTGATTAAGAGGTGTTGGGCCTCCCGCCAAATACGAGAGCCGACATCAACCCGGCATTAGACCAACTGATTTACGTGACGATCCGAATCGTCTCCGACCTCTTGCCACCTTGACGACGACGAAGCGCGCGCAGGCTTTCCAGATATTCGGCAGCCTCTTTGACCCGCAGATCCAGGAGTTGGGCCGGATCCCCGGCAGGCTGGACGTTCCGGAGCCACGTGGCTTCGTGGATAAGGAAGGCGCGAAGCTCCGAGACCTTGAGCTCCTGGGCGGCGTCCTCATAGCAGTCCGCGAGCGCGCGGAAATGCTTGACGACATCTTCCGCTGTGACTGCCACCCCAAACCCCCGCCCACTAGTTTACGCACAGTTAACCGACCTTGACAGCATTGGCATCAGCCGCCGCTTCGCCGCCTGTCATTCTCTGCAGCAGTTCGATGATGAGGCGTCGGCTTACGGGTTCCAGCCGGGCCCAGAGCTCGGCAAGTTGCTGCTCGTCCGGACCGCCAGGCGAAAACATGGGATAGCCCGCGGCACGGAAGAGGTCGGCGATCGGAACTTTGAGGAGTTGCGAGAGCCTCCCCAGGCGTTCTGGCTCCGGGTTCTCGGTCTCGCCGCGCTCCAGCCGGGCGTAGGCTCCGACCGCGTAATCGACCTTTCGGGCGACATCCTCCTGGCTGAGATCAGCACGTCGACGTGCATCCCTGAGGAGGGCGCCCAGCCGCTCCATATCTGCCACCAAACGACGCGAGAGTAGACCCGGAGGGCTACCCACTTAAAGCCATCCTCCTGCCGCTGGACTGGCAGTCGTATACGCCCGGCCCCTACCTCTTTAGGACTTTACCTAAAGTGGTTGCAGTTAGTCAATCAAAGTGCTATTGTCCGCGGCAGTGGGCATCGCAGATCGGATGCTCGGCGAGCAGACCGCCGACATTCCACGAGCAATACGCCGGGGGCGGCTCGTCAAGCGCCTAACCCAGCAGGAGCTCGCCGATCGGGCCGGGCTCCAGCGAACCACCATCAGTGAGCTCGAAAACGGCAAGCACCCGCCCGAGCTGCGAACGCTCCGAGCCCTGGACGACGCATTCGGCCAGCCCGTCGAGACCTTCCTCCGGAGCGCGTGAATGAAGCGATCCCTCCTTTTCCTGGGAGTTGCTGCTGCCGGTGTCGGGCTGATCGCCGGCAGCATCTTCTCCTTCTGGCTCGAAGAGCGGCGTGCTGATCGCGACTGGATCCTGGCGAACCGCCATCCACGGCCGGTGCTCCGATGATCTGGCCCAACCCCAGCGCCAAAGAGGACCGCCGGTTGGTTTCGGCACTGCGATCGGCGGTCCTTCGAGCCACCGGTGCCATCCAACCGTGCCCTGACTGCGAGGGCAGCGGTCATGATCCAAAGGCCTTCGGCTACTGCCTGCGCTGCGATGGCGCTGGCGAGATCGGCAAGGCGATCGCCTGATGTTGTCGACGGACGCTACACCGGCTGCTGGCCCCCTTCCCCAGCAGTCGGGTCCCTTCTCCTTGCGGTCGATGCTCGCGGCGACGGCTCAAGCCCCCCGAGTCGTCGTCGCTCCTACCAATGAAACACGGCCGTGCCGCAACTGCGGCGGCACGATGCACCTGGAGCCCCAGAGCGGATGGGTGTGGCAGAACCGTCAACAGCGGTTCTGGAGCGCGCACGCCAGTTGGTGGTTCCATTGCGGCGACTGCGACCTGATTCTGTCGGCCGCCCTGTTCCGTCCCGGGGCGGTCGCATGAAGAGCGATGCCACGCAGCAGCCCAAGGCCGAGATCCTCCAGGGATCGATATGCATCGTGACGGTCGACCAGGAGAGCTCGATTGTGACGATGACGCTTCAGCCACTCGGCTCCGCGGAGCGCTTCACGTTTGCCCTCGTCGGAAAGGCGGAGATCCCATGAGCGCGGCCGTCGCGAACGAGCTCCGGATGATGGCCATCAAGGACATCACGCCGGCGAAGGACAACCCGCGCCGCGACGTCGGCGACGTCACGGAGCTGGCGGCCTCGATCAAGTCGGCCGGGATCCTCGAGCCATTGATCGTGACCATCGAGCCCAAGGCGACGTTCCAGCCAAGGAATGGCGGCGGCCCCGTCACGATGCACGAGGCCCGTCACCTGCTGGTCATCGGCCACCGCCGACTCGCGGCGGCGAAGCTCGCCGGCCTGACCGAGGTCCCGGTCGTCGTCCGGACGCTGAGCGAGAGCGAGCGGATCGAGGCGATGCTCATCGAGAACCTGCAGCGCACCGACCTGGCGCCCCTCGAGGAAGCCCAATCATTCAAGCGCTTGCTCGACATGGGTTGCAGCCAGCACAAGCTTGCCGAGCGGATCGGCCGGTCCCAGTCCCACATCTCCAAGCGCCTCGCACTGCTGGAGCTGCCCGACGTCGCGAAGAAGGCACTCGATTCCGGCGGAATCACGCTGCCCGATGCCTACGAGCTGACCAAGCTCGCCGCGCATCCGGAGCGGGTCAAGAAGGCGATCGCCGAGCGGCATCGGAACGGCTACTACCGCGACATGAACCAGGTCGTCGAGCAGGAGCTCCTGCTCCAGCAGCAGGAGGACCGCGGCGCGAAGGTCCGCCGCCAACTCGAGGCCGAGGGCGTCAAGCTCGTGCCGGCTCCGCGCGACATCTGGAATCCACCGGCCGGCACGCAATTCCTCGGCAGTCCCGGCGAGTACGGGCGCGTGGGCGTCACCGTCGACGCGCACAAGAAGTTGCCGTGCCATGCCGCCTTTATCGGCTCCGATGGCAAGGCGCGGTGGATCTGTACCGATCCGAAAGTTCACGCCTCTCCCAAAGAGAAGGCGGCGCTGACCCGCGAGTTGACGGAGCGGCAACGCCAGGTCGCGGACAAGAAGCTCGAGCGCGAGGCGCAGCGTGAGCGCGCCTCGTTTCTCGAGAAGTTCGCACAGCGCCGTCCGGCCAAGACGCACGTCGCCCATGCCATCCAGGTCCTCATTCAGGCCCAGTCGGCGAACGATGCCTGCCATACGGCCAAGGTTCTCGGACTCGAGCCGGCGATCGTCAAGACGAAGTACTTCACCGGTCGCGACTATCACAAGCCGCTGCTGAAGCTCGCCACGAAGAAGGGCGGCCTCGAGAAGGTGCTGGTCGCGATGGCTCTCGCGCGCGGCGAGGAGAGTTGCAGCTACAGCTACATGGCGGGCCAGGTGGGCCTCCTCCACTACGGCTTCATCAAGAAGGTCGGCTACGAGCCCAACAGCTGGGAGCGCCGCTCGGCCAAAAAGATCAAGTCCGATGCCGCGGACGAGCGCGAAATGGACCTCGAGGAAATCGAGGATGCCGGATGAAGAACGCCGACGAACTCCCTTGGCCTGGCAACCAATATGCCGGCGATCGCCGCTGGCGGCCCTGCGACTGGCTGCTCTTCCCTCATTACCTCAAAGCTCCCGCCGAGCCGGATCCCAATCCCGACTTCGGTAAAGCGGTCGTCCGCGAATTCGCGTCCGCGTTCATCCTCGTGCTCGGTCTCGTCGTCGTGGCCCTCTCGACCGTCTTGCACACGTCCACGCCCTAGTCCTGGAGGTGATCATGCTTCCGACCACGTCGACCTGGGTGATCCTCAAGCACCGCTCGCCGAACATCCGCCTCTCGATTGAGTGTGATCCGGATCGCGTGCCGCAGGTGGCCGCCGAGGGCAAGAAGATGCTGCCGAAGCTGGCCAAGGTGGCCAATGGCAACAACCACGCCAAGGAGAAGGCCTCTTGAGCCAGGGGCTCGCGCTGGCGATCGCCGCGTGCTGGGTATGCATCGCGATCGGCATCCTGATCGGCGCATGGTGGGCCGGTCCTGAGCGTGCCGTTATCGAGGATCTCTCGACCCTCGATTCGTTGCAAGCCAAGGGCCTCATCGAGATTCGCGGCGGCCGACCGGTCGTTACGAACGCTGGCCGGCGCGTCCACGCCAGCATGGGGCGCACCGCTCCCGAGCCCGACAGGGAGGACGCAGCCACCACCAGCTAACCCGTCTCAGCAACAGTCCCACCCGGCGAACCACAAGAAAGGGGTTGCCAGTCTTGCCAAACGTCTCAGAAGAATCGCGAGCACGCCGACAGGCCACGCTGGCCGATGGTCGGCGCAGCCGCGGCTATGTGCCGGTCGAGGAGGAGCTCCTCGAGATGCCTATCAGCGACGCGGCCTTCCGTCTGCTACTCAACCTGCGTCAGCACTCAAGCGAGCGCGAGACGGACGGCTTCATCGAGGAGCGGGCCCTCGGGACCGCGAGCGGTTTTATGAACCTCAAGCCGGCGCGGCTCCGGACACTGATCCAGGAGCTGCAGACGGCGGGCCTGGTCTTTACCAGCGCACGAGGGATCCGGGACGTCAATCACCTCTGCTGGTGCCGCTCCAGGGCCGAGCGCGACCGGCTGCGGTTGCAGTGGGCGCAGCAGCAGCGGCGTTCGCGTGGGACTGGCGACGGGATCGTGCCGCTCATGTCAGGCACTGGGTCAGGCAGTGTGTCAGGCCCTGACACAGATACCAGGTCAGGCAGTGTGTCAGGCCACTCAAGGTCAAGGTCAAGAGCAACGTGACGAACGACGAAAGGCCGTCTCACCAGACGACTCGTTCCTCGTCGTCTGTTTCGACGTCGCTGCGCGCCGAAGAGAAAAAGCGGGGGCTTACGCCGGCCGAGAAGGCGCTGATCGAGCAAGTCTGCTTCGCCTGGGCCGAGCATCAGGGCTGGCCGAAGGGTCGCTGGCCGCGCAGCCGGCGCTACGACGCGGTGCTGATCACGCTCTGGGTGCGCAAGCTGGGTGGATCGATCGACCGCTGGAAGCTCGCCATCACCCGGGTGCCCCGCGACGCTGCCTTCACCGCGCTGACGACGCCGCCTGCGCCGGGTCGGATCCCGCTGCTCGAGGAGATCCTCGTCGACACTGCGGGCCGTGAGGCAGCCTGGGCCAGCGAGAAGAAGCAGCACGCCGAGGACTCGAAGACGATCGGCGACGTGCTGCGCCGGATGGTCGGAGCGCCACCCAATGCCTGACGAGCAGCAATATGCGGCGGGCAAATTCGCGCAGGGATTCGGCCGGCGTGCAGCCTTCGGATGCTGCGCTGATTGCGGAGAGGCGCTGCTAGAGATCACTGCGCTGATATGCGATCCCTGCCGGTACAAGCCGGAAAACCGGACGCCCGAGTTTGCCGAACGTGAGGCCGGTCATCGCGAGCGGATCGCGGACCTCTCCCGGGGCGTCAGAGACAGCTCGCTGACGTGCGCAAAAGTCGACGCGATCTACCGGAAAAAGTGCAAGGAGGCCGCGGCCGCGTGAAAGAAACCGTGCGCGTCAAGCAACCGGATCCGCCCGTTTCCAAAGAGATTTTGGCCGAGGCGATCGTCCGGATCGGGGAGGCCGCGGAGCGTCTCCAGCAGGATGGCGGTCTTAATAAGCGCGCGGTCGTCACGCTGCTGGCCGACTACACCCGGATGGGCAAGCGAGAGATCGAGACTGTCCTCGACGCCCTGCCCCGCCTGCGTAGTTGGTACTGCCGATGAGCGCGCACTTCATGGCCGACATGGAGGCGATCCAGCGTTGCCGGACCTGCGGGAAGGGCGTGCCGGCGAACGCCGAGGCCTGTGCCTGGTGCCAGCAGCTGGTCGACAGTAAGGACCGGTCGGCATGAGCTCGCTGGCCGTCAAACCCTGTAAGGCGTGCGGAACCGAGATCTTCTGGCTGCGCCACGCGATCAGCGGCGTGCCGTTGCCGGTCGAAGTCCATCCCGATCGGACCGGGCGGGGCAACCTCGTCATCGACATTGACCGCGAGGTCTATTTCACGGTTCCTCCCGGCGCGAAGACGTACGACAAGCCGATCCATGCGAACCATCGCAAGACCTGTCTCAACCCGTCGGTGTCGCCGGGGTGACGACCGCGCTGACGGTCGGCAATTCCGACGGAATCGTCGGGCGCTGCGATGCGAAGTGTCACACCGCCCAGGAGGTCGACTGCGACTGCGTATGCGGCGGCCGGCTGCACGGCTGCGGATCCTCCCAGCTGGCCATCGAGCGAAACACGGTTGACTGGTTCGGCTCGCTTGAGGCAGCGCAGGCCTGGGCCCAGGCGCATGGCGTTGAGAACCCCATCATCGAGCGGCCGCTCCTGTGATGCCGAAGACGCTGCTCGAGCAGGCCGACTGGCTCCTGAAAAAGCCGGTGCCCGTGGAGCTCGAGGAGATGGCTGGCCAGCTAATGGTGGCCCGCGGCATCCTCGATCGCCTCGCCGCTGAAGTTCGCCAGCATCCAGCCTCCGAGCAGTTGCCCGCCTTCGGCGGAACCGAGCCGCGGTGCGTCGCATGAACTGCCCGACCTGTCAGCACCCGCTCGACAGCCATGGATCCCACGGGAACTGTCTATTCCCTAACTGCGAGTGCGGTCGCGGTCAGAAGCTCGAGCTGAACTTCCACGTTCATATGGCGCCGGATGGTGTGTCCACCTGGTGGGTCCAGGCGCATTGCATCGAGCTCAACGTCAACTTCGAGTTCGCCGTCAAGGCTGAGACCGAGAACGAGGCCCTGTGGAATGCGACCAAGACGCTGCGCACCCTGCGCATCAAGAGGCTCGATGGCTGAGGCGGCGACGTTCACCATGACGCGGGTACCGCCCAGCTGGCCGAACCGTCGGTTTCATTGGGCAAGGCTTGCCAGCCAGAAGAAGGCCTGGCGCGGAAGTGCCCAGATCCTCGCCCAGTCGGCGCGGAATGAGGCTCGCTGGCCGCTGCCCGTCGTGTGGCATCTCTTCGCCACGCCTCGGGTCACCATCCTGCTCCGCCGCGTGCGCCTCCTCGACCACGACAACGCCTACGCCTCCGTCAAGCCGATCGTCGACGGGCTCCAGGGCGCACTGATCCACAGCGACGCGCCAGACCAATGCGAGCTGCTGGTCACCCAGGAGCGCGTCAAGCATTACGAGGAGGAGGCGACGGTCGTCACCGTCACGAGGATTGCCAAGACGAACCCCGACCCGGTCGTCAAGGTCACACGTCGGCGCCGGCGGACGTCGCAGGAGGCGGCCACGCTTGCCGAGATCCAAGCCCGTCAAGCCGAGGAGCTCGAGGAATCCGGGCGATGAACGACGGCATGCATTACTGCCAGGCGAAGAGCTGCACGCTCGAGATCCCGCGCGTCGTGCTGATGTGCCGACCGCACTGGGCGATGGTGCCCAACCCGTTGAAGAACGCCGTCAATCGGACCTGGCGCGCGCTCAACGTCGCGCTCCGATCGACCGTCCTCACGGCGCACGACAAGGCGCAGGCACTTCGCGACTATGAGGCAGCGCGAGCGGAAGCGATCAGCGCAATCGCGGTCCTCGAGGAGCCCGAGCACTGATGGGCGAACCGGTCTTGCAGGCAAGCATTCCCATCGAGATGACCCAGGACTCGTTCATCGCTGCCGAGATCGTCGAGGCCTTGGCGGCTCGTGAGTCTGCCGGTTGGGATTCGCCAGACCGGTCAGCACTGGCCTTCCACTTCGGTTACAACGTCGACTACTTCTCGGACCGGGCTTCCCCTAATCAGCCGAAAACCTTTCGAGCCTTCATGGTCCATCTGCGTCGATTGCAAGCCGAAGGCCTGATCGCTTACTCGCCCGGCTCACCCGCCAGGAGCGTCGTCTTTCTAACGGACAAGGGTCGCGCTCACGCTGCGGAGCCGCTTTCCTGATGGGCGACCTGGTCTTCCTCTGCCGGCGTGGTCAGAATTTTCAGCACGTCCGCGGCCTGGTCCAGTGCCCTAACTGCAGCTGGTCGTCCGGATGGTTCGGGCCCGGGAACACGCCTGACGGAGATCCCTTTGTCTACGAGGGTTCCCGCGTGCTCTGCCCGCGCGGTTGCAACGTGCAGCTGCTCGTTCATCCCGCGAAGGCTGCAACGCCGTGACGATGCTCGCGCCGGCGCGCCGAGGCATCACACCCAAACAACGCGCCGCGAACGGGCGGCTCTGGAATCACTGCGGCCGGCTGGTGGCCACGCTCTATGCAATGGCGCAGAGCGGCCAGGTCGGGATCACGCAGAAAGACCTCGCACTCCGCTTCGGCGTCAGCACGCGAACAATCTACCGAGACCTGGCCACGCTCTTCGAGGCCGGCCTGCCGATCGACGCCATCATCGTCGACGTCCTCGCGCCCGCGCGCTCGATCAGGCGGTATCGCCTCCGGACCCCGACTGAAAACTCGGCCGCGCGGAAGCTGGCGTCCATCGTCAGCGGCTCATCGCTTGATCGCGAGGCATGAGCGGACGGGCGCAATGGCTCGCGTCGCGCCAGGCGATCCCGTCCTCGCCGGCGAAGAGCAACGCGCGATCCCCTGCAGCGCGGCCGGTCCGGCGATCGCCCGCCTGTCGGATCCACGGGACGTTGCTGCTCGATGTCGACGCACACGGCGGCCGCTTCCGCAAGCCGATCTGCCTGGAGTGTGTGCCGCCGCATCGGCCCAGCTGCATCCAGGGCGAGTACGTCGAGAAGCAGACGATCTTTTACGCCCTCGAACTCGCCGAGAACCCAGACTACGACCTGGCCGACGTCGAGTTCTGGGAGCGCTTCGACCAGGTGCCCGACTGCCGCTGTCCGGAGCGCCGGCGTGCCATGGAGCTGCGCGAAGAGCCACCGATGGCCGAGCCGGCGCCGGCGTTCCAGCTGAGCATCGGGCGGGAGGCCACGGCCTACCACTGGCGCACGCTGCGACCGCGACTGGCTCGCCTCGCCCGTCAGCAGCTGGGCAAGCGAGCGGTCCTCAGCTGGGACCTCGAGCAGCTGGCCCCGGTCATCGACCTGATTCCGGCGGAATCACCGCGGGCCCGGGCCCGAGCCATCCTGGAGCGGCTTCGCGCGTTCGAAATGGACGGGAAGTGATAGCGATCCACCCACGTCTCTTGAGGGTCTTAACAGATTCGGCGCGTAGGTATAGGGGGAAGTGCATGCCTCTGAAGGGTGAGCGGAAACGTGACTGGCAGCGGACGTACATGAAGCCGTATATGAAACGCCGGCGCGCGCCGCAGACTACTGCCGAGATCAACCGTCGGCTCGAGGAGCTCGGCATCCGGCAGCCGATGCCTGACGGGAAGAAGGCTCACGGGCCCGTGATCCTGTCCCTGAGCGATGCGCGCACCGCTCGCCAGCTGGATCGGCTCTGCTACGAGGAATGGAGGAGAACCGGGTGAACGAGCTCACCGCGGCGCAGGAACGCTACATCGGCTTCGTCAAGGAACTGGTCATCGAAGGCCTCAATCGCGTCGAGCGAGTCCTCGGCGTCGATGTCGCGACGACCGCGATCACGATCGAGGAAGTCGTCCCGTCCGCGATCGCCGCCGTCACGACGAAAGCCATCGAAGCGGTCAAGACGAAGCGAAGCTACAAGAAGCGATCGCCCAAGGCGATCGTCGTCGACGAGGTCGGCAAAGAGCCCAGCGCCCGGAAGCACCACCAAGGTCGCAAGGGCCAATCAGCGACCGGGCCGATCACGCGCCCGGTCGAGGGTGTGCGCCAGGCGGAGGCGCATTCGGAGAAGCCTGCGAGCCCGCCGACCTCATCGCCGAAACCAAAAGTCGAAGGCATCGGCGTCAAGCCGCTCGAGCCCGCTGTCGCCGCGATGCGCGAATGCCCTTGCGTCAACCCGACGAAGGAAGACTGCGCGCGGATCGCGCCGGCCGGGATCCACACGCGGGGGACCGGCGCCGCGGCTCAGTTCTCACGTTGCCGCTTCTATGACGTCCGGATGGCAGTCGAGAACAAGCGCAAGGGTCGCTTCAACGGTCCTGCAGTGTCCGTGTTCCCGACGGCGAGTCCTGGGCTTGACAGGCGCGGCCGGCGCAAGCCAGCGACGTTCGGTCACCCCTGCGAGAACGGGTGTGGCAACCGGACGAGCAACGCCTACAAAGTCTGCAAGGCCTGTCGCGCGAAGTCAGCCGCATGAACGTCGAGGTTCTCGAGCGAAAGCTCTCGGACGCCCTGAACAAGTTCGCGAAGTGGCGCACCTGGTTCGCCAGCTGGCAACTGGGGACGCGCAGCGATCACGACGGTGAATGCAGCGCGGTCAAGGACCATCGTGAAGTCACGATGCTGCTTCGGGCGGAAGTCAACGCGCTGACCAAGGTCCTAATCGACAAAGGCGTCAATGACGACCATCGACTTCAGCGAGGCGCTCCTCGGAGAGGTTGAGGCGCTCGACAAGGCCTACGAGCAGCGCTTTCCGGGCGTGCGGGCAACCCTGGACGGCCTGGCATTCTCGCTGCCGGCTGCGCGCGACACGATGCAGCGCATGAACTTCAGGCCCTGAACCGCCTCGCCTTCGGCTGCGGATTCCTCGTCGGCGCCGCGCTCTTCTTCGCCGCGCTGACGCTGCACTTCATCATCACGACCTAAATCGGACGCCCGTTGGATCCCGCGAGTGGAGGCAGGTTTCCATGCCGAAACGCACCGGCGATCGCTATCGCGACGACGACGAGCCTGACGAGGACACGGGCCTTCTACAGTTGCAGGGCTACGGAACACTCGCGCAGCGAGCGAGGCGCTCCTGAAACTGAAGAAGGGGCTGGCCGTCGATGCACCGTATTGGTTCAAGGGCACGGCCTCGGCGTTTCGGAAAGAGTTGGCGGCCTTCAGTAACCGCGAGCTCATCGCACGCCACGGTGTCACCCTGCGCCAGGTGACCGGCGCCAGGGAACGCCAGGGCATCAAGCAATCACCGGATGCCAGGGGTCGCAGCTACGACGCCAGGTTCGTGACCAACCGCTTGCCAGGGCCGACGAAGCCGGCGAGTCAGCGCGACATGATCGCGATGCTCGAGGCCGCCGGCTACCGCGTGAGCAAGGCGCTGCCGCACGAACCGATCGTCAGGCTCGACGGCAAACCGGGGACGCGCTACAAAGCCGCCGTCGTCTGCTGCACCCACTTCGGCAACGTCGCCCAGCAGATCACGCACCTGCATGACTTCTACCGCTACGCCGAGTCCCAGGGCTACGAGGAATTCTGGAACGCCGGCGACACGACCGACGGCCCCGACTCGATGCATCGGGACGCGGTCCATGAGCACTTCGTCCACACGTTCGATGGCGCCGTCGACTACTGGGTCAAGAACTACCCGAAGCCGAAGAACGGCAAGACGCGCCTCATTCTGGGCAACCACGACGAGGCGTGGCTGAAGGATCCCAGCGGCAGCGACATTGGTCGTGCGGTCGCAGCTCGTCGACCCGACGTCGAGTACATCGGGCGCCGCGCGGCCGACGTCCACGTCGGTCCGCTGCGGATCTACATCATCCACGGCGCCGGCGGCGGAAGCTACGCGCGGAGCTACAAGCTGCAACGGATGGCGGAGGGGTTCCCGCCGACGCGACGTCCACAAATCCTCCTGGCCGGCAACTGGCACGTGCCCGCGCACATCCCGGGCTACATGGGGATGGAGGCGTTTATGCTGCCGAGCTTCGAGCACTCGACGCCATTCATCACCAGCCTGGGCAAGGGCGACTCGGTCATCGGTGGCCTGCTGCTCGACATCGAGCTTGGGCAGACCGGGCTTCGCGACATCAAGACGCAATGGCGGCTCTATGACGTCGCGCTGAAAGGCGATCACCCGAAGTAAGTCCCCGAGGTGCAGCGATGGACGTGGACTGGAGCTCGATCGAGGAGTTGTGTCGGACGCATTCGATCGCGCTCGAAAAGAACGACGCGATGAACCGGCCCGCCCTCGACGATGTGGGTCCGGTGATCCACAAGGACAACTGCTGGCTCGGCAAGAACTACGTCAATCAGCCAGAGATGCGAGCAAAAGGCTGTGACATGGGTTGCTTCAAAGAGGCTGCCCAGCGCCTGAAGCAGGGAGGGCAGTCGTGATGCAGCTGGCCGTAGTCTGCCAAATCGCAAACATCACGACGCACCCCGACGCCGACAAGCTGGAACTGGTGACTCTTCGCCGTCCAAACCCGCACCCAGTCGCCACGGACGACACTTACCTTTACGTCACCGTGGTCACGGGGCCTCACTACCGAATTGGGCAGCTTGGCATTCACGTTGCCCCTGGCTCTCTGATGCCGGGCTATCTGGCCGAAGAGTCCTGGCTCGTAGGTCGTGGCGGCTCCTACCGCTGGTACTTCGTTCAGACCAAGACCATGCGCGGCGTGCCCAGCCCAGGAGTCTTCTTGGGTCAGTGGTATCGCAAGGATGCCGATGATCAGCGAAGCGTTGATCGGTTTGAGCTGCAGCGATCGAGCCTCTGCCAGATTCGCGGAGATATCGGCGGGCCACTCTGCTGCATCCAGACGGCTGATCACGAGGGCGACCATCAATGGGTACCGGATACCAGCCAGTGGACCAAGTGGCGTTGCTGGCGCGACCACTGGAAACTTGGCGAGGATGTCAGCGCGTATCTCGGCATCCGCGCCGCGTGATCCCGGTCGAGGAGCACGCCTTCAATGCCGCCGTCAAGAGCTCGTTCGCGGAGGCCTCGGCCATCTGTGACGAGCGCGCCGGCCAGTACGGCGACAGCTGGGCCGTTGACAACATGCGCGGCGGCTACCTCGAGGCGACGCTCGCCTTGCCGCAACCCGCTCGACTGCGACTCGAGTTCATTCGCCTGGCGCGCTGTGCCACGATGATCGACCTCAAAGACCAGCGACCGATTGGCAAGCAGGACACCCTGCTCGACAAGCTCAACTACGAGGCCGCCTACGCCCAGTGGCGGGCCGAGTACGAGCTCGCCCTCCGTCCCGCTGATCACTGATTCCGACGTAATCACCCCAGTCACCGGCGTGAGCGCGTCGGTGCCAGCCTGCTGAGGGGCTCCGAGCAGCGATCCTGCAGCCGTCCTGCCATCGCCGCTGCAATGCCCCTCCTCATCGCCCTCGGGCCCTTCAACAGGCTGTACTGAGTAACATCGTTGCCGAGAGAGACTCCGAGTCGCAAAGGGCCAGGGCTTGAATTCAAGATGAGCAGTCGGCAGCCGCCGCGACCAGTTGATTCCGACCGCCGTCGAAAGATCTTTGGTCCGGTCTACGGAGCCGCTGCGGCCCTCATCCTCGGCGTCCTGGTCATCGTTGGCTCGATCCTCGTCCCGGCGTCGGATCCGGTCCGCTTCATCGGCCTCCTGATCGCCATCCTTTTGATTAGCGGCGGCCTCGGCCGGCTGACCCGGCGGGCCTACGAAAGGCGGAAGAAGGGCTAGCCGGCGCAGCGATCGGCGACAGGATTGGCCGTCTAGGTTCTTCGCGTCACCTTCAATGCGGCTCGAGTTTCGCACCGAGCAGCGACCCCTCGCTCTCCTCATTGCCTCAGACCCTTCAGCTGACCGACGCACCGCTCAGGAGGTAACAAATGGCTGATGTCGTGGTGGTCGATCGGACCGGATCCGGTCTTCCAATTCTCATGAAGGACGTCGGCGGCGGCAACTTGGCGCCATACTCCGGACTCATTGACGGCGCCGGGCTCAGTCCCCAGATGACTCAAGCCGGCGACAGCATCGGCAACCGGATCGGCCTGACGGTCTTCGCCATTCTAGGGGCGGTCACCGGAACGAACATCCACGACCAGATCCGAGCCGTCAATGTCATCAAGAAAGTGCAGGCCGTCGCCGTGACCGCCGGCACACCCGTGAGCATCTGGACCCCGACGTCTGGAAAGAAGTTCCGCTTGATGGCCTGGCTGTTGAGCCTTTCCGTCGCCGGCAAGATCCTCTTCGAGGACGCGACTGGTGGCGGCAACGAGTTCGCGCGGACCGCCTTGATGGCTGCCGGTGTTGGCGTGGCCTCCCCGCCGCTTGGGAACGGCTTTCTCTCGGCTGTCGCCAACAACCAACTCTTCATCGATGTCTCGGCGACGGGCAGCGTCGACGGCTTCGTTGCCGGCGTGGAGGAATAGAGAATGGCTGAAGAGATCGAGATCACCGGCATCCACGACCTGGGCGATGACGTCCTCGAGGTCGAAGCGCTGGGACCCGTTTACGACGCGACGGACGCGGACGAGAAGCCGGTCAAGGCGCGTAATCGCTATACCGCCCGCGGCTGGGTGTCGGCGCTCACGAATCACTTTGACGCCGCCGAGCTCGACGCGGACCTGGTCGACGGAAAGGTCCTGCGCGGGCTGAAAGGCGAGCGCCATCCGGATGCGAAAGCGCGCGAGATGACTCCTGCCGAGAAGCGGGAGTACTGCCTGGGGTTGCTCCGCACGCAGAATCCGGAGCTCCGCGAGAAGAAGCCACTGGCGATCTAACCGGTGGCCACCACAAAGGTCGTCACCGGGAAGGTCCTGTCGGCGGACGGCACGGCGCGAGCCAACGTCCTTGTGCGGGCGAAGCTCTCGCAAGCCGTCACGATCCCCGGAACTTCCGAGATCGTGCCGCTCGAGGTCCTCGCGACCACCGCGGCGGATGGCAGCTATAGCTTCTCCCTCTATTCGAACGGCGACCTAACGCCAGCCGGGACCTGGTACACGATCACCGAGGACGCGCATTCGGGAGACTTCTTCCAGTTCGCCGTCGTCGTTCCGCAGACCGCGGGACCGTTCCAGATGAGCAGTTTGGCAACCGTGACACCCGCCGCGCCGCCAGTCAGCGGCCACGTGTCAACGCTTCTGGTGGACGGCGCGTCGACGTTTTCCGGCCCTATGAGCCAGGGCGGCGTGGGAATCGCTGCGACCGGCGAGATCAGCGCCCTTGACCCGGCCTACGGCGCGAAGGGCGATGGTCAATGGCTAAGTGATGCGGCGATCACCAGCGGCCAGGCGGTCGTGAGCTCGCCGACGATCTCGACGGTGCTGAAGAACCCGCCGAAGATTGGCCAGCTCGTCAGCTTTGTCGGCGCTGGAGCTGCCGGCAAGCCGTTGCTGACAACCGTTCAGAGCGTAAATCTGGCCGCTGGCCAGATGACGCTAGTCGCGAACGCGCAAACGACGGTCGCCGCCAACGGCGTTGTCTTTTTCGCGACGGACGATACGGCAGCCCTCAATGCCTGGATTAGCGATCTCATTTCGAAGAAAGCAAAAGGCATCCTGCCACGCCAGAAGTACGGCTACAGCGGCACGCTGGCATTAACCGACGAGCTGTATATCGAAGGCGCCGGCGTCACGGATCTCTTCGGATCAATTGCCAGCGGCGGCAACGCAGCATGGTTCCCGACCGCGGCACCGTACCTGGGCGGAACCGTACTCTGGCAGTTTGCGGCCGCGGCGGATGCGGTCTCCATGCCTGTGGTCGGGAAGACCGTAAAGCTCAAGGACTTCGGAGTCCTCTTCGCGAATCTTTTCAACGGCGCCGGCCACGGGTTCAATCAAACCCCGTCGCCGACCTATCTCGGCGCCCTCGACACGGGCGTGACCTACGGCGAATTCGACAACCTAAAGGTCTTCGGCCACGACGGAAATCATTACGGCTTCGTCGTGAACAACCCACTCGTCAACACGTACAAGAATCTTCAGAGCATCGGCGGCGGCGCGCTGAAGATCCACGGCGAAGGTCAGAACAACTACGGCAACAGCGAGTTCGCGCACTTCAACGGGCTGGTCATCTCAGGCGGAACCGCTGATGCGATGAACATGACGGCGAGCGCCAAGAGCAAGTTGAATTTGCTCGTCTTCTTGCGGCCGGCGTTCGCGGTCTTCAATCCCGCAGCGCTGCCGGGCAATGTCGCGCCAAGCAACGCGCAGGCGATCTGGAATTCCGACGGCAACACGACTCAGGTCGTCACGATCGGCGAAGATCTGGAGTCGAACTGCGGCAGCGCGGTCACCCGTCCCGGCACGCTCTGGCAGCTTGGGAGCTACGGCGGCGGCGCCGACGTCCAGCTGCAGGGCCAGGCTGCAGCCACGATCGTCTTCCGCATTTATTGCGATTCCGGCCAGACGGCCAACATCATGGAGGTCCACAACAAGAATCTCCAGACCGCCTTCTGGATCGCGGCTGCCGGCACGGTCGGTTACCTCAAGGACCTGCTTCGCAGCCAGCACAGCGTCAACCTCAATGGCGGGACGGTCAATGTCGACCCGACGACCGGAGAGCAACAGCTCTGTGCGCTGAGCGCGAGCACGACGATCCAGATTCCCAATGGCGCGGCCGGCCAGGAGATGATTCTGGAGATCACACACGACGGGACGGCGACCGTCTACACGCTGACCTGGCCGGCAAACGTGAAGCTCGCCGGCGGCGCATTCGGCACCAATAAGGGCGGCACGAACGCTGCGAACAGCAAGGACGTCCTGGTGATCGCCAACGACGGCACGAACTGGGTCGAGAAGAGTCGGGCGATGAACCTCAGTTAAGGCGGGCGCTTCGACGGCACGCAGTTCGTGCCGATCCCGAACCGATTGACTTAACATCGACGCGGGCGCCAATGGTCGACCGCAAATTCCGTCCTGTGGCGATCGCGCTCCTAATCCTATTGGCGGTTGCCGTTGGCGTGACCATGATCGACTTCGGCGCTCGCCTGGGCCTGCTAATCCTGGTGATCGGGATAACTCTGCTCATGAGCGTAGGCGCGATGGGGCGTCTCAGGTCCTCTCTCGGCGCGGGAATCGGCTTGGTTCAATATGCCGGGCTGTGGCTTCTCGGCGCGGCAATCCTGACGATCACGTTCAGCGGATTGCGGGTCACGACATTTCTCACCGTGTCAGACCTGATCCTGTTGATCACAGCGGCGGTTCTGCTGCTGGCGATTCTCGCCGACCGAACGCCGATCATCACGACTCCGAGTTGGCTTCTTATCGGCGGCATTGGCCTCCTGGTCGCAGGGTTCCTGGCGAGCTTTACGGCCATCGATCTCGCGCATGACGTCGTGGCATCGGGTGAGTTTGCAATCGCTCTGTTGGGCGTTCCGATCCTCCTGGCGCAAGGCACCGGCAACGCGACGAGGGTGCTTTTCATCGCTCGCCTCTGGCTTCTGTCGGCGTCGGTGAATGCCACCGTCGCGCTGACGGACCTGGCGCATCTCACTTCGATCGGCACCCTCCCCGCAGGCCGGCCGACTGGCTTGACATCACATCCGAACCACGTTGGCATGATCTGCGCGATGGCAGTTCCGATCGCTCTGTATTTCCTGATCAACGCTCGTTCGATACTCTCCCGCGGGCTATATGCCGTCGCCCTCGCTCTCGTCAGCTTCGGCGCTCTGGCATCGGGCTCGAGAGCCGCAATCCTGGCGGCGTTTGCCGGCGCTATTTTGGTCCCGCTGCTTGGGCGGCGAATGTGGCGACCGGTGATAGGAATCGCAGCTGCAGCAGCGGTTCTTCTCTTCGCGACGTCGCTTGTCATCACGCCGGACCAATCTTCGCCATTGACAGCAAACCCGTTCATTGCGATTGAACGCCTAACGCACGAAGCATCGATCTCAAACAGCGACACGGCCCGACTCGACTACTACCGCACCGCGATCAGCGACTTCATCTCTAATCCGCTGACGGGGACTGGGTTCGACCTCATCCGAGACGCTCACGATATTTACCTCCAACTGTTAGAGGCTGGCGGGATCTTGGCCTTTGTTTCATTCATGGTCTTCGCGTTCGGCGCTCTTCGCTTGGGCGTGCGGCTCACCGGGAGTGACGCACTCGAGGATCCAATTCGGAATCTGGCGGCAGCGCTGACCGCCTCGCTGGCGGTGTGGCTGCTGGGCAGCTTGGTGCAGAACTTCGTGTATGACCGGTTCCTCTACGTTCCCGTAGGGCTGCTGATCGGACTCAGCCAAATTACCGCAGGGAGGATCAACCATGGCGAAAGACAAGCAGGAGACAGCATCAGTGACGGAAGCGCCGGCAGCCCCGGATGGGCCGGTCGTTAATGCCGCGCCCGTAACCGAAGAGCCATCACGCAAGGCGCTCGCCGATGGCGAATCGGTCGCCGACGTCCAGAGCCGGCTCAATGCGCTGATCGACAACCACACCAAGTGGATCGACACGCCACCGGCGGAAGGCGAAGATGGCTACGACAGCTACGATCGCGATGCCCTGATCAAGGAACGCTCGATCGCACACAACGCCCTGATCGCCATGGGCGCGCCGCGCTCCGCCTAAACGATGGCCAAGGTGCGCCTCCGTCTTCCGGCGTGGAAATTCGTCCTACGCCTGGGCTTCTCAGGGCTGAAGGCGGATCTCGAAGTCAGGGCGAAGGTTGTGCCTGAGCCGACGTTGCGACAGCTTTACCTGGAGGCGTATCGAGAGATCCGCGGCGGCCCCAGGACGGGAACGAAACTACCGAAGCCGCCGGCGATGAGGCGCACGAAATCCGGCGCCTAATCAGCTCGCCGGTCCGTGCATCGTCAGGCCTTGCCCTGAATTAGCGCACCGCGGCGGGCGTTGCCGTCGGCATCTAGCTGAGGCAGAGCAGCGACACCGAGAAGCCACCGACTACTACCACTCGGCTGAGTGGCTTGCCCTCCGTGACCAGCAACTCGAGCGAGAGCCCTGGTGCAAGCGATGCGGCGGGATCGCCACGGTGGCCGACCATGTGAAGCCTCGTCGACAGGGCGGCACGGATACGCTCGACAATCTTCAATCACTCTGTGCTCGCTGCCACGACAAGAAGCGGGCGGGGGAGGCCCGGATGCAAAAAGTTTCAAGCGATCGTCGGGGACCGGTCCCCGGCTTGGCTCAAACGCCCGCGAAATTAGCTCACCCGGGGGGTGGCCGGTAGGAATGTGGCGCGTCGCGCTCGCTTTCGGGCTCCTGGTGGCCGCCGGCAGCGGCTATGAGACCTGGGCCCTCGCCTACCGACCGAACTGGACGATCACCGAGCTCGTCAAGCGCTGGACGCACCTAGCCATCATCCTGGGCGCTGCCATTTTCATGCTCTTCGGCTACGCGCTGGGCGTCGGTGGTCGCTGATGCGCGGTCGCAAGCCGAAACCGGTCGAGCTCCGCGTCCTTCAGGGCAATCCTGGCCATCGACCGATCCCGACGAACACGCCGAAGCCGAAACCGAAGGCGCCGCCGTGTCCCGCCTTCCTCGATGACGTCGCGAAGACCGAGTGGAAGCGCGCCGGCCGCGAGCTCGAGCGGCTCGGCCTGCTGACCGGGCTCGACATGGTTGCGTTCGCTGCCTACTGCCAGCTGTACTCGCGCTGGAAGGCCTGCGAGGATATCATCCGCGAGAAAGGAATAACCGACACCATCAGTCGGCTGGACAAGGAAGGTAATGAGGTCACGCTCTTCGATCAGACGAGGCCCGAGGTCGTGATCGCGCGGCAGTCGCTGCAGCTGATCAAGGTCTACTGCGCCGAATTCGGCCTCACGCCCTCGAGTCGCGCTCGCATCACGCTTCCCGGTGCCAAGGACGAGGACCCGGACGGCGTACTGAGCTGAGCCGTGCGGCGCTGGAAGCCGCGCAACGTCAAGGAGCGCGCCGCCGCCGATCGGGCAGTTACATTCATCAGCCGTTACCTTCGGCACACAAAGGGTGTCTGGGCGGGCGTGCCATTCGATCTTCTTCCCTGGGAAGAGCAGGAGGTCGTTCGGCCGATCTTCGGCGGGCTCAGGCCCGACGGTGCCCGGCGCATCCGCATGGCCTGGGTCGAGGTAGCCAAGAAGTCTGGCAAGTCGGAAATTGCCGCGGCGATCGCTGCAACGTTGCTCTTCGCAGACGACGAGCGGATGGGCGAGATCTACGGAGCGGCGCGCGACCGCGACCAGGCCTCGATCGTCTTCAACGTGCTCGCCGAGATGGTGAAGAAATCACCAGCGCTCGCCGCCCGCGCGCAGATCATCCGGTCGACGAAGCGAATCCTGGTCACCAAGGGCGCCTCGGCCGGGAGCTTCTATCAGGCCCTTGCGGCCGATAGCGATAGCGCCGATGGCGTTAATCCCTCCGGCATCATCTTCGACGAGGTCCACCGGCAGCCTAATCGCCGGCTATGGGACGTCCTCAACGACAGCACCGCAGCGCGCCGGCAACCTCTGGTCTTCGCCATCACCACGGCCGGCTACGACCGCGAGAGCCTGGCCTGGCAGGAGCATGAGTACGCGCGCAAGGTGCTCGAGGGGAACCTCGACGATCCGACGTTCTGGCCGGTCATTTATGCGGCCGCGCCCGACGATGACTTCCGGGATCCGAAGGCCTGGAAGAAGGCGAGTCCGAGTCTCGGTATCACCGTGCCGCTCGAGTTCTACGAGCAGCACGCCAAGCGGGCCGAGCAGGAGCCGGCCTACGAGAACACATTCCGTCGGTTCTTCCTGAATCAGTGGGTGGCCCAGGAAGAACGCTGGATGCCAATGGAGGCCTGGGATAAGTCGGCCGGCATCTTGGGCGCGAAGGAGCTCGAAGCCCAGCTGGCGAACAACGGCTGCTTCGCCGCCCTGGACCTGTCGCAGCAACGCGACCTCACGGCCCTCTCGCTGATCTTTCCTCCGTACAGCGATCCGCAGAGCGGCGAGTACCGGATGCTGACGAAGTTCTGGATCCCCGCGGAGAACGTCGAGGCCAGGATCCGCCAGGACGGTGTGCCCTACGACGTCTGGATCCGCGAGGGTTGGATCAAGACCACGCCGGGCAACGTGCTTGACTACGCGACCATCGAACGCGACGTCCGCGCCGAAGGCATGCGCTACGGGATCCAGGAGATCGCCTTCGACCCGCACTTCGCCTGGCAGATGGCGCAGCAGCTCGCTGGCGCCGGCTACGTGATGGTGCCCTTCCGCCAGGGCTTCGAGACGATGAGCACGCCGACGGCGGACCTGCTCTCGCTGGTGCGGGAGCGGCGCCTGCTGCACGGCGGCAACCCGGTCTTGCGCTGGATGGCGGACAACGTGGTCGTCGAGCAGGACGTCGGCGGCCGCTGGCGTCCATCGAAGCGCAAATCAACGAAACGCATCGACGGTATCGTCGCCGCGATCATGGCCCTCGATCGCGCGGAGCGGCATCTCTTCGGTGATGAGCAGGAGCCCGACGAGGACCTCCTGGTCTACGACGACCCGGTGACGATCGGGCCCGACTTCTGATTCCGCCGGAATCACTTGAACAAACGGAGGCAACCGATATGGCCCAGCTCCTCGTTCGGCGTGCGAGCTTCGATAGCGCCTGTGCAACCCTCTACCAGCTGCTCGTCGACACCAAGACCGACATCACCGGGGCCGACTCCGATTCGGTCGAGCTCCGTCGCCTGCGGGACCGGATCCGGCATGGTCTGACCGCTATGGGTCTGCCCGTCAAGGGTTCCGAGCTCTAGGCCGGTAGGTGGCAGGCCTGCAGGAGCTGATCGAGGTCGCGGCCGGCCTGGCCGAGGCCTCGGGCAGCCAGGTCGAGTTGCGGGAGCGCCTCGCCGAGCTCGAGCTCTCCATCGAGGACCAGGGCTGGACGCGGCTCACCACGGTCCTCGACCGTGAATTCTCGCGCGCCGGCCTCAAGCGTGCGACGAAGATCGCGCGCCTCATGTACCTGAGCAATCCGCTGATCCGTAATGCGGTCAACGTTCAGGCGAACTACGTCTGGGGCCAGGGCGTCAACGTGCGGGCCAAGGCTGCGGTGGTAAATGGCGTCGTGCAGACCTTCCTCGACCTACCGCACAACCGTCGAGAGTTCACCGGTCAGACAGCTCGCCTTCTCAAGGAGATTGAGCTGCAGCTGGCGGGCAACCTGTTTCTCGCTCTGTTCACGCAACCGAGCACTGGCACGGTCCGGACACGCTCGATCGACCCTGAAGAGATCGACGACATCGTCACCAATCCCGATGACAGTCGGGAGCCTTGGTACTACCGGCGGGTCTGGAGCCAGGCGACATGGAACGATGAAACCGGCGCTTGGGCCTCGAGCTCGCCGCAGGTCGCCTACCATCCGGACTGGCTGCACCCGCTCCTTCACGCAACGCCGAGGCCAGCCAAGATCGGCGAGAAGGACATTGTCTGGGATGCGCCCGTCTATCACCTCAAGGGCGGCGCGCTCGACACTATGCGGTTCGGTGCGCCGGAGATCTTCGCGGCGTTGGACTGGGCGCGCGCCGTCAAGCAGGACCTCGAAGACTATGCGACCATTCGCCGGGCCTTGACACGGTTCGCCTGGACGCTGACCCGCAAGGGCGGGAAGCAGGCAGTCGCCGCGGCCAAGGGAAAGCTCGAGAGCAACATCGCCGCCGGCAATGACATGGAGACCAACCCACCGCCGGTGACCGGCAGCACCTTCGTGCAGAGCGAAGGCGTGCAGCTGCAGCCACTGAAGACGGGCGGCATGGCGCCGAGCCCGGACGAGGGACGCCGTCTCTGGCTGATGGTCTCTGGCGGCGTCGGGATCCCAGAAGCCATGATCTCGGGCGACTCCGCGCAGGGCAGCTGGGCGACGGCGAAGTCGTTGGACAGGCCGACCGAGCTCAAGATGCGCAATCGCCAGGAGATGTGGCGCGGCACGCTGCGCGACATCCTCAACTACGTGATCGACGAGGCGGTGCTGGCCCCGAACGGACCGTTGAAGGGCCGGCTGGTCATCGATAAGTACACGGGCGAATCCCATGTCGAGATCGGGCCCCGTCGCGAGCCGATTGATCGCCGTCTCGACATCGATTTCCCCGACATCCTCGAGCGCGACGCCCTGGCGCGCGTCCAGGCGATCGCCACGGCGACAACCCTCAACGGCCAGACGCCGGCGGGCGTTCTTCGTCCGGAGACCGTTACCGAAATGACGCTGCAGGCGCTCGGCCAGGACAACATCGACGAGGAATTGGCCCGGATGTATCCCGACGATCCGGATCCGGCCGCGCCGCCGCCAGGCGCCGTCACGAGCGAGACCATCCATCGTGACCTAGGCCGTATCGAGAGCCTGCTGGAGCGCTCCGGTCAGTTCTCGAACGAGACCATGGCGAGGTTCCACCAGGCGATCGCCGCGGTCGCGGACCGGCCGATCGTTGTCGAGAACAAGCTGCCCGAGATTCCTCCTCATGTGCCGATGAAGAAGCAAACCAAGTTCATTACCGAGACCCGCGATGGCGTCAAGAACGTCATCGTCGGGAAGGAAGAGATCGAAGTTCCGGTCGAGACGTCGCCCAACGGCCACGGAGCCAAATAGATGCCCATCTCAGCCGCGAACCTCAAGTGGTACCTCTCCGGCGGTGCAGGCAATGCCGATCCGAACGCATCCCTCGGCGGCGCCCGGTCGACGACGCTGGTGGGCGCCGGCCTGAACAACCTTTTCGATGACGTAACCGGCGACGAGGCCGCGGCGGGGTTCACCGACTACGTCTGCATCTACTTCAGGAACGAGGATGCCAATGCGAACGGTCTGCTGGCGCCTCTCAAGCTCTGGATCGACCAGCAGACGACGGCGAGCGGCGACGACATTTCGATTGGGGTGGATCCGGCTGGCAAGAATGCTGCGGCGACCACCATCGCCAACGAGACAACCGCGCCGGCCGGCGTCGTCTTCTCGGCGCCGCTGACGAAAGCGACGGGGATCGATCTTCCGGGCGCGCCGTATGCGCAGAACGACTACGTGGGCGTCTGGATCAAGCGTGTCGTGAACGTGGGCGCGGCCAGCGATCCGAACGACCAGGCGAGCATTCGCGTCGAGGGTGACTCGGTCTAATGCCGCGCGGCGACGTCCAACTCGCTCCGGATAGCACCGGAAAGTTCGTCACGACCTACCAGGTGACCCGGATCGATCCGGGCAGCGGCGCGCCGATTACCGAGCAGCAGCAAATCATCTCGATCGTCGATGAAACCGGCAACGTCATCGATCTCTCCGGGATTGCGATCCAGATGCGGATGCTTCGAATGCTGCAGCGGATCGCCGGCGCGCTCGAGCAGGGCATGGATCTCGGCGTGAATCTGGCCGACGAAGACCAGGTCGAGGACGCCCTCGAGATCGACAACTCGAACACGGCAGTCTCGTAAAGGAGAAGAGGCATTGGGAAAGTTCAAGATCATCGGCGGCGGCCAGGGCGCCATCTGGCAGGCGGCGGAGGCAGGGGTTGATGGCTTCGGTGCGCTGAAGACCTCACCGCGGCCTCTCGACCACACCTCGCCCTACGTCATTCTCGGCCACTACCGGGCCAACCTGATCACTGGCGCCACGACGGTGTTGGCGGCCAATGCTCCGATCGCTGCGATGCGATGGGGAGATACCTCCCGCTACTTCGTTCTGATGAGTCTACGGGCGAGCGCCGGGATCACGACCGCCTTCACGGCCCAACAGGCTCTCGATATTGAAGCTGTCATTGCGCGACAGTTCACGGTGGCGGATACGGGCGGCACCGCGGTTTCCCTTGCGTCACCCAATCAAAAGAACCGGACAAACATGGGAGCTCCCCTCGTCACCGACTTGCGTGTCGCCGCGGCCGTTGCGCTCACCCCCGGCACGCGCACGCTCGATGCTGTCGGCTTTGGTGGAGGCTACTTTGTCAGCCAGGGCGCATCGGGCGCTGCCTTCTTGGGCGGCCTGCCGGCGATCGACCTCTACAAATGGGATTCACCGGGCCAGCACCCTGTCGTTTTAGGGAAGGACGAAGGGATCATCGTGCGGTTGCCCACCGTCCAGGGGGCGGCCGGCGTTGTGAAGTACTTCATGACCTGGGAGTGGGCTGAGGTCGTCGCCTTCTAAATGCTGATCGCGCTTCGCTCGCTATATGAGCGAACGCCGGTCGGAGCCTCGCGGGCCGTGTCATGGGAGATCCATCCCGCGCCGGTTGGGAAGTCGCTTCCCGCGTCGTGGCGAATTGCCAACGCCATCGGCAGCAGTCGATCATTCTCGTGGCGCCTGCTCAACGCGGTGGGCGCGTCGCGCACGATCACCTGGCGAATCGCCGCCGCAATCGGGAGCTCCAGAAATCTCTCGTGGCGGCTGCTGCAACCGATCGGGGCGAGTCAAGCGCTCTCGTGGCGTCTCATCCAGGCGATCGGTGTCAGTCGATTCGCCAGCTGGCGCCTGAACTTTGTGCCGGCGCAGGCGGGTATCGTCGGCGGAGGCGGACCAATCCGCGCGGCCGAACCGCCGGAGGCGCCTGCACAAGCTGTGCCGGTCACCGCCGAGCTCTCGATGACCTGGCGGATCCGGACCGTGACGGCCTCGCCGCCGTGCCGACTCAGCTGGCGCCTCAAGGGGCGCGTGGTTGCTCGCCGGCGAACTGCGTGGCGGCTCCGACAGACGGTCTTCTCCCCGCGATCCGTTGACTGGGGCCTTCGAACCGTCCGCGAAGCCCGGCTTGACATCGAGATCGGTCATGAGCTCCGAATCCGCGGGACCACGAACTACCGAATGGCGCTGGCTGACTTGGATCCCGACCTCGAGCTCGTCGCCTGACAGGGGGAAAGGAGTCCCAATGTCGTTTTGGCAGTGGCTCGCGCATGTCTTCGGACTCGATAACCTCTCCGGCCCCTTTTATGGCTTCTGGTCAGGCGTCGGGAGCGATCTCGGCGAGCTAACGATCATCGGCGCCGCGCTCTCGATCTATTGGCGCCACACCTGCCACGTGAAGGGCTGCTACCGAATTGGTCGGCACTCCGTCGAGGGCACGCCGCACGTCGTCTGTCGAAAGCACCATCCGACCGGTGAACCAACGCACGAAGACATCCTTCGTCAGCACAAGGAGGCCCGCTAAGTGGCAAACCTCGCTCTACGTCAAGCAGATTTCGCGGCCGCGGTCGCGGCCATGCAGACGGTCATCACGAATTCGGAGGCCGACATCGCCGCCGGTGACAGCGACGCATTCGAGATCGGCCGCCTTCGCGATCGCGTCCAGAGCGCGGTTGTCGAGCTGGGGATCCTCAGCGGGGGCATCGACCAGCCGGGCAACTAACCCTGTAATGACGGATGTTGTCGAACGGTTTCTGAGGAAGATCGATTTCAATAGCAGCCCGAATGGCTGCTGGGTCTGGATGGCGTCAACAAGGCGGGATGGCTACGGCCAGTTCGGTATCGGCAAGCAACTCGGTTTCTCTCAGCCCGTCACCGTGGCTCATCGTGTTGCCTACGTAATTTTTGTTGGGCCAATTCCCGAGGGTCTAACCCTCGATCACCTCTGCCGGAATCGGCAATGCGTGCGTCCGGCCCATCTCGAACCGGTGAGTCGATCGACGAACGTGCTGCGCGGCGTGGGCCTCGCAGCCGTGAATGCGGTCGCGACCGCATGTGCGAAAGGGCATCCGTTCAACGCCGCCAACACATACGTCCGTCCCGAGGGATGGAGAGACTGCCGCAGTTGCAAGCGGATGCGTCAGAGCAATTACCTAGAGCGCCTGAAGGAGGCCGCATGAAGAAAAAGACTCGCGCTGCGGCGATCGCCGTTCATCACACCGAAACCACGGATACGGCCTGGGATGCCGGCGCGGCGGAGAAGGCGCTGGGTGACAGTCCGTCGGCGGCGGTCATCCGCGCGGAGTATGCATGGATCTCTGACAGTGCCGGCGACACGCCGACAAAATCAGATGGGAAATTCCCTCATCACGAAGCAGCTGACGGAGCTGTGGGTGATGCCAACACGAAGGGCTGCTCAGCCGGCGTGGCGGTGCTCAACGGCGGCCGCGGCGGCGCGGACATCCCTGATGGCGATCGCCAGGGCGTCTACGATCACCTGGCCGCTCACCTCAAGGACGCCGGCGTCGATGAGGTGCCGAAGCTCGAGTCGGCCACCGAGGCGGTCAGGCGTCGCCTGCAGGCCGGCATCGCCAAGCTGACCGAGGCCGGCCGCACGTTGTCAGCATCCAACGAAGAGAAGCTCCGGACCGCGCTGAGCAATCTACAGGCTGTCCTCGACACGCTCGAGCCCGACGGCAACGGCGGCGACAGCGAGCCCGCCTCGGCTGATGAGGCGGCCAAGCGGAAGATCGCCGAGGCCTACTCTGCCTCGGCCTGGGACGCGAGCGACGGCGCCTACATCCTGGCGCAGCTGCTCTCGCTGATCAGTAGCGAGTCGGATGAGCCCGACCAGGTCGCCATGCTGACCGACGCCTTCAACTCGGTCAGCAAGTGGATCGCCGCCGAAGTGGCCGAGATCGCGACGCCCGATGACCTCGAGGACTCGACCATGATTCCGTGGGAATCGCTGCGCAAGCAGCTCCCCGCGGGCGCGCAGCGGATCCGGGAGGGCGCCACGCGCGTCGCCGGCGACGTCGTGCAACTGCTCGAGAAGGCGGTCGGCGACGACGGGACTGTGCCGATCAAGATCATCCAGCCCGGCTGGGGCGCGTCGGGCTACTACCCGGCGGCGGTGCTCGAGCGCGACGGCCCGAAAGTCTTCGCGGCCGGCACCAAGCAGTTCTGGGACCACGCCACGCTCACCGAGGACCTCGAACAGCCAGAGCGCTCGCTGCGTGACCTGGCCGCCGTGCTGGTCAGCGACGCCCGCTACGAGGCGGACGGACCCTCGGGGCCCGGACTCTATGCCGAGGCGAAAGTCTTCAGCGAGTTCGCGCCGGTGCTCGAGGAACTGGCGCCCTACATCGGGGTATCGATCGCCAGCCTGGCGATGGCCTCGCAGGGCGAAGCGGAAGGCAAGCGCGGCGTGATCGTCGAGCGGCTGATCCCGGATCCGCTCAATTCCATCGACTACGTGACCACACCTGGAGCTGGCGGCCAGGTGTTGCAGCTGTTCGAAGCGGCTCGCCAGCGCCAGCAAACATCTCGTAACCAGGAGGTTGGTATGGATCCGACGATCGAAGAGTTGAAGAAGCGGCGCGAGGCGGAGAAGCTGCGGGCCGACCGGCTCGAGGAGGCGCTCATTTTGCGTGACGCCAAGGACCTCGTTCGGGTGAAGCTCGCCGCGGTCACCGCGGTGCCCGACGTCACCAAGGCTCGGCTCGCGCGCACCCTGGTGGCCAATCCGCCCGTCAAGGACGGCAAGCTCGACGGCGAAGCGCTTGGGAAGGCGGTCGACGAGGCCGTTGCCCAGGAAGCCGAATACCTGGCGCAGGCCGGCGCCGGCCGGGTGCGTGGTTTCGGCCCGAGCAAGCCAGGCGGCGGCGATGGCGACAACAAGGAGCTCGTCGGGGCGTTCTCGCGCCTCGGTCTCAGCGAATCTGCGGCGAAGACCGCCGCGCAAGGGAGGCAGTAAGCCATGGCTGGCAACCGGACTCGTATTTTCGGGCGGCGCCTGAACCTGGCCGTCACTGACGGCGGGGTGAACTCGGGCGATCCGTGCCTTGTTGGCCAGATCTCCGGCGTCGCGGAGACGCCCAAGGACGCCAACGGCAACTGCATCGTGTCCCGCGAGGGCGTCTACAACCTGAGCGTGAAGGGCACGAACGGCGCCGGCGTGGCGGTGGCCGTGGGTGACAAGCTCTTCTACACCGTCGCCAACACGCCAAAGATCGACAAGACCGCCTCGGGCGTCTTCTTCGGCTACGCCCTGGGCACTGTCGGCTCGGGCGCGACGGCGACGATCCCGGTCGATCTCAGCGGCGGCAGCTTTAGCTAAAGAGGGAGGTCACAAACACCAGCCATGGAATTTCTTGACGTCATCGACACCATCCAGGCCGAGGAGGCCTCGGTCCAGCGGCTGTTCGCTGGGGAGGGCGCGCGCGTGCGGAATGGCCATCGCGGGCCAGACTACGCGCGCAGGCTCACCGAGACCGCCAAGTTCGTCGCCGAGATCTACGAGGGACGCCGGCCGCTCTACCACCTCCGTGAGGCGCTGGGCACCGCCGATTTCCCGCTGCTCTTCGGCGACGTCATCGACCGGCAGCTGCTGGCTCGGTATGCGGAGACGCAGCCGACCTACACCAAGTACTGCAAGGTCGACCGCACCATCCCGGACTTCCGGACGGTGAAGCGCTTCGCGATCGATGGCTCCGAGGCGGTGTTGCCGGCCGTCGGCCAGCTCGAGGAGTACCCCGAGTCGAAGCTCTCCGACACCGTGTACAGCTACACGGTCGGGAAGTTCGGCCGGAAGGTCCCGCTGATGTGGGAGTCGATCATCAACGATGACCTCGGTGCCTTCCGCGATCTGCCGGACCGTCTCGCCCGGGCCGCGCGGCGCTCGGAAGAGAAGTTCGCGACCCAACTTTTCGTCGACGCCAACGGCCCGCATGCGTCGTTCTACACCGTGGGCAACGCGAACAAGATCAACCCCACGAACGCGGGCGGTAACTTCACCGTCGTGAACCCCGCGCTCTCGATCACCGGGCTGCAGGAAGGCTTTGCCGTTCTGGCCAACCAGAAAGACGTCGACGGCGAGCCGATCGAGATCGACGCCGTCCACCTCGTGGTTCCGCCGGCGCTCGAGGTTGTCGCGCTGAACATCCTCCACGCGACCGAGCTGTGGATCGTCGGCGATGGCGGCGGCGGCACGGCCAACCAGCAGGTCCACGTGGCCAACTGGATGCGCAACCGGTTGACCCTGTCGGTCAACTACTACATCCCGCTGGTCGCGACGACCAACGGAAACACCAGCTGGTTCCTCATCGCGGATCCGGCCTCTGGACGTCCGGCGCTCGAGATGGGCTTCCTGCGCGGGCACGACACGCCCGAGATCTTCATGAAGGAAGCGAACTCGATCCGCGTCGGCGGCGGGTCGATCGATCCGAGCCAGGGCGACTTCGAAGCCGATGCCGTGACCTACAAGATCCGGCACGTGTTCGGCGGGGCCCGCGAGGACTTCCGCGTCACCGCGGCCAGCAACGGCGCCAACGCCTAACGTGGCGAGCTCGAGGCGACTCGGCCTGCCGGAACCCATCAGCGACCTGAGCGGGGTTGCGGCACGGCTCGACATTCTCATCGATCAGCAAGACGAGATCCTGGCGGCCCTCACCGGCCGCCAGGCCTCGCCGCCTTCGGCGCTGGGCACCATTCGGGTGCGCGAGCCAGAGATGCCGTCGGCGGCCAGCTCGGCCGCGCCATGGCCAGTAGATTCCGGAATCAAGGGGCGACGACGCCGAGGGAGGTAGTCCGTGAGCTTCACTTACGACGCCTCCACGCCGGCGGGCAAGGTCCGGCTGCTCTGCACCGATCGCGACTCGAATAACCAGGCCTTCCAGGACGACGAGATCCAGGCGTTCCTCGATCTCAATGGCCAGAGCATCATCCTGGCGGCCGCGCAGGCGCTCGACCAGCTGGCCTCAAACGAGGCCTTTATCCAGGGCAAGATCAAGCTCGAGAACCTGGAGACCGACGGTACCGCGCTGGCGGCCGCCCTCCGGGCCCAGGCGGACAAGCTGCAGAAGCAGTACGCCGAGGGCATCGGTGATCCGACGGATCCAGGCTATGACTATGCCGAGCAGCTGCTCGACGTCTTCAGCGAGCGCCAGATCTGGATCAACCGCAGCCTGCGGCAGCAGATCTAATGCCCCGCACCTCGATCGTTGACCCGCGGATGCCGGCGAGGCTACGCCAGCGGTTCCTCAACACGCCGGTCACCATCCAGCAGTATGTCGATGTCCCGGACGGCGCCGGCGGTTCGGCGCGGACCTGGGTGACCTACAAGACGGCCAAGGCAGCCATTACCTCGAGGCCTGTCCGTAAAGAACCGCCCACTGGCGAGCGGCTGCAGCTCGAGATCATCCACTTCGTGGTCGTCGAGTACGACAGCGGAATCACGGCCAAGATGCGGGTTCTCGAAGGCGTCCGGATTCTGGAGATCCTGGGCATCGAGGACTTCGGTGAGCAGAAGCTCTTCCTGGGGCTCGATTGCCAGGAGCGGGGCCAGGTCTCGACCGCGCCCTGGGACGCATGAGCACGCGCATCGTCGACCTCACCCCCGAGGTTCTCAAGATGATCGAAGTCAACGCGGTACGTGGCGTCCAGAAGGCCGCCGACGTGGTGCTGCGCGAGGTCGAGTCTCGCACGCCCGTCAATACCGGCGCCGGCGAACGGAGCTATCACGTCGCCACGGATCCGGACGATCCGACCAAGGCCTATGTCACCAACACCGATGCGACGTCCTACCTCAAGTACGTCGAGCAGGGGACCAGCAAGATGGCGGCCCGGCCGCACATGGTCCCCGGCGCCGAGGCCGCGAGCAACGAGGCAACGGCCGCGCTGGCGGAAACCCTCAGGGAAACCGTCTGAGTGGCGGCCCCGCTCTACGCCGTCCAGCAGGCCATCTTTACGGTCTTGACCGGCGACTCCACCCTGTCGGGCAAGGTGCAGGGCGTTCTTGACAACGTCCCTGACGAGCAGGCCTTCCCCTACATCGTGATCGGGGCTGCCGTCGCCACGCCGGATGACACCCACGACCACGAAGGCTGGCAGATTGTCTGCCCGATCGATACCTGGAGCCAGGCGCGCGGCAACAAGGAAGTGGAGTCGATCCAGGCCGACCTCGATCGTCTGCTCCACCACCAGGTCCTGCCGGTGAGCGGCGCGACCTGGATCTATTCGCGCTGTGACTACGCGGAGCCAATCCGGGATCCCGACGGCATCACGCGCCACATGAACGCCCGCTACCGGATCTGGGTGCAGGTCCCCTGAAGGAGGTCCTCGTGGACGAAGCAACCGAGGCTCCGGCCTCTCCGACTGCCTATTACGACGTCGGGACGTGGCGCGGCCTGCCGCACTACGAGTGCCGGCGGTGCCCCGTCGACGCGCTCGACCAGGTCGCGATCGAGATGCACCTGATGCGCGATCACCCCGAGCTCTTCGAGAAGCCGAAGCCCCCACCCCCGAGCGAAAACGACGGCGAACCGCCGGCGCCGATTCCGGCGGAATCATCCGAGCAGGAGGCCTAGATGCCCCGTACAGTCCTGACAAAGACGCTCGTGCCCGTCGAGGTCGGCATCGTCGCCGGCACGGCGGTCACATGGACCGCGGCCGACGTCGGCAACCTCAATCAGTTCCCATTGACCGGGACCGAGATCGTGATCGCCTGGAACACTGATGGCGCCGGCGCGCACAACGTCACGATCACCTCGGTCGGCGACGCCAAGGGTCGGAAGGGCGATATCACGACCGACAGCGTCCCGACCAACGGGTTCAAGGTTTACTGCCGGCACTCGGTCGATGCCTGGCGGCAGACCGTCATGCGTGATCACCCCGAGCTCTTCGAGACGCCAAAGCCCGCGCCCCAAAACGAAAACGACGGCGAGCCGCCAGCGCCGATTCCGGCGGAATTATCCGAGCAGGAGGCCTAGATGCCCCGGACAACCCTCACCAAGACATCCGTGCCCACCGAGGTCGGCATTGTGGCCGGCACTGCGGTCACCTGGACCGCAGCCGATGTTGGCAACGGTAACCAGTTCCCATTGACCGGAACGGAGGTCGTCGTCGCCTGGAATACCGATGGCGCCGGCGCGCACAACGTCACGATCACCTCGGTCGGCGACGCCAAGGGTCGGAAGGGCGATATCACGACCGACAGCGTCCCGACCAACGGGTTCAAGGTTTACTGCCGGCACTCGGTCGATGCCTGGCGGCAGACCGACGGCAACCTCTACCTGTCGGCCGACAACGCCTTGATCAAGTTCGCGATCCTGCAGCTGCCCTTCTGAGCGGCGGGAACCACAAGGAGGTATAGATGTCCAACGCGGTTTTCGCACGCGGCACGCTGCTCAAGATCGACGATGGCGCCGGCAACTACACGACCATCCCCGAGTGCATGAACATCAAGGGCCCGGCCCTGGTCCTGGACACGGTCGACGTGACCAACCATGACAGCCCGTCCGGTGCCAAGGAGTTCATCGGCGGCCTTCTCGATGGCGGCACAGTGACGGCGGACATCAACTTCCAGCCGAGCAACGCCGTGCACAAGCAGCTCTACGGCGACATGTTCAACCGGGTCAAGCGCAACTTCAAGCTGGTCTACCCGGACACCTCGACCGACACCTTCGTCGCGCTGGTCACGAAGTTCGATCCGAGCGCCAGTGAGAAGGATCGCCTGCTGACCGCGCTCGAGCTGCGCATCACCGGCTGGCCGACCCTGCCGTGAACGAGGCTCAGGCCTATCCCCTGGTCGACGTCGACCTGGGGGACGGCGTTCCGCGTCGCTTCAAGTACACCGGCCTGGCGGCCATCCGCCTCAAGCAGGCGTTGGGCAAAGCCGTCGGCAGCATCGGCGACCTCAAGAACGTCGACGAGGCCGATCTCATCTACCTGGCCTGGGCGCTGCTCCTGCACGAGGAGCCGCGGATCACTCTGGACAAGGTCGCCGACCTCATCGATATGAAGCGGCTGGCAGAGATCGGTTTGAAGATCGGCGAAGCCCTGCGCGCCGCCTTCACGGAGGATGAGGGCCGCCCTTTAGGACGGAAGAGGCGCCGGAGCCGGACTGGCTAAGAGCCTGGGCGGTCGCTCGGTGCGACGGCCAGCTGAGCGACGAAGCCTTCTGGAACCTCACGCCGGCGCAGTACGACGCCTTCTACGGCCGCCTCGAGGAACGGGAAAAAGACGCAGACTTCCGCGTTGGCCAGCTGGCCGCCGTCATGGCCAGCACGCTTTCTGGCAAGTCCTTTAGCCCATCGGACTTCTTTCCGCGGCTGAAGGAGCAGGACGACGTCGCGACTGACCACGGCGACTCGCCTGAACAACTGAAGGCGCGGATGGGATACCTGCGGATGGCCATGGAGGCCCGCGCCGCTCAACAGGAGGGAAAGTCATCCCCGGTGGAATAGCACTCGGCAACATGACGTGGGACGTCACTGCCAACCTGGCGCCCCTAAGGAAAAACCTCGCCGTCGCGAAGAGCGAGGTCGCGCTGGCAGGCAACAGCATCGCCAGCTCGAGCGGAGTCAAGAACCTCGAGAAGGATGTCACCGGACTGGGCAAGAGCGCCGCCGGCGGGATCCCGATCCTCGGCTCACTTGGCAGCTCCATCGGCGGACTCCCGCTACCCGCCTTGGCTGCGGCCGCTGCCCTTGGTGGCCTGGTCATAGCCGGCAAATCCATGGTGGAGATCTCTGATAGGTGGGAAGCAGCGCAAGCCGGCCTCAAGCAGGCCACGACGGCGACCGGAGGAAATTACGCCGAAGCCCGGTCCGAAGTTGACAAGTTCATCGCCAGCAATCGCAGGTTCATCCCGAACCAGGCGGAGGTCGTCGACAGTTTTGCCGCCCTGACTCGGCAGCTGGGCCCAACAGGTCGGGTAACGCAGGACCTGAACCTAGCGCTCGACCTTGCGGCCATCAAACACATCAGCCTGAAGGATGCGACCACCGCGCTACAGCAGGCCGAGGCCGGTCGCGGCCGGGCGCTGCTGACGCTGGGGATCCAGATGAAGGATTATCCCGTGCTGATGGAATCGCAGCACCAGGCCGATGTCAAGCTGGAAGCCGCCGAGAAAGCGGTCGAGAAGGCGACGTTGGCCCACACCGCTGCCGTGAAGGCTCACGGTCCCCACAGCGCCCAGGCGCAGTCTGCCGCAGTCGCTCTAGCAGCGGCGAACGTGAAACTGGCAGAGGCGCACAACTATGCAAAGGACCGCGCTACGGCCTCTGCGGAGATTCACGATCTTCTCGAGAAGAAGCTGAAGGGCGGTCGGGAGACGACCGAGAGCCTTCAACAGAGCATGAACCAGCTGGGCAACGTCTGGCAGACGCTCTCGGAGCGGGCTGGTCCAGGCGTCACGAAAATTCTTGCCTTCATGATCGACCAGTTCACCGCGCTTGTTGGATTGATCTCTGACGCTGTCGGCAAGGTCATGGACCTGATCGACTGGCTGGGCAAAATCAAGCTGCCTTCGATCAGCCTGCCATTCGGTATCGGCGGGCCGAGCCGCGACTCAACGCACCGCGCCCTCGGCGGCGACGCGTTGCCAGGGCGAACCTATACGGTCGGCGAGAGCGGAACCGAGACCCTCGTGATGGGCCAGCAGGGCGGCTACATCATTCCTCACGGCGGCGGCAGAGCGGCCGCTCCGATCCATATTCACATGGACGGCATCTACGCCGGCGACGGGCCGAGCCTGGACATCTTGGCCAACAAGATCGCCCTCAGGCTGGGCTATGCAACTGGAAGATAGCTGAATGGCGACGCTCGCGGTTGAGACGTCGCCAGGCAGCGGGGTGTATGCCGACCTAACCGGCTATCTGCTTCATGGCAGCCTGACGCTCAAGTTCAATACGATCGACTTCTCGCTGATCGATCCGCCCTTGACGGCCTGTCAGCTCACCGCAGCGATCAAGACCACCAATCCGGCCTGGAATGGCACGGTCGCGACGCGCATCAGTTCTGATCCTGTTGACCGGGTTGGGCATTACACACTAACGGTGACCGGGACGAACACCAATGTGTTGCCGAACGACACCGCGCCTTTTGACCTGGCCGACGTTTCAGTCCCCGCGACACTCGGCGATTACCTGCTTGAGTCCGGCAGCGGTCACTATCTGCTCGAAGATGGCACCGACTGGGCGCCAGGGGCATACCTGCTCGAGCAGCCATATTCGAAGGGGTACTCGGGACTTTCGGTCCAGACCACGGTTAGCACCACGCCGGGAGGACCGCCGACCACGCTGGGCCAGGCTCGCGTCGTCGCCCCAGGCCTGCGGCCCGGCAACCAATTCCGTTTGACCTCAGCCAACCAGGGCTATAGCGCCGCCCCGTTCCGGATCACGCAGGTGACCACCCGCTGGCCGGGTCGGGCCACCGACCCGCTGTTCGATATCGAGTTCGGCGACACGCCGCAGACGCTCGCCCAATGGAGCAGCGTCACAGCACCTGCCATTGCTACGCCCGTGGCGCCTGTGACCCCGCCAGCGCCGGCATTTGTGCCCGCCGGGATTGCCGGCAACTACGGCGGGGCCAGTACCGGGCACACGCTCTATCCCATGGGCGGCGGCATTGTAACCCTCGCCAGTGCCAGCTTCTCGGTGAGCGCGCCGAGCGGTCACTCATTGACGGTGCAGCTCCAGGGTGCCATTGACGCGAGGATGAGGAACTGGGACAACTACGTGGCGGCGCCGCGGCGCGCCGTCCGAGCGGTCATCTCAGGCGGCATCTACACCGGGGCCTGGCAAGAACTCCCATTCGGCCTCACGCGAGCGATCTACGACCTGAGCTCGGCCGCTGGCATCGCGCTCCCAAGCGGCACCTACACGGTGTCACTGCAGATCATCACCACGGAGTACAACCAAATGGAAGTTTTTAGCGGATGGGCTCAAGCCGCGGTCAGCGTGGTCTGACGTATGGCTGACACTAAGATCAGCGGGTTGGCCGCTGCGGCGGCCTTCTCGCCCTCAACCACCCAAGAGTTCCCGATTAATGATGCTGGAACCTCCCACAAGCTCAGCGCCGCGCAGCTCGCCGCCTATTTTCCGAACGGAACGCAGGGAAGCAGCTGGTATGCCCAGGTCACTGCCAACCAGACGCCCATTACGGCCCTGGTTGACCTGACCAGCCTCACCGTGACCGTGACTGTGCCGGCGGGGCGCCGACTAAAGATCACGGGTTACGGCATCCTCTCATCCAGCGTCGCGGATGACAATGCCAGCATCAGCATCGTGGAAGATGGCACGACTGTGCAGACGGCCTCCGTAACGCTGCGACCGGTGGGCAATGGCGTGGTCTGCATCCCGCTGGTGGTGCGGACTCCAGCGGCCGGCACCCACACCTACAAACTCCAAGCCGCGCGTGGCAATGGGACCGGCAACATCACGCTCAACGCGGGCGCGAGCCAGCCAGCCTTCATTCTCGTCGAGGACATTGGCACATGAGATGGCTGCTCGACGAGAGTCGTCCAAGTCTCTGATCTAATTCGGGAACGCCAAGGGGGAGCGCGGTTTGCCAAACGTCAATGCCCTGTACCTGGTTGCGGCGATCGCCTGCTTCGTCGGCATCAGCCTCGCCTACTTTCTCGGCACGCGCCGAACGCTCGCCGATACCGCCAGCGCCAGGGCGATCAGCGCGCTGCAGGCCGAAAACGGCGTCCTCCGTGACCAGGCCCACCGCATGGAAGTCCAGCTCGAAGGCATGCGGACGGAGCGTGAGCAGATGCTCGCCCGCCTCAACGAACTCTCGTCGCTGGTGCGCGGCATCCCCGATTGGCAATTGCTGCACGCCAGCATGGCGATCCTCGAAGAATCGGTCAAACAGATCCTCAAGGTGGCCAACGACACCAGCGGGCTGGCCAACAAGGCCAGCGAGCACTACAAGCTCACCGAGCGCCTGACCCGCGAGACGCAGGAGCTCATCGACCTTTTGAAAGAAGCCAAGGCGCAGTAGCGCCAGGAGGACCTCAGTGCAGAGCTATCGCAATCCGAGCGCGCAGTGGATCGCGAGTCCGAACTTCGAGCTCGACCGCGATGGACACGACACCACGCCGCCTTTCTACATCGTCATGCACACCGTCGTCGGCTGGTCGACCAGCGCAGTTGCGCGGTTCCAGAACGGGGATCCCAACCAGCCTGGCGGCCGCGCCTCGGCCCATTACATCGTCAAGCTCGACGGCGGCCTGATCCAGATGGTCGACGAGAAGGATGCCGCCTGGCACGCCGGCGACTGGGAAAAGAACCTCGACTCGATCGGCATCGAGCACGAGGATGGCGGCCAGTACAACGCGCCGCGGCCGGCCGCGCTGAAGCAGGCCAGCGCCCAGCTGCTCGCCGGGATCTGCAAGCGCTACGGGCTCGCCTGCGATCGCACGGTGATCCGGCTTCACAAGGAGGTCAGCGATAGCCCAACGGCTTGCCCTGACGCCCTCGAGGTCGACGAGATCATCGCCATGGCCCAGGCGATCCTCAAGCCGCCGGCGCCGCCCAAGCCCGAGTGGCAGGCCAACCTGAAGGCGAACGCTCAGACCTTCGCCCTGGCGGCAGCGGTGCCCATCGTCGACATGACGACGGGCGCGCCAGCGGGAACCGTGGCCGCCGGCCCGCTAAGCGTCGCCTGGGAGACGCAGGTCGGCGGGGTAGCCTATTGGGTCACGGCTTACGCGGTCCAGAAAGGGCTCGCGCACGGACTGAGAAAGGCGGATGTTGCCGCGGCCGCGCCGCCGCCGGCGGATCCACGCGACGCGCAGATCGCGGACCTCACCAGCAAGATCGCGACCGTCAACAGCCAGATCGCCTCGCTGCAAAAGCAGTTGGCGGATCGTGACGCGAAAGACGTGCTGCGGCGCGCGAAGGCTCAGGAGCTCGTCGCGCTCCTCTGAACCATGGGTGCTGTCCCCACGGTCTCACCCAGCATCTTCGCGACACCATTGCCGGTTACTCCGGCGGATCCGTACTGGTCAGGTTTCGGCGCCGGCGTCTGGGTGACGCTCGGCATCGTCGCCGCGCTGATCGTCGCCTTCGTGATCGGTCGCTACCTCGAGCTGCCGCACCGGGTCCGGAAGCCTCGAGCGAAGATCGCCTCGCCCGGCTGGTACGACAAGGTGGAGGGCCCGGGTCGATGAACGCCGAAGTGCCACAAGAGCCAGTGCGGCTCAGCGCCGCAGATGTGGGGAGCCTGTTCAGCCGTCCCGGCCTCGACCAGTTCGCGATGGATCTGGTCACCAACGACGAGTACCGCTCCATTGTCACTTACCTCGTTCAGCGGAATACGCACGAACACTAACCGCTGATTCCGGCGGAATCGACCAACCCAAGGAGGTTCGCATGACTCGAATTCGTCGAACGCTGTCCGTCTTGCTCATCGCCGTGCTCGCCTGCCTGGCCCTGGCCGTGCCGGCAATGGCCACCAGCACCCGGGGGATCGTCGTGGCGTCCGCCACGGTCAGCCCTGCTATCGATCCCCAGGTCTTCAACATGATCGTCGCCGGCGTGATCGGGGCTGCTTCTTCGTATGCCCTCAAGTTGGCGCCACAGTCCTGGCAGGGTAAGCCGATGGCGGCCGGCGCGCTCGTCTTTGCCATCCTGATCGAGGTCCTCGAGCTCCAGGTCACCGGGCAGCTGGCTCACTTCAGTCTGGCCACCGCCGCGGACGTCCTGAGCGCGCTCGCCGGGATGAACTTCTTCTACGCGATGCTCAAGGACGACCTGCACCTGCAGGATCCTCCGAGCGCCCCGCCCGCGGTCGCGACCGTCAGCTCGCCGGCGCCGCCTCCCAGCGTCGGATCCCCTCACTAACAATCCCGCATCGCGGGAAGCACCCAAGCCCGTCGCTGGTTCGCCGGCGGCGGGCTTTGCTATCGTCGATCGCCGGCGCTGGTCGACGTAGGGTCGTAGATCGCCTCTTCCAACCGGGCGAATCGGCTCTGGAGTTCCGAAAGTGCCGACAGGAGGTCTTTATTCGAGACCTCCTGTTTGTCGCTACGGAGAAAATAGGCGGTGACGGTGGCCGTGATCAAGCCAAAGCAGGCGATGCCGATCACCATGATCAGCGCCGCGATGGCGCGCCCGGGCACCGTTTGAGGCCCATTGCCGTACCCGACCGTGGTCATCGTTGCGAATGCCCACCAGACCGCATCGCCCCAGTTGTGAAAGGAGGCATTTGTCGCGTGCTCAAGCTCCCAGACCAGAGAGCCGCCCACCATGACCAGGCCGAGCGCAGAGAGCAGAAGGACGTGCACGCCTCGACGCGCGGCGACCCATCGGATCTGGTTGCCGATTCGATCCGACTCCACCAAGAAACGAACTAGTACGCCGAGGCGCAGAACCCGCGCGGCCTGCAGTAGGTAGAACAGCCGGCCGAGGCGCAGGAACCGAAGGAAGCGCACGGCCGGCAACAAGGCAAGCAGATCAATCCAGTGACGCTTGATGTAGGTGCGCCGCGACTCCGCCGCATAGAAGCGGAGCGCGAACTCCGAGGCGAAGAGGACCGTGATGGCTGTCTCGAGCGGCGTGACCGTTGCGGCAGTAAGGAGGCCGTGAGGATGATCTTCGAAGAGACCCGCCGTGATGTACAGGAGCGCCAGCACGGCCATCGAGAGGTCCCACGCGAGCTCGTGGCGCGCAACGAAGCGGTTGATCGCCTGTCGAGGTCGACTCATTGCGCTGGCCCCCTGCCGGTTCTTACGCCCTCGCCGCTATTTTAGTAGGGCGCGACCCGATCCCAGTCCTTGACGAGGACGTCCTGCCTGGCCAGGTGCACATAGACGGGCAGGAGGTCGTACCGCTCATGTCCAAGGATGAGCCGGAGTCGCTCGAGGTCAAGAGGCAGCCCCTCCTCGAAATGTTTGCGACAGTACCAGGTGGCGAAGGTGTGCCGGAACCGATGAGGGTTGCAGTGGATACCGGTGCGTTGCTCCAGCGTGTCGAACGCCTTCTCGACGCCCCACTTCGTCAGCCGCTTCCCATCGGCGCGCAGCAGGAGCTGCTTCTCGCCGCCGACCGGCGGCCGGTCGCGCTCGACGTACCGTAACCAGTCGCGCTGCAGCCGGGTTGAGAGCGGCGGCCAGCGCGTCTTGCGGCCCTTCGACGTCTGCCAGCGGACCTCGATCTGATCCTGATGGCGATCGTCGACCTGCAGGCCGATGAGCTCGGATAGGCGGATCCCCGTCCCGAGCAACAGGTTGCACATAAAGAGGTTGCGCAGGTTGTCGGCCCAGGCCTCCTGCAGCTGCCGGACCTGGTCCGCCGTGAAGATCTCGACCTCTCGCTCGCCGCCGATGATCGGCGGCTCCATCCAGAGCAGCCGGACGTCCATCGGCCAGCCTTGTCGGAAGCACCAGCGTGTGAAGGCGCGCGCCGCGCGGAACAACGAATCGACGGTGACGTCCGCGTTGCCGCGAGTGCGGCTGTCGACCAGGAGCCGGCGGACGTCCTCGAGCTCGACGTCTGTCACCACGCGCTCTTGTCCGACCAGCTGGACCAGATACCGGATCCGCTCGCGGTACCAGTGGATCGTCTGCTTCGAGAGGTTCTTGAAGCCCTGGCGGTCGAGCAACCACTCATCGACGGCGCCCTGCACCGTCGGCACGCGCCGGCCGGCCGGCTTCGCCTGAGAGATCGATAAGACCGACGCCAACTGATTCGTCCTCATCCGACACTCCCTTAACTTTGGTCCGACATTCCCCAAACAACAGCGAAGCCTCCGGGCGATACGTATTCGCCAAGAGGCCTCGATGCCCTATTCAGATGGTCGAAGTGCCTGCACCAGGATTCGAACCCGGGACCAACTGATTAAGAGTCAGCTGCTCTACCAACTGAGCTATGCAGGCGCACCGGCTATTCTAGCCAGCCTCGATTTGGGCCTGCGTCGCTCAACTACTTCGTCGAATCACCCCCTCGCGTTTGTCAACCAGCTCGACGTTCGTGTCTCGGTTCGAGCACCTGCTCGCTGGAACTCTCGGGGTTTACCATGACCACCTCGAAGAGATCCTCGAAATTGACGTTGAAGAATTTGATCAGCGCCTGGCGCAACTTAGGACCCGGCCGGCGCGCGCCCGACTCGAGGGCCGGAATATAGTTCTGGCTGATGCCCAGGTTGTGCGCCAGTTCGCGTTGCGTCAGACCCTTTTTCTCCCGCATCGCTCGCAGGCCGGTCGCCCGAACTTCAACATTCATTTCGGCATCATTACACCGTCCGGTATATTTGTCAAGACATGCCTACAAAAAGGTCTAGGCCGACGGGTCGCCTGATCCTCTCCGGGCTGACCGCCTTCGGCTATCACGGGAACAACCCGGCCGAGCGGAAGCTCGGCCAGACCTTTACTGCCGACCTGGAGGTGCTCCTCGATACCCAGCGGGCGGCTGCCAGCGACAGCATCCATGACACCGTGAGCTATCCACGGCTGGAGGAGGCAGTTCGCAAGGTCCTCGAGGGCGAGCCAGCAAACCTCCTCGAAACTGTCGCCGAACGGATCGCGACCGCCATTCTCGAGTTCCCCGAGGTAGTCAAGGTGACAGTCCAGGTCAGTAAGCGGCCACCCCTTCCCAACCTGGAGGAGTTCGCGGTCGAGATCACGCGACCCGTCGAGATCGACGATCTGCCTCAGTAGACTCAACCGGTGCCTGCCCGCCTGATCGACGGCCGCGCCCACGCGCGCACCATCCGCGAGGAGCTGAAGCTCGCCGTCGAGCGCCACCCCAACCAGCGTCCACCCGGAATCACGGTCATCCAGGTTGGCGACGACCCGGCGTCGACCACCTACGTCGGTGGCAAGCACCGAGCCGCCGAGGAGGTGGGCTTCAGCTCGGCGATCGAGCGGTTTCATGAGATCACCCAGTCCGGGTTGCACCAGCGGATCGCGAAGCTGGCGAATGATCCAGCGATCGACGGCATCCTGCTGCAGCTGCCACTTCCCGATGGTCTCGATCCCGACCAGGCGCTGGAACAAATTCCACCACATAAAGATGTCGACGGGCTTCATCCCTACAACGCCGGCAGGCTGGCCCAGGGAAACCCGACCTTCATTCCGGCGACGCCACTCGGCGTGCTCGAGCTGCTGCGTCGTGAGCACATCGATCCGACCGGCCAGCGCGCCGTCGTCGTCGGGCGATCTCGCCTCGTCGGCCGCCCGGTCTCGCTGCTGCTCCTCCAGAACCATGCGACCGTCACGATCGCGCACTCACACTCGCTCGACCTCCCCGCCATCACCAGGACCGCGGACATCCTGATCGCCGCCACCGGCAAACGCGGCTTGATAACCGGCGACCACGTCAAGCCCGGCGCCGTCGTCGTCGACGTCGGCATCACTCGCAACCCCGACACCGGGAAGCTGACGGGCGATATTGATCGGGTCAGCGTCGAACCGGTGGCTGGGGCGCTGACTCCGGTCCCCGGCGGGGTCGGCCCGATGACGGTCGCGATGTTGCTCGTCAACACCTACCGCGCCTACCGCCAGCACCTCGGCGAGGGATGACCTACCAGGAATCGCTCGACTATCTGACCTCGCTTGGCCGTTTCGGCATCAAGCTCGGTCTCGAGCGAACGGAGGCGCTGCTGCATCAACTCGGCGATCCGCAGGACCTCTTCCAGGGTGTCCTTACGGCGGGGACCAACGGCAAGGGCTCCGTCTGCGCCATGGTGGCGAGCGTTCTGCAAGCCGCCGGCTATCGGGTCGGCCTGATGCCGAAGCCGCACCTCGTCTCCTACACCGAGCGCATCCAGGTCGACCAGCGTCCGATCGCGGAGGATGACTTTGCCGCGCTGCTGACGGAAATCCAGCCCTCTATTAGTAAGGTCGCGGCGGACCTGGGCCCGCCGACCGAGTTCGAGATCCTGACCAGCGCCGCGCTCCATTACTTCGCCCGTGCCGGCATCGACCTGTTGGTTTGCGAGGTGGGACTCGGCGGGCGCCTCGATTCGACCAACGTGCTCGACCTCGGGGTCAGCGTCATCACCAACATCGCGCTCGATCACACGCAATATCTCGGCACGACCCTCGAGGCGATCGCGGCGGAAAAGGCCGGCATCCTGAAACCGGACAGCATCGCGATCACCGGCGCTCAGCCGCCCGCCCTCGGGGTCATTGAAGCCGCGGCCCAAAAACAGAACATCCCACTGCTGCGCCTCGGCCAGGAAATCGAGCTCGCCGCCATCGATAAGGAGTGGGCGGGTGTCCAGGCGACCGTCACCACGCCCGCCGGGAGCTACCGCGATCTGCGCATTCCGTTACTCGGCCTGCACCAGGCGGAGAATGCCGCCCTCGCGGTCGCGGCCATCGACGCCCTGCGTGCGCGTGGGTGGGAGGTCTCCGACGGTGCGTTGCGCGACGGCCTGGCCCGCACCCGCTGGCCTGGCCGTCTCGAGGTCATCGACCGGAACCCGATCGTACTCATCGACGGCGCGCACAACCCTGCCGGCCTCGAGCGCTCACTCGCCACGGTGAAGAACCTCGCCAAAGAGCGCCCGCTCGTCATCGTGTTCGGGGCGATGAAGGACAAGGACCTTCCGTCGATGCTGGCCCAACTGCGCGCAACCGGCGCTCCTGTCATCTTCTGTGCGATCGATTGGCATCGGGCCGCCGCGCCCGCGGACCTGGCCGCGCAGTTTGACGCACCGGCCGAAACCGCCGAGTCGTCTGGCGACGCCGTCGACCGCGCTCGCGAGCGCGCAACATCCAATGGGATCGTCCTGGTCTGCGGCTCGCTCTACCTGGTCGGAGAGGTTATTGCCGCGACACGAGCCCGACGTGCGAAAGGCTCACCGGTTTCGGCTCGCTAGCTGCGGGTTTGTGGAGAAAGCGCCAGCTTGCGATGAGGCGAAGTAGCCTGCAGCTTCCAGGCCTCGGCAGCTGCTTCGAGCGGCAGGACCTCCACGTCGACCTTTAGTTTTCCGGACGCGGCGTAGTCGATAAGCGCGCGATAGGCGGCGGCCAGGTCCTCCCACGGGAGACTGAAGTTGCTATGTCCGAGGATCGATAGGTAGCGCCCGCGGACAACGCCGGACTTGACGATGGCCTCAGCGCCTGCCGATGCTCCGAGTTGGACGAATCGACCGAACGGGCTCATCGCCTCCAACGCCGCGACGCCCGGCACGCCCCAGACGGGATCGATCACAACATTGAGCTGGCCGCCAGATGCCTCGCGGATTCGCTCGGTCAGCCCGTCGGTCTGTTTCAGGTCCACAGTGGCGTGGGCGCCCAGCTCGATCGACCGGGCCAACCCCTGCTCGTTGCGGGCGCCGGCAATGATCCGCCCCGCCCCCAGTAACCTGGCGACCTGAATCGCGATCCCACCGAGGACGCCGCTGGCGGCCAGGATGAGGACCGTCTCGCCCGCTTTCAGCTGGGCTCGTTGGGTTAGGCCAAGGTAGGCGGCGATGCCGGGCGTGCCCAACGACGCGGCCAGGCCATCGGGAACACCGTCCGGAATCGCCACCGTCTGGCCTCCGCTAACGATGGCCCGCTCGGCGAGCGAGCCATTCGGAAACGCGGCTCGGAAGAAGACTCGTGGACCGGCCGTTCCGTTTTGCAGGAGCCGGCCCACACCTTCGCCGCCCGGCACGTAAGGGAGTGGCGGCGGTCCGGTATAAAACTTTCCGCTGGCGATCGCCAGGTCGGCAGGATTCAGTGCCGCCGCGATGACCTCGACCACTGTGGCCGCCTTATCCCCCACGGGTTCCGGCATCTCGCGCATGACCGGTGGCTCGCCATGGCGCTCGATGACGGCGGCTCGCATGCTTGGCTCAGCTTACCGACCGCGTGCGCTCGGCGGCGCCCGCCAGACTGCAACCAACGTACGTATTGAGGTGATGTAGGGCCCGCAGGCCCGTACCTATACTGGCCAAATCAGACACCTGTAGGGAGGGATGCAAATCATGCGGCTGCTGATTGCTCGTGTTTTCGCTCGCCCGGCGCTTCTCCTTGCCGTCGCCACCGGCTTTACCACAGCGACCATACCGTTGACCGCCACCGCGGCGGGCTCCTCTTCGCCAGTCGTCATCCATCCGGTGACGGACCTCGGAACGGCGTCGCTGGCGACCAACGTGTCCGCGACGTCAGCCGGGGCGCGGTCCAGTCAAAATCGCGGCGCCCGCCAGCTGCCCAGAAGTGTTCAAGCGGCGGCTGCCCGCCTCGCGCAGGCTCCAACCGCGGGGGCCACCGGCGCAGCGACCGCCCAGGCGTCGGGTAGCGGGTTGGGCCAACTGCTCGCCAACTTCAACGGCGTGAGCAGCCTCGACAGCCAGGTGACCAACTTCGGCGCCAAGTTCGAGCCACCCGACCAGGGGCTCTGCCAGGGCAATGGCTTCGTCCTCGAGCCGGTGAACTCCGCCTACACGATCTACCACACGAACGGGACGCCGATCGCAGGCCCGTTCAACGTCAACGACCTCTTCCACCGGGGCGGGCTGGACTTCACCAGCGATCCGCGCTGCTTCTACGACGGGACCACGAACATCTGGTTCGCGATCATCCTCTTTATTGCCACCAACCCGGATGGCAGCTTCGGCAACTCGTCGGCGCTCGACATCTCCGTCAATGCCTCGGGCGACCCGACCACGGCATGGACGACCTATCACATCGATACGACGGACGCAGCCGCGCCCGCCGCCGCTGGCTGCCCGTGCTTTGGCGATCAGCCCCGGCTGGGAATCGACGCCTTCAACATCTACGTGAGCACCGATGAGTTCTCGATCAACGGACCGCAGTTCAACGGCGCGCAACTCTACGCCTTTGCCAAGCAGGACCTCGTCAAGCTCAAGAACCACATTCACTTCGCCCACTTTGCCAACCCGACCTTCGACGGCACTCCGCTCTTCGCGATCTCGCCGGCCATCACGACTGGCGCGGCGGGGGCGGAGTACTTCCTCGATGCGCTCGATCTCAACCTCGATGGAAGCACCGTCAACCGGATCGGGGTTTGGGCGATGACGAATCAAGCGAACGTCGCGCAGGGCCAGGCGCCCACACTATCGAGCACGATCATCGGCTCGGAAGGCTACAGCGTCCCACCGAACGCGATACAGAAGGGCTCGCGCAGCCTTCTGGTGACGGACGACGATCGCATGCAGCAGGTTCAGTTCATCAACGGGACGATCTGGGGTGAGCTCGACACCGCGTTATCCCTTCCGCACGACCCGATCCTCCGCACCGCGGCCGCATGGTTCAAGGTCAGCCCGTCGCTGGCCGGCGGGACGCTGGCATCCGCAGCCATGACTGGTCAGGGCTATCTCGCGGTTCAGGACAGTTTCGTGCTCTACCCGGCGCTGCAGGCCGACGCGGCCGGCAATGCCGCTATGGTGTTCACCCTCTCCGCTAAAGATCTGTTCCCGAGCGCCGCGTTCGCGACCATGGGCCGCGGCCAGTCGAACTTCAGTGGCGTGACGGTCGCCGCCGCGGGCACCGGCCCCTACGATCCGAAAGCCACGCGCTGGGGCGACTACTCCTGGGCGCAACTCGATCCAGCGAACGATACCGTCTGGCTGGCGACCGAGTATGTCCCTCCGGTGTCGAGCCAGACCACGACCGGCCAGCGTAACTGGGGCACTGAAGTGATGCAGGTGAGCCTCGGCGGCGATTGATCGCTAAGGGCTGAATGACTGGAGAGCCGGGAGCTCCCGGCTCTCCTCACCACCTAAAGCTATTTGAGGTAGCGGTTGAAGAAGGCGACCGATCGCGCCATCGCCAGCGTGAAGCCCTGGGCGATGTTGTGATCCGCGCCGGCGTAGGTGTAAAGCTCGACGGGTTTGCCGGCGGCGCGCAGATCGTTCGCTAGGGTTTGCGAAAACTGCAACGGCACCTCGGTGTCGGCCGTGCCCTGGTGCAACTGGATCGGCGCGGTGATGTCGGCGAGGTACGCCATCGGCGAGATCGAGTCCCAGAACCCCGGATTCTGCTCCGGCGTTCCGAACGCGCCAAGCAAATTCTGCCGTCCAGGGCCCCCGAACGATGGCGTGACCGGTTCGCCGCCCGTCGGATGCCAGTTTTCCATGAGGTCCCTGTAGGTCGCGTTCACCCCGGCCCAGATCACGGCTACTTTGATTCGGGGATCGATCACCAGCGCTCGCAACGTGATGTTGCCGCCCATCGAATGGCCCCACATGCCGATCCGGTTGGGGTCAGCATTACCGTATCGCTGCATCGTCGTGACCGCGTTGATGACGTCCACGGTGTCGTCCGGCGCGTAGTACGCGCTCACCGCCTTGCCTTGCGAGCTGCCAAAGCCGCGGTAGTCAGGCTTGAAGACGATGTACCCGTTGCGCGCGAATGCGTCGACGTAGGCGACGTATCGCTCGGTGGTGCGATAGACGCTCGGAGGGATGTAGCCGTGGTTGAAAATGATCACCGGCCAGCCGGTCGCCGGCCTGGGACCGTTGGGCACGGTCAACAGGGAGAAGATCTTGAGGCCGTCCGACTGATACGAGGCGACATACCGCCGATAGTTGCTGCCGGGCGTCAGCGTTTGCTCGATCGCCATGTCACTCCCGGGATACTCGCGCTGCCGCATCGCGTCGATTGCGAGCGGGTTAAGGGTCGGTTGTGCGACTGCCGGCGTCGGTGAGGGCGATCGAGCGGGTTTTACCGGGGTCGACACGGCAGGTGGCGGGGCGCTACAGGCGATCAGAACTACGGCAATCGCACCAGCCAGCAACCCGGATCTGGCTCGGGCGACGCGCGGCGAGGCCATCGGTTGAGGATAATGCCGTGCCTCTCGTAACAGGTTTGCAACGCGTGGCGATGGGCCGGACGCTTAACCGGGCATTCAGCGTTCTCATCAATAGAGTCACCATGAACCTGCCACGTCCCCTCCTGCGGCTACTCGACGTACTCGGCAAGGACGAAGGGCAGGGCATGGTCGAGTACGCCCTCATCCTGGTTCTGATCGCGGTCGTCGTGATCGTGGTCCTGATCATCCTGGGCAACCAGGTGCAGAACGTCTTCTGCAACATCTCCGGCGGCCTCGGGATGTAGCTCGGGCGGGGGATCCCGGCCTAGCCGTGGGCCTCGTCATCGACCGGCTCGACGTGCACGACCGCGTCCGTCACCACCGGCAGCTCGCGCTGGATCCGCTCCGAGACGGCGTGACCAACTTCGTGTGCCTGCGCCAGAGAAAGGTCCCCGTCGACGTGCACCGACACATCTAGGAGTACATGCTTGCCCGCCTGGCGTGCCCGGAGAGCGTGGTAGCCGTGGAGTCGCGGATCGCTCTTGAGGATGCGCTCGATGGCGTCGAGTGTCGGCCGATCGGGCATCGCGTCGAGCAACACCTGGGTCGTTCGGCGACCCTGCTCGATCGCCGTGGTTCCGATGATTATCGCCACAGCTATTCCGGCCAGCGGATCCGCCAGCTTGAAATCGAAGACGGCGACGAGCGTGATGCCGATCAACACTGCCAGTGATGCCCAGAGATCGGAGGCGAAATGGAGCGCATCCGAGTCGAGCGCGGCGCTCCCGCCATGCGCGCGCGAGACGCTCTGCAGATAGCGGCTGACCACGATGTCGATGACCATGGCCGCGAGAACGACGACGAAGGAGTACCAGGCGACCCGCACTGCGCCGGCGACGATCAAACGCCGCACCGACTCGATCACGATCGCGATGCAGGTGGCCCCCAGGAGGAACATCTGGACCAGGCTCGAGATGTTCTCCGCCTTCGCATGGCCCCAGGCGTGGTCCTCGTCGGCGGGCTTGGCCGCCGTCCGGATGCCGGCATAGGCAAAGATGCTGGCGGAAAGATCGAGGAAGGAGTGGGCCGCATCGGCCAGGATCGCGACGCTACCGGTCAGGAGCCCAACGACCAGCTTGGCGGCGATCAACACGACGTTCACCGCGACGGAATACAGCGCCGCGACGGCCTTGCCGTCTGACCGGCCCGTCCGCGCTAATTGATCCATC
>Ga0307477_10000070_pt1 | contig 147982 bp, 104 predicted proteins | sample atmos_gasesECM2C_FD_203316 | JGI IMG/M metagenome (GOLD analysis project Ga0307477, IMG submission 203316) | Hardwood forest soil microbial communities from Morgan-Monroe State Forest, Indiana, United States - atmos_gasesECM2C_515 | ecosystem: Environmental > Terrestrial > Soil > Temperate...
GCATGCGTTCTTCCACGACGGACCGTTCCTTCCATGGCATGGACACCTCCGTGCTGGACTAGTCCAGCACGGAGGTGTAAACCATGTCTCCGGAACGTTTTGTAAAGGGTGAGTCCGAACGCACAAATTGTCCAGCCATGAAAGTGGAGAAAGAGAAATTTGATTCCCTGCTTGGAAAGCTACTCAAGGCAAAGCCTGAGCCTCGCAAGAAGATAAAGACTCAGGGCCGCAAAGGTTCTAAGACTCCGATACTTGCGAAGCCGTGAGCTTGGCGTAGGGCAGGACTTTCCCGCGCACTAGATTCTTGAGCGTGCCGTCAAACATCTGCAATTGCTCGCCCCGCCGATTGAACCGATAGGAAAACTCGTTGTAGTAGCGGCCCAAGTGTTTTATCGAAACCTGATGGTATGTGCCATAGATGCCGCGCTTGAGCAAGCTGAAAGCATTCTCAACGCCGTTAGTGTTGCAGCAGCAAGCGATCCCGCATGCCGCCATACCTGACTCCGCGAACCATTTCTCTGTCGTAAATATTCTGGGGGAATCCGGGTTCGATTCGGCTTGCGCCATCGAGGGATTTCAATTGTTCGGCGGAGAGTTCCAGATCCAAACTGGCGAGATTGTCCTGGAGCTGAGATACCTTCCGCGCTCCAATGATCGGGATTACTGGCAGCGTTCGATGCCGCAGCCAGGCGAGCGCGACTTGCGCCATGCTGCGACCGGCCTGTTCGGAGACGGACTTCAGCGCCGAGAGGATCGGTGCCGCCCGTTGTTCCTCAGGAAGAAAGTCTTTCCTTGCCTCGTTGTTCATCCGCGCGCCGTCGGCGTTGCCCTGGCCGTAATACTTTCCGGTCAGCACACCACCCGCCAGCGGAGACCAAGCCACTACCCCCGTGTGCAACGCTTTCGCCATGGGAATCAGTTCGCGCTCGACCGTCCGCTCCATGAGGCTGTATTCGATCTGCAGCCCGATGAACTTTGTCCAGCCTCGAAGCTCCGCCAGAGTATTTGCCTGCGCAATCCACCAAGCGGGAGCGTCCGAGATGCCGACGTGGAGAACCTTGCCTTGGCGAACGATATCATCCAGTCCGCGCATGACTTCTTCCACTGGTGTGATCCCGTCCCAGACGTGAACCCAGTACAGGTCGATGTAGTCGGTTTGCAGGCGTTGCAAACTGGCTTCCACTGCTTGCATCATGTTTTTGCGTTGATTGCCCGCCGCATTCGGATCGTTGCCGGGCACGGCAAGGGAGTATTTCGTGGCCAGAACGACGCTCTCGCGATGTCCCTGCATGAACTCACCCAGGAATTTCTCGCTCGTGCCATTGGTGTAGAAATTCGCCGTGTCGATGAAGTTTCCGCCTGCCTCGCGGTAGGTCTGATAGACGTTCTGCGCTTCCGCCTTTGCTGATCCCCATCCCCACTCGTCGCCGAAGGTCATAGTGCCTAGTGACGCTTCGGAAACCCGCAGTCCGCTCTTGCCGAGTAATCGGTATTTCATACTGGTGTTCCTTTCGGGATTCAGCAACTCAGGAATGGATTCCGCTCTTAGCGATATACGATCGGTTGCCGACGCGCCCATCTTCAAAAACTGTTGAGACGGTGAGATGCCGCCATTTCTCGGCCTCGCTCGCCCGCGCAGCTTCCGCGTGTTGCACGTGCTTTTCTGCATCGACACCGAGGATGAGCCGTACGGGCACCTCGTCGCTGTTTGCCAGTTGCACGATTACATCCGCGATCTTTCGCGGATCGCCTTCCGCGCGCCCTTCGAGGCTTCGCAATATCTTGAGCATCGAACCGACCGAGGCCTCGTAGTCCGGCAGCAGGTCCGGCGCATTCTGCCCTGCGCGTCGTGCCCAGTTGGTTCGAATGCCTCCCGGCTCTAGCGTGCAGATCTTGACCCCGAACGGCGCGACTTCCATCGCCAGCGAGTCGCTGAAGCCGCCCACCGCCCACTTGGCCGCGTGATACGGCGTATTGCCGGGAACCCCGAGGCGACCGCCGACCGAAGACACCTGAAAGATGTGACCGCCCTTCTGCTTGCGCATCACCGGGACCGCGGCACGCGTGGTGTACACCACCCCGTAAAAGCAAGTGTCCACGACCGCCTGGAAGTCCTCCGCACTCATCTGCTCGAACGGCGCAAACTGCCCATAGCCTGCGTTATTCACTAGAACGTCCAGCCGCCCGAATGTATCCACTGCCAACTGCACGGCCGCTTTTGCTGCGGCTTCGTCGCGCACTTCCAGTTTCACGGGCTTCAGCCGCTCGCCGTACTGCGCCACCAGGGGTGCCAGTTCTTCCGTCCGACGCGCACCGGCTACCACGCTGTCCCCTGCGGCCAGCGCCGCCTCGGCGATGTCCCTCCCCAACCCGTTTCCGCTTCCTGTAATCAACCAGACCTTCGACATGAAAATCCTCCGTTCTCCGTCTTCCGACAGACCATGGGTGCTTAGACTCGGCCCGTGGGCCTCGCGGCGAGTCTATTGTGATTACTCACTCATTTATGAGATGCAACGACTCGTTACGTGGTTATGCCCGCCCAGAACATTTGAAAGCCGCTATCCCGGTATTGTTTCGCTTTGGACGGGTTCGACACCGTAAGGTCTACGGTCGCCTCCACCAAGGCTGCTAACGACTTGGAGATCAGTTCCACCGGGAGATCCTTCCGAAAGACCCGCTGCTCAATCACGTCACGAATCATGATTTGGAACTCGGCGAACGGCGCGCTACCGGTGTCTCTGGACTCTTTGGTGAGTACCTCGGAAACCGTTAGTTGCGCAAGCACCTTGCGCTGCTTCGGATTCGCAATGCCCCACTTCACGTAGCGATCCCAAACATGGCGCAGCCGGATACGAACATTCTTCTTCCTGGGGAAATCCGACATCATGGCGTCTGCGAGTTCCAGCTTAATCTCCCGGTAAAGGGCATTGATCAGATCATCCTTGGTCTTGAAATACGTAAACAGAGTTCCCTCGGCGACGCCAGCTTGTTTTGATATCTCTGACGTTGGGGCTGCGGTAAGACCGCGCTCCGCAAATAAGCGCGTCGCGGCGTCGAGGATGGCATTGCGCTTATCTTCGCTTTTCGGACGCGCCACTGAGCCTCTCTATACCTGAGTGCATACTCAATCATACACAGGAGGTCTGCTGGCGGCAAGCCGTGGCGGTCGGGCGAAGCGGGACGAGGGACGTTCCCTCCCGGATGGTCGTATCCGGAACGGAACCCGCTGCTTCCATTCCCTGAACTAGGTCGCGGCTGGCCTCGAAGTGATAAGATTTCCGTCCGGGCAAAGCCATGACACGAATCGCGTCGCGCATTTCCGAACTGAGTGGCGAAGGAGCGCTGGCGGTTTTTTCCCGCGCCAAAGAGCTGGAGCGGCAAGGGCGCTCCATCATTCATCTGGAGCTGGGGGAGCCGGATTTTCATGCCGCCGCGCCGATTGTGGATGCCGTGCGCGCAGCGGTGGCGGCGGGCCGCGATCGTTACTGCTCCACGCGCGGCGTACCGGCTCTGCGTGAAGCAATCGCGGACTATTTGAAACGCACGCGGCGTCTTGCCGTTGCTCCCGAGCAGGTGCTCGTCGCGCCCGGATGCAAAATGGCGCTTTCGCTGGCGATGCTGGCGCTGATCGAGCCAGGCGACGAAGTGCTCTATCCCGATCCAGGATTTCCAATTTATCCGTCCTTCACTCGCGGGTTGGGCGCGAAGGCCGTGCCGTTCGGCCTGGAAGAGAAAAACAAGTTTCAGCCGGACGCGGAGGAAATCGCCGCAAAGATTACGCCGCGTACCACGACCATCCTCTTCAACTCGCCCAATAATCCGACGGGCACGGTGTTCAGCGAAGCGGCGCTCGAGACGATTCGGCGACTTGCCGCAAAGCACGATCTTTGGATTATTTCCGACGAAGTGTACGCGCGCATTTTGTTCCGCGGCCAATACCAGTCCATCAGGTCGTTGCCCGGCATGGCGGAGCGCACCGTCATCATTGACGGCTTTTCGAAAAGTTTTGCCATGACCGGCTGGCGGCTGGGCTACGCCGTGGCTCCGGCGCACGTCATTGACGCCATGGACTTGCTGGTGCTGAACATCTTCACCTGCACTGCGGAATTTACCCAAATTGCGGCGATCGAGGCGCTGCTCGATTCGACCGGCGCCGTCGAAGCGATGGTCGCGGAATACCATAAGCGGCGCGACCTATTCGTCGCCGGGCTGAACCGCGTCCCCGGCTTCCGTTGCCTGCCGCCGGACGGCGCGTTCTACGCCTGGGTGAACATCGAAGACACCGGACTCTCGGCCGAAGAATTGCAGAAGTTGCTTCTCGAAGAAGCAGGAGTGGCCGGGATCGCCGGGGCGGCGTTTGGTTCGGGTGGAGAAAGGTATTTGAGGTTCTCGCTCGTTAGCGCACGAAATTTGCTGGAGGAGGCGCTGGAGCGCATCCAGCGCGTCTCCCTTCACTGGCGCGCCGCGGTTTCGCGCTAGCCCGGTCTTTACGGAAGACCGGGCACTCGAGTACCCGCGCGTCTGCCGCGCGGCAACACGGCAAAGATTTACGGAGAGATGAAATGAGCACCTCGACCTCGCCCAAATACATCGCCTGGAAAAATGTGGAACGCGAGCAACTGAATCCGCTGATCGACCGGGAAATGGTGGTCGGCAGCAAGATCATGCTGGCGCGCGTGCTGCTGAAAAAGGGCGCGCACGTTCCAGAGCATCACCATCACAACGAACAGGTAACCTACATCCTCGAAGGCGCGCTGAAATTTGCCATCGATGGCAAGGAGATCGTGGTGCGCGCGGGCGAAGTCCTATGCATCCCGTCCAACATGCCTCATGAGGCCTGGGCGCTCGAAGATACCGTGGACCTCGACGTGTTTGATCCTCCGCGCGAAGACTGGCTGAACAAGACCGACGATTATCTGAGGCACGGCCGTTAGAGTTCGGGCAGCCACCAGACTCGTAAACGGCGTTTACGCCGGACAGGTCCCCTGCCAGTTCGGTGTGTGTGCCGTTTTTCTTTTTGTCTCACCCCTAGGAAAGAGCATAGACAAAGGGCCATGGTGTTGTTTACCGTAGCAAGGTGGCCATTCCCAGGCGTGGGGCCAGCCCTCTGAGGGGAGCATTATGAAGAAGTTATTGGCAGTGGCATTGTTGGTATTGAGCGGCGTGTCCGCGGCGCATGCGCAGGAGACTTCGACGATCGTCTCGAGCAGCAAGGACAATGCCGCCCCTGACGTTGCGGCCACCTCCGCGGCCAAGGTCACGCTTTTCGATTCGCTCGCCGCCGCCGACTCGTTTGCTCCTCTGCCACTCAACCCTTCTAGCGCGCCTGAACCAGCGGCGCTCGGGACGGCGTCGGCTGTGCCGATCGATTCTGCGGACCCGGCCGTTCCCGCAGCCAAGCCGAAATTTCTCTACGGCGGCCGCGATGACTACCGGTGGCAGCTGGGGCTCGGAGTTAGCTGGATCCGTTTCCGTTCGTCTATTTTCAATGCCAGCGCGGTCGGCACGAATACGTCCGTGGCCTATTTCCTGAACGATTGGTTCGCCGTCGAAGGGACGCTCACAACAGGATTTGCGCCCCAGATTTATAACAAGGAGCATGTGAAGCTCGTGTTCTACGGCGGGGGAGCGAAGATTGCCTGGCGGCAGAGACGCTGGGAGCCCTGGCTGCACGGGATCGTCGGCGGCATGCATGAACAACCGCAAACGACCGGCGGAGGCAGAAACGCGTTCGGGATTCAAGTGGGCGGAGGTGCGGACTATCGCGTCAATCCGCGCTTTTCGGGCCGTCTGGAAGCGGATTACGTGCGCTCGCAATTCTTCAGTCAGTCTCAGAACAATTTCCAGCTTGCTGCCAGCGTCGTTGTCCATTTCTAAGAATTATAGTCCTGGTTTGCGCGGACTCCGCGAATCGAACCTCTGGCGTTTTCTGGCATGCAAGACGTCCGGTAATCCGGAACTCTCGAAATCACCTCACCAGATTTTGCAAGCTTGCTCGCGAACCATCGCGTCGCCCTTTTTGCACCCAAAGGCCTGGGCGAAGATGGCCAGATTCGAAAGAGGTCCGTTGGCACGGAACCTTGCCAGCGGATGCGGATTGGTGTTGGCCATGAGCCGCGCAAACTCCAGCCGTTCATTTGCGCCCCAGACCTGCGCCCAACCCAGGAAGAATCGTTGCTCCGGGGTGAAGCCGTCCTTGTCCGGCGGACGCGGCTTGCCCTCGAGCGATTTCTCGTAGGCGGCATAGGAAATGGCCAGCCCGCCCAGATCCGCAATGCTTTCTCCGAGGACCAGCTTGCCATTCTCGTGCAGGTCGCCGTCCACGACGTAGCTGTCGAATTGGTCGGAGACGCAGGCGGCGCGCGCTTTGAAGTTTTTCAGATCTTCGTCGGACCACCAGTTCTTCAGATTGCCTTTGCCGTCAAACTGGCTCCCGTGATCGTCAAAGCCATGGGTGATTTCATGCCCGATGACCGCGCCCATCCCGCCGTAGTTCACGGCGTCGTCTGCCTGGGGGTCGTAGAACGGCGGCTGCATGATTCCCGCAGGAAAGACGATCTCATTCATGCTGCTGTTGTTGTAGGCGTTCACCGTCGGCGGCGTCATGGTCCATTCCGTGCGGTCCACTGGCTTCCCGATCTTGTCCAGCCGGCGTGTGAACTCGAATACCGTTGCGCGAATCTGGTTTTCTGCATAAGACCTGCGATCGATCTTCAATGCCGAGTAGTCGCGCCACTTGTCCGTGTAGCCGATTTTCACGGCAAAGGCCTCAAGTTTTTTACTGGCCTGCGCGCGAGTATCCGGCCCCATCCAGGGGAGCGTTTGCAGATCGTCGTGCAGCGCCGCGATCAGGTTGTGCACCATTTCGAGCGCACGGGCTTTGGCCTCCGGCGGAAAATAGTTCTGCACGTAGACTTGTCCAAGCGCCTCACCAAGCGCGCGGTCCGTCGCCTGTGCGCAGCGCTTCCAGCGTGGCTGAATTTCCTTCGCCCCGGTCAACGTCTTGCCGCGGAAATCGAAATCCTCGGCGACAAATTTCTCGGAAAGCCCGGCTGCGGCCCCGTTCACCAGATGCCACCGCAGATAGGTTTTCCAGTCGTCCAGCGAAGTGGCCGCCAACTGCGCGTCGAGCGTCTTGAAAAACTCCGGCTGGCCAACATTGATTTCCTTCAATTCGGGATGCCCGACGGACTTGAAATACGCGTCCCAGGAAAAATTCGGCGTGAGCGCCTTCAGCTCCGCCAGCGCCATCTTGTGGTAGGTTTTGTTCGGATCGCGTAAGTCGGTGTTTTTCATGGACGCGCCCGCGAGCGCTGTTTCAATCTTCAGGACCGCGGTGGCTTCGGCGGCGGTCTTGTCTGCGGGGTCGCCAAGTAATTCGAACATCTTCCGGACGTGCTTCTGGTAGGATTCGCGAAGCTGCTTGGACTTGTCGTCGTCCTTCAAATAGTATTCGCGCTCGGGCAACCCCAGCCCGCCCTGGGACGCGCTGCCGATCACCTGCGAACTGTCCTTGGCGTCCTGATTCGAACCGAAGTGGAACAGCGCGTTCGCGCCCCGCTCTTCGAGGCGAGCCGCTTCCGCCTGCAGATCCGCGACAGTTTTGATTTCCGCAATCCGGGCGAGATCCGGCTCGATGGGCTTCGTTCCCGCCGCGTCAATCGCGCTGGTGTCCATGCAGGAGGCGTAGAAATCAGAAATCTTTTGTTCGTTTGAGCCCGGCGCCGCCTTGGTGCTCGCCGCCTCTTCCAGGATTTGCTTCAGATGCTGCTGATTCTTGTCGGCAAGCTGCGCGAAACTGCCCCAGCTCGGATACTCGGGCGGAATGGGGTTGGCCTTCATCCAGCCGCCCATGGCGAACTGATAGAAATCGTCACAGGGTTTGCAGGTCGTATCCAGATTTGCGGTGTCGAAGCCCCAGGAACCGGGCTTGTCCCCTGCTCCGGACGCGCGTGGGCCGAAACAGGGAAGAGCGAGCCCGAGTGCACACACAATCGCAAGAATAGAGCCCCGAGAAAAAAGTCGTTTTGACATGGCTTGCCCCTGTTTGGAGTATGTTCGAAACTGTGGCAGTGGCCGCTCGCTCCTGGACTCCCACCGCCCGACGATCTTTCCATGGGACGGAAGAAACGGCAACCGCGTTACGCGTATGTTAAGTGGAATAGGTCGAGGAGTTCAGGAGATTACTTCAGGCGCTGAACTCCCCGAACCGCTTCATCAATACCGTGGTTTACCAGATACAGTGCTTCATACAGATGTACTCTTTCCATGCAGTAAGAAGATCGCCGGTTATCTTGGTCTGAATCCAAGCAAGGGTCTGAATCCAAGCGAGGATTCCAGCGGAGGAAAGCGGCGGATCGGGGCCATCTGCAAGCAGGGCAACACCAGGGTGCGCTGGCTGCTGACCAAAACCGTGCATCCCGCCGCGCGCCAGGATCCCGAACTGCGTCAGGGCTATCACCCCGTCAGCAGTCCCTATTACTCTTTCACTCTTCTCCGCCGCGTGTCCCAACCAATCACGCTAGACTCAATCCAGGCTCATGCCCGACCCTACGCAGACTTCTGTGCCCGCCACTCCCCGGATGAGCGGAATCCTTAAGCGCCTCTTCTACATCACCGCGCTCTGCTTCATGTTTCTAATGCGGTACAGCTCAAACTTACTCCTGATCACCGTCCTAGGCACTGCCGTCCTTATCGGGCTCATTTACTATCTCGCTTCCGGCCAGGCGGCTCCGGACCCCACGAGCATCTATCCCCTCGACGATCTTTCGAGATTGTTTAACCGTCAACGGAGACACTTCATTCCCTCAGGCTGGCTGCCCACCCACGCGCTCATTTCTTCTGTTGATCAGCACAATTGGAACTCCGGGAGCGCGTTTACGTCTTCTTTTGGTACGGCAGCGCTAGTGGAGATGCAACCCGATCTTCTCTATGTACGCTTTCAGTACAAGGTCGCTGGCGCGCTGTACACCAACGGCTTCATCGTTGCTTGCGACAAGCACGATCGATTCTTCGAAGAAATCGCAGCCAAAGCCGCCGGCACAGAATCCATCGCCATCCACTTCGACCTCGCCAACCCTCCCGACGCTATCCCCACCGACCCAACCTGGCACGGCTGGCCTATCCGCTACTTCCGCATCACGAAACCCTAGCGTCCGCAGCGCCAGCGACTTAGTCCTTGTCGGACATACGGAAGTAATCGCCAAGAACGGTGCCCTAAGGCAACGGCAACTTCCATCAGGTTGCGGTCACGCACTCCAGCCACAATCGCCGAGCGCATTTCCCACAGCCATCTCGGCGCTCACGGTCGCAGGCGCCACTCGGATCGAACACCATTGTGGAACCTGTGGCGATCGTGCCGCGCCTGATTTTTTCTGAGTGATGCTCCGAATGTAGGCTCCAATCGTCGGACGAATGACCGAGTGAAACGGGATATTTTCGGTCTCAAGAAAACCGAGATGGCGGTCCAGGTCTCGCCCGTAGGCTTCGATCGTGTTCGCGGCTAGACCGCGTGCGGCCTGAAACTTTAGCCACGCCCTTGCGTGGGGATTCTCTGAAACCCTCCGGTATCGCTCCCATCGAACTTCACAAATCGAAAACTCCAGGGCCATTGGTTGCTCCAACGATACGTCTGGCCGGAGAATCAGCCCTATTCCACATAATGTAGATTGGATTGATCCGGCGCGCGAGGATCGAGCTTGGAATTCACTGGAGAGTCGTCCCGTAGAAGACGCCTTTTCCACCGCCGAGGTTCCGGCCGTAGGAAAGAAGCACCGTCACGCTGCCAAAGATTCGCACTTTCGATTGGACGCCGGAATTCCAGAGCCATTGCCGCGAACCGAACAGATCCGAGGAATCCGCAACCGCGCCGTTGTCCAGAAACGGGCCGAGCTTCACCGTTAAAAATCCGTTCCGATAGATGTTCTTGTCCAGCTCCCAATTCGCGAGAAAATAGCGCCGTCCGAGGGGTGCGGCGCCTTTCCGTCCGTCTGTCGTCCCGGCTTGGCCGCGAAGCCAGAGGTCGTTATCGCGCTCGACGCCCAACTCGAAAAGTTCATCGAGCGTGATTTTTCCAGCCGTGCCGCCAGCCCGGATCTCTGCGTGCATCTCGTAGTCGTCGCCCGTGGCTCGTGGCAACCAACGCGCTCGAAGCGATCCTCGTAGTGTCCCGAACGGTCCAAGGCCGCTTCTAAACTCCCGGCCCGCCTTTGCTTCCACCGAGGAATCCAGAGTAAAGCGGCGCTCGGGCACTCGCAAAAGAGAGCGTTCCAGCCCCAGCCGTGCCGCTAGCGACGTGCTCGCCGTAAAAAACGGTTTTGCGGCGGGCGGCAGGTGGCCGCTCCGATTGCGAAAGTTGCGATTGGCAATCTCCACGCCGCCGCTCCAGCTCCAGCGGCCGTTGACGACGGAATGAATCTCCGCGCCGGCCGCTAGGCGGCGCAAATTCAAATCGCTCAGGGGGGCGCCGGGGCCGAGAAACGTTTGCGTGAGGTTCCAGTTTTCGTTGCGTCCATCGGCGTAGAAGCGAAGGCGCAAGCCTGGATCACCGTCAATCGGCGTCGCGATGGAAACGGAGATGCGCCGCTTCTCAGAATCCCATCGTGCCAGGGAGGTCAAATTCAGGGCGTCTTGGCCAAGATTGTAGAACTGCGGATAGACCGTGTCGTAAGGCAATCCGCCGAAGAGCGAAACAAGTCCCTCGAGTTTCCCGCCGCCCCAGCCATTCCTCTCCGCCAAGTGCAGCGTTAGATCGTAGTTCCCTGAGCCGGCCTCTGCCAGTTCGATTCTCCGGCTTGAAAAGATCCCCAGATTGTCCAGCCGCGATTCGCTGGTGAGCAGGGCATCGGCTGAGAGGACTTGCGGAGCGTTGAAAGCGAGAGCACGGTTCTCGAGGGATTCGTGCAATCGCAGGGAGGGCAGAAAGGCAACCGTGCGGAGGCGAGGTTTATCTTCGGGATTCCAGTATTCGAGAGCCGCTTCCAGGTTCCCTTCGAGGAAATAAATGGTGGCCAGAAACTCCCGCGAATAGGAGTCTTTTGGATTGAGCCGCAGCGCCGCCTGCAGGCGCTTTTTCGCCGTTCGAAAATCGTTCTGCTTGTATGCAACGCCCGCGAGTTCCACGAGAAACTTCGATTCGCCCGGAGCTTTCCCTAAACCTGCGTCGAATGCCAGCTTGGCCTCGGGCCACTTTTCCAAACGGGCCAGCGCCAGCCCCGCGAGAAAATCAAGCTCCGCGGATTGGTCTGCCGGACCTCGGGCAATGGTGACCGTTGCTTCCCAACGTCCTAGATCGAAGGCCGCTCGCGCGGCGGCCAGGCGGGTTTCGTCGGCGGTAGGATTCTGAGCGAACGCCGGCGAAGCCAGCAGCAAAGCAGCAAGCAGCGAAAGGATCACACGGCCTTTTTGGGAAGTGCCAGCAGCATCCAATTGCGGTTCGGCCGCCATTCTTTTTCAAACTCGGCGCGATCGACTCTGAGGAGCTTGCCCCGCGCTGGATCATGAATGAAAACTCGACCGTTTCGCCAATCCATTCCCGTGACCACCACAAAGTGCAACGGCGCGCTGGCGCTTCCGGGCTGCAAACTCACAATCAGCGGCCGGCCCTGCGTCAGCTGCTCCCGCAGGTCTTTCCATTCTCCCTCGAGGGGAAAGACTTGAAATCCAGTCTCCTCGAGATAACTCTCCATGTCCGAAGCAAAAATTCCCCGGGCCTTCGGGGAATACAGCCGCTTTTGAATCGCTAGGGCGTCGGAGCGCGCGGGTACCACCGGCGAGCCGTGCGCGTTCCAGTATTCGAGCAGCATGGAGATCGCGGCTGAGCCGCAACCGTCTTCCGTTTGCTTTACGAACGGCACTTCGAGCCAAACTCCGGCGCTTTCCTGGGACGCCAGCTCACGCGGACGCCCCAGGAAGAGTAGCAGCAGGAAAACGAATGCGGAGCGCTTCATTTGGCGAGGAAGTAGCTGAAACCGCGCGCCTCAGCGAACGGCTAGCGCGATGATCAGGACCGCAACGATAATGAGAATGATCCACAAAAGATCGCGGTCGGAAAGTCTTCCCGCCGCGAAGTCGTTTTGGGCCTTCCGGGAGCGCTCGGCCAGTTTGGCAAGGTCTTCATCGTTCAATTGGCCGACGGCCTTGTCAACTTTCTGGTAGTCGATACTGGCGGTTTTCAACGCCTTCTGTCCTGGCTCGGAAGAAAGAAGCGTTCGAACGGCTTCTTCGTTCGATTGGCGCGTCTGGGCCGGCCGCGCGGCGTCTTTGTTCAGGTCGCTTAGAGAAACAACGTGATGGCTGTCCTGGGCCCGCGCGGGGGTTCCGGCCAATCCCACGACGGCGGCCATCCCCAGCATCAACGCACACATCTTCACCCGAAAATGCATTCTTCCTCCTATGGTTGGCTGGGGTAGGAATAGTTTACGAATTGAGTCGGGCTGTGACAAGAAACTTCTGAAGAGACACTCCCGCGAGAGAAGCTCCGCAAGCCTCGCGTTACTTTGCTGGCAAGGGCAGTTGGTATTTGGTGGCATCCACGGTTTGCCATTCGCCCTTGATAATGCCAGCGCGAATCTGGGCCGCCGTTTTTCCCTTGCGCAACTGTTCGTAGGCGTAAAAATCCTCGTAGATGCAAATGTTGCATCCGGAGCCGTGCTTGCTCGCGAAGCAATCGAACAGGCTGGCGTGCCCCTGGCTGCGGTCGCAATGGCAGTAGCAGGGCTCTTGGTACAGCGTTTTCTTGATTCTTGCGGCGACCGTATATGCATTTTGTATGACGGGATCAGTGAAGAATTCCGGATTCATGGTCGCGGGGAGCGCCCCCGGAGGGGCCTGCGCATGATAAGCGGGCACGGTTTCATCGGCGTCCGACTGAACCAGGTTCACTGCTGGTGCGGAACGGGAACTGGCGCTCTCGGGCAGGAGGGCGAGCCCCATCGCCAAGCCAAAAAAGAGCACGCATCCCAGAAGGTTTCGAATTCCACGCATCGACATCCCCCCTACCCGGTATACCGAATGAAACTTCACTATCCTACTTTACGGCGGTGGAACCGAAATTCCAACTGAACCCGCGTGCATCCGTTCCAACCCGGCCCTTAGGGCAGTCGCACCACCGCAATCCGCACGACCGCCAGCTTGGTCACGTCCATGACTTTGTCTCCGTTCAAATTGTCGATCTGGCTGTTCACGATGAAGTAGAAATCATTGCCGTGGATTGCACCGGTCGTGGGCAGCGTTGTAAACGACGTGCGGTTCTCGAGGACGGCGGTTTGCGTAACGTGAAAGCCGTCTTTCGAGAGGCGGAACGCCGCGATGCGCGGCGAGCCAATGCCGTTCTGCACGGCAATCAACCTGCCCCGGTGCCAATACAGCCCGTCGGCCCCTGCCAGGGTATTGCGCGGGCCGGGATCGACGTCCCGGCTTCGGCCGTCCGCCAGATCGATCGTTACGACCCCCACCGCATCGGCAACATACAGCGAGCGGTCGTCGTCCGCCAGCGCTATGCCATTCGGATAGAGAAGGGCTCGATAGACAGGCAGCGGGCGGAACTCGTTCGACTGCGGATCAAATCGCAGGACCTGATTGCTCAAGCTGTCTGTCGTGATCACCTCTCCACTCGTTCGCACCACCAAATCGTTGAAGCCATGCTTCGCCGTATCCTTGGGCGCAAAGCGTCCCAGCAATTTTCCGGAGGCGTCGAAATGCAGGAGTTCGCTTCGTCCGGCATCCTCCGACCACGAGTCGGCCCAAACGGTCCCGTCACCCGGATGGGGGCGAATTCCAAGCACCGGGAGCAGGTTTTCGCGCCCGGCCGGCACGAAGTCAGAGACCCTCCCTTCCGGAGTGATCGTTACGATCTTCCGGCGATTGAGACTGCCGAGGTAGTAGACATCCTGCCGGGAGTCATACGCGAGCCCTTCGGGAACCAAATCTTTTTCTTCCGTGACAAATGCCAGGCGCGCTTGGCCTGCGGCGGGAAAGTCTCGATGCACGCGTTCGACGAGGTTGTCAAACTCCTTCGTGCCCTTCAGAACGCTCCAGGAAGGGCTGCCTCCCGGGTCCATGCCCTCCCGCAGTGCCAGGCATTCCTTGAGCAGACCGAGGGCCTCGCGCGTTTCCCCCAGATGCTGCTTGGCGGCGGCTAGGAAATAAAGGATCGCGCCACGGTCCGGCACGACCGGCTTCAACTTCTCCGCAATGGCAATCTGCTCGCGGACCTCATCGGCGTCCGTGGGCTCCGCCGGCATTCCCTTGATTTGCTCTTTTTCCTTTTCTTGCGCCTCTGCGGCGAACGAAAAACGGAAGAACCCGGTAAGCACCCAGGAGACCAGGCAGAATCGCAGGAGAGAGTATTTCCTCACGGGCCATTAGACGTTTGAAGATCGATTTCGCCTGCACCGCGATTGCTAAACGAGCGTTGCTTCGGCGGGAGTATACGTCCGGGGCTGGTCGGGAGAGGCACGCTTGGCCTCAAGATGCTTTGCGCGGAGTTGCCGCTGCGCGCGCCGCCCCCAGCTTCGCACAAATGAAAAATTGAGCGCGCCGCCAATCGCCGAGCTGGCCAGCGGAATCAGGCGGCCAACCCATTTTTCCGCGGCTTCGGCGCCCATTTTCGCGGCGAACCGTTCGGCAATACGCGGAGCAAGCTTTTCGAAAACCTGTTTTTCGGCCAGATCCTTGCCGTAATCAATTCCGGCGGCAGTCGCTGCAGCCTTCCACATTTCCATCCGCTGATCACGCCCGTGCGTTTCGAAGCCGTAAAGCAAGGAGAGTCTTTGGATCAGGCGGAGCGTGATCGCCGTCAGGAAGCCGGCATCCGGCAAAAAGGTAACCATTCCGCCGAGTCCGAATCCCGCGCCTTCGGCAAGCGCCAGCCGCTCGGCATCGCGGACGAGCGTCGCCGCAATGGCGTCGAGGCGCTCGATCGGAACATCCCGCATGCGTCGAAAGTCAGGGACCCAGAGCCCATGCTTGCGGGCAAGATGCTTGCGGAAGTCATCCGGGTCAATCTCAACGGAGCGCAGGCCGCGCAGCACACCAAAACGCAAAAAGCGTCCGACGGTGCGCCCGGCCAGCGAACCCGTAACCGAGTTATGTAACCTTGCCATGCCTACTAGCATCTTACGGCGGTTCGAATCGTGCGGCAACCCTAGTGTTCGACGCAGGGTCCAAGAGATATCCCCCGTTTGTCCGGTGGAACAGGGGAGTTATCCGGAACGCGGCACATAAACGGCAGTTCTACTTGACGCCGAGACGCTTTTGGGTAAACTGCCTTTTCTCCATGGCTACGATGCCACAATTCGTTCCCGTCGAAGTCGTGCAAGATCTCGACTTCCCGCAGCGGGAAGCTGCATTTTTCTACGGGCTCTTTCTGCGCGGCCATTCCGCGGACCAGCTGCGCCGGGACATCGAAGTTCCTGCTGCCGTTCTTCTCAAATGGCACCGCGAAGCGGAGCGTGACCCGCAATTGCGCGACATCTTCACACGCATGGTGGACTACCGCCGCCACGTCCTGGCGATCTTTGACGCGCTAGTCGGTTCCGACGGCCTGCCCCAGCGCGTGCAGTAAACTCTGCGGTTCTCGCTCGCCGATTGCAGGAAAAAATGTCCCCGTCCCGTCCGCATGCTTCGGTCCCCTTCGGAGCAAATGCCCTGTACGGGAGTTCAGGTCAAATTCTGTCAGGCAACCAAATCAAAGGGCCTGCGCTCTAACCGAAACCGGGGGACAAGTGTCACAAAATACAGGGGATTCGCGGATTGACGGAGAGCTTGTCCGGGGGTTAGAATCACAACGTCCTAGAGCTTGAGGTGTCCTTATGTCACGGGTAGTGCGCACCCTGTTTGTTTCGGTGTTTTCGATTCTCTTTGTTGTTCCGCAGGTTTTCGCCCAACAGGCTGCGCCGGCGCAGGATCCCATGGCCCTGCCGGTCCCGCAGAAGATGACCAAAGACACCAAGCGGAAAATGAAGAAGACGCTGAAGGAATTGGACAATTCCTACAAACAGTGGCTCACCGAAGACGTCACCTACATCATTTCTCCGGAAGAGCGCAACGCCTTCCTGCAGTTGGATACCAACGAAGAGCGCGAGCAGTTCATCGAACAGTTCTGGCTGCGCCGCAGCAGCAACCCCGATCTTCCCGACAACGATTTCAAGGAAGAGCACTACCGGCGCATCGCCTACGCCAACGAGCATTTTGCTTCCGGCATTCCCGGATGGAAGACCGACCGCGGCCGCATGTACATTATGTGGGGTCCGGCGGATGAAGTGGAGTCGCATCCGACCGGCGGCACGTATGACCGGCCGATGGAAGAAGGCGGCGGTTCGACAACCACCTATCCTTGGGAAACCTGGCGCTGGCGCTATTTGGAAGGCATCGGCGAAAACGTCATTCTCGAGTTCGTCGACCCCAGCGGGTCCGGCGAGTATCACCTCACCATGGATCCAGGCGAAAAGGACGCGCTGCTGCACGTTCCGGGCGCCGGGTTAAGCCTCATGGAACAGATGGGAATGGCTACCAAGGCGGACCGCTTCACGCGCTCCGACGGTACGACCCTGCCCACTTCGCTCGGCGGCACACCGGAGAGCATGAATGAGTTCAGCCGGCTGGATCTTTACGCCAAGGTGAATAAGCCGCCGCAGGTGAAATTCAAAGACCTCGAAGCAGTCGTAACGTCCCGCATCGTCCGCGACCAGGTTCATTTTTCCTGGCGCACGGATTATTTGAAAGTGACGAATGATACGGTGCTCGTGCCCGTGACCGTGCAAGTGCCCAACGGGCAACTAACCTACCATTCCAAAGATGGAATTCATTCCGCAACCCTTAATGTCTTTGGCCGCGTCACCACCTTGACGGGCCGCGTGGTGCAGACCTTTGAGGATTCCGTCAGCCGCGACTTTCCCGATTCGCTTTTCCAGCAATCGCTGAAGCTGCAATCCATCTATCAAAAGGCTGTTCCCCTGCGCCCCGGGCTCTATCGGCTGGACATCGTGATCAAGGACGTGCAGAGCGGAAACGTGGGCGTCGTGAATACCCGCCTGGCCGTGCCGCGCTACGAAGATGAAAAGCTCGAAGCCAGCTCGCTGATTCTCGCCGATCAGATCGAACATGTTCCCGCAAAGCAAATCGGCTCGGGTCAGTTCGTTCTGGGTTCTTCGAAAGTCCGTCCGCGGCTGGAAGGCGATTTTACGACCGCCGACAAGCTCGGCATCTATATGCAGGTCTACAACCTGAAGCCCAACGACACGACGCACAAATCCGACGCCACCTTTCAATACACCGTGAAGAAGGGCCCCGAGCAGATCATGCAATTCAAGGAAACTTCGGCGGACATGAAGCAGACCGGCGACCAGGTAACGATCGAACGCCTGCTGCCGCTCGCCACGCTAACGCCCGGAAAATACACGATTGAAGTGAACGCCACGGACACACTCTCGAAGCAGACGATTTCTCGTACCGCAGAGTTTACGGTGAAGGCGCCGCAGGAAGTGAAAGCCGCGGCCAATGCTGCACCGGGGAGGTAAGACGACGTGAAACAGGAAAGGCTCCGAACCCTGGGGGCCCTCATCCTGACCGCCATGGTTTCGTCCTTCGCGACGCAACCGGCGGCCGCGCAAGCGAAGCTCGTCCCGGGCACGCTTGCGGGAGTGGTTCGCGACGTTGCGGGCACGCCGCAAATGGGCGCGAGTGTGCAGTTGATTGCGGAATCCGCCGGAATCGCCGTCACGCAAGGCTTTCTTACCAACACCCAGGGCGTTTTCCGCGGTAGCAAGGTCGCACCTGGTTTTTATACGGTGCACGTGACTCTTGCCGGATTTCTTCCTTCGTTTGAAAAACACATTCAAATCAGCCCGAATGTAACCACCGTGGTTCGCATCGAACTGCAATCCATGTTCGCCTCGCTCGATCAGTTGCGGCGGACCCCGTCGAATTCCTCTGTCGACGCCGACGATTGGAAGTGGGTACTGCGCTCCGCCTCCGCGATGCGTCCTGTGCTCGAATGGATGGACGGTGACACACTGAGCGCTTCCACTGTCAGCGTGGAGGCCACGAGGCCGCGTGTGCCCCGGCTTCGCATGGAATTCACCGATGGCGCGCGGCGCCCCGTTTCGGCCTCGACCATTGCTTCGGCGCCGGCTACGGCGGTGGCCTACGATCAGAAATTAGGTGGCGCGGGGAGCGTCATCTTCGCCGGCCAGATGAGCTATGACGGAGATGCCTCCGGTGGCGGCATTGCCACCGTGTGGTTGCCGACCGGGACGCTCGGTGCAGGTCCGCACACCGCGTTGGTCTTGCGTGAAGCTCGCCTGGGTCCGGACGGGCCGACGTTCCGGGGCGTTCGCCTTGACCAAGGCGGCGCCATTGCCTTGGGGAATCGTGTGGCCCTGCGTTATGGAGCCGAATATGTTTTGGTCGGGCTCGGATCCGCTGCTTCTTCCCTCCGTCCGCGCGCGGAGCTCAATGCGCGCCTCTCCGACGACTGGACTGCGGCGCTGATATTTGCATCCATGCCCGCCGGCCTGACTCCGCTTGAAACCAGTGATTCCCAGCAAGGCGGCGAACTTGTGGCCGCGCTGAATGAGCTGGATGCCTTTCCGGCGTTGTTGTGGCATGGTGGGCGTCCGGTTTTGCAAAGTGGCTGGCACGAGGAAATCTCGGCCGAACGCAAGGTCGGTGCGCGCGGGAAATTGCAAGTCGCCGCCTTTCATGACGACAACAGCCATGTGGCCGTCTTCGGCCGTGGCAATGACCTGCCCATATCCGATTATTTTCAAGATTATCTTTCGAACGGTTTTGCCTACGACGGCGGTTCTTCGAGCAGTTGGGGAACGCGCGCCGCGTTTCGGGAGAAGCTCGAAGGCGGCACGGAATTCACCGCCGTGTATTCCTTCGGCGGCGCTCTGACTGCTTCAGACGTCCCGGACGATGTGCTGCGTGACATGCTCCGCACGGCTCCGCGGCATTCGCTCGGGGCGGGCATTTCCGGCAACGTACCGCGCTTGCACACCAGGGTTCACGCCGGCTACAAATGGATCAGCGGTCCGGCTATTTCACGCATTGATCCCTTCGGGGAGTCTCTTTACCAGATGGACCCATACCTTCATTTGAGCGTCCGCCAGCCGTTACCGAAATTCGCTCTGGGACGATGGGAGGCCATTGCGGACTGCGACAATCTTCTGGCTCAGGGGTACGTGTCAGCTAGCAGCAGGGATGGCCGGCTCGTTTTGGTCCCCACGTTTCGCACCTTCCGGGGGGGCTTGAGTTTGCAGTTTTAGGCCATTCTAGGGCTCTTGAAAGCTGTATTTGTCCTTCCAGAAACTGGATTGAGCAGGAACCTCCAGCCTTCTGCTCCTGTAACATGTTGAAAAAGATAGAGTTCGGCGAGCTGTCATCTACCAAACATTGGACTTTGGTTTGCACTTAATTTTGGGCGGTGGAGTGTCTGCTTGCCTGGTCGGGCCATGAAGCAAACGTTGCGAGTCAGCCTCGGGGCCGTTGTGCTAGCGCTAACCACGCTGGCAGCGATCATTTTTGCCATCATCAATTTTGACCAGCGCAGCCGTTTTGAGGTGGTGTACGACGGGGTCGCCTGGCTGGACACCGACCACGGAATTCAGGCCCGGCAGGTTTCGCCGAATTCTCCTGCCACTCGCGCCGGGATTCGAGACGGCGATGTTCTCCTGACCTTCAACGGCGCCACCGTTAGCAGAGCAGCGGAGGTTGCTCGGAGGCTCGAGCGCGCAGGCCTCTGGACACAGGTGCGCTACAAGCTGGCGCGCGGGGGCCGGGAATTTGAGACGCCCCTCGTCACCGCCGGCGCCGAAAAGCCCCTCGCAACGGAGAATTATCTTCGTATCGTGGGTCTCTTCTATCTCTTCATTGGGCTGTTCATCTTTATTCGCCGCTGGAACGCTCCCCGCGCCGTGCATTTCTATGTCTTTTGTTTGGTTTCCTTCATTCTCTGGTCGTTCCACTTCAGCGGAAAGCTCGATACCTTCGATTGGGAAGTCTATTGGGTCGAAGTCGTGTCGCGTTTGCTCGCGCCCGCTTTGCTGCTCCATTTTGCATGGGTTTTTCCAGGACGAACCGAAACCACCATCCGCTCTTCTTCAAGGCTCTTGGCCGTTTACCTTTTGCCTCTGGCCATTCTTCTGATTCATGTGAGTACGGCGCTGAATGTGGGTGGTTTTGTGCCCTGGCTGGGCGCCTACATCGTTCTTACGAAGATCGAATTCAGCTATCTTGCCGTATGCTTCCTGGCTGCCGGACTTGTCTTCTATAAGAGCTTTCGCGAGTCTCCATCCGGTATTCTCCGGCAGCAGCTCAAATGGCTCACCGGCGGAACGCTGATCGGCGTTCTGCCCGTCTCTCTGCTTTACATCCTGCCCCTCGTCTTTGATGTAGACGTGGAAGCGCACCCGTGGATGAAGCTCTCCGTGCTGAGCTTGGTGCTGATCCCCCTGTGTTTCGGATACGCGGTTATCCGTTACCGCTTGATGGATGTGGACATCATTTTCAAACGCGGTCTGGCATATACCGCGGCGACGGCAGGTGTAGCGGCGGTCTACTTCGCTCTCGTAGCCTTGATGGCCTTTATCTTCCACGCGCAGACAACCGGCCCTGTTGGCGGCATGATCGCCATCGTCATCGCGGCCTTCTTGTTCCAGCCTTTCCGCGAATGGATTCAGGCGCGGCTGGACCGTTTCTTCTACCGCGACCGCTTGGACTATCGTCGCACGCTGATCGAATTCGGACGTGCGCTGACAAACGAAGTGCGCTTTGATCCCATGCTGGGTTCGGTCATGGACCGTGTCTCGCAAACATTGTTGGTCGACCGTCTCGCTATTTTCATTGAGGACCCGCTCCAGCCGGGCCTCATGCGCCTCGCGCGTTCGATGGGCGTGCGGCTTTCCGAATCACTCGATCTTGGCTTCCTCGAGCCGGCCCGGCCCGAGTTCGCCCGCGGGGCGCTCTTTTTCGAGTCGCCCCGTGCGGCGAGAGATGTCAGCGAACCCGTTCGGCGGACGCTCGAGCAACTGGATCTCAACTACTACGTGCCCTGCCGCATTCGCGAGCATACCGTCGCGGTTCTGGGCCTGGGCAAAACGGTCGACGGCGATTTCCTCTCGAGCGATGACGTTGAGCTGGTGGAAACCATTGCCGGCTACGTTGCCGTTGCTCTCGATAACGCTCAGCTTTATACCTCGCTCGAGCAAAAAGCGCTCGAAATTGCCCGTCTCAAAGACTTCAGCGAAAACATCGTGGAGTCCTTAAATGTTGGCGTCCTGGCGGTGGATCTCGACGGTATCGTCGAATCTTGGAACACGCGCATGGAGCAGCTCTTCGGTGTGGCCCGGCAGGAGGCCGTCGGGCGTCAGCTCGGCTCGCTTCTTCCTGAAGAACTGGCGCAGGAAATTGCAGCGCGTGGTGACGCAGAGCAGATCACCGGCATCTATAAACAGAGACTCCAGCATCAGGGGAAATCGCTCACGCTCAACGTCTCCATTGCGCCGCTGGTCAGCAAGTCGAGTGAACGGATCGGCCGCCTCCTGCTATTCGACGACGTGACGCAGCGCGAACGCATGGAAGAACAAATGTCCCAGACAGAGAAACTTACCTCTTTGGGTCTTCTCGCCGCGGGCGTGGCCCACGAAGTGAATACTCCGCTGGCCGTGATTTCCAACTACATCCAGATGCTCGCCAAGCAGATGCCCGAGGGCGATCCCCGCCAGTCCATCATCGAGAAAATCGTCAAGCAAACCTTCCGGGCCAGCGAGATCGTCAACAACCTGCTCAATTTTTCTCGAACCGGGGCGGCCGAAGCCACCGACATTGACGTGAATCGCGTCGTGGAAGAAACCCTTTCGCTCGTGGCCCACCCGCTGAAAACGTCCCAGATCCAGGTCGTCAAGCAGCTCGGCGAACCGTTGCCTCCCGTTCGCGGCTCCGCCAACAAGCTGCAGCAGGTGTTCTTGAACCTTTTCTTGAACGCGCGCGATGCTATGCCGGCAGGCGGGATGCTGGAAGTGCGCACCGCCGCTCACAATGGCAGCGTCGAAATCGAGATTGCCGATACCGGCGGCGGGATCCCTCGCGAGCATATCCATCGCATCTTCGACCCGTTCTTCACCACCAAGTCCAATGGCCGCGGCACCGGCCTCGGCCTCTCTGTGAGCTACGGCATCATCAAGGAGCACTCTGGAAAGATTGACGTTCGCTCGACTCCCGGCAAAGGCACCTCCTTCCACGTCGAATTTCCTGCGGTCAAGAAAGCAGTCCATGTCTAAAGGGTCGATCCTGGTTGTAGACGACGAATCGGAAATCCGCGAAGGCCTCGAAATCCTGCTGAAAAGCGAAGGCTATGGAGTCTCGAGCGCAGAGACTGGCGAGTCCGGCCTCGCGAAGCTCGAGCAGCATCCCTATGATCTTCTGTTGCTGGACGTCAGCCTTCCGGATCGCAATGGCCTCGACATGCTCAAAGAAATTCACCGCCGCGACCCGCAGCTCTCCGTCGTCTTAATCACCGCTTACGGCTCGATTGACATGGCGCGCGCCGCGTTCAAAAACGGCGCAATGGATTACATCACCAAGCCCTGGTCCAACGACGAATTGCTCGCGCAAGTCGCGCAAGCCGTCGAATCCCGCCGCCTTCGCGACGAAAATCTCCAGCTCAAGCGCGCCCTCAAGCAGCGCTTCAATTTCCCCAATATCGTGGGCAAGAGCGACAAGATGCACATCTTGCTCGACCTGGTCATGCAAGTGGCTCCTTCTCGCTCGACCATTCTCATCAGCGGAGAAAGCGGCACCGGCAAGGAGCTCATCGCCAAGGCTATTCATTCCGCCTCGACGCGCGCCGACAAAGCCTTCGTGCCCGTGAATACCGGCTCGATACCCGTGGACCTTCTCGAATCCCAGCTCTTTGGCCACGTGAAGGGCGCGTTCACGAGCGCCGTGGCCTCGAAGAAAGGTCTGTTCGAAGTCGCCGACCAGGGCACCATCTTCTTCGACGAAATCGCCACCATCAGCCCGGAAACGCAAGCCAAGCTCCTGCGTGTCATCCAGGAGCGAGAGTTCATGCGTCTCGGCGGCACCGATCAGATTAAAGTGGACGTCAGGATCGTCGCCGCTTCCAACGTGGATCTCCTTACCCTCGTGCGCGAAGGCCGCTTCCGCGAGGATCTGTTCCACCGCCTGAACGTGATCCATCTTGTGATTCCCCCGCTGCGCGACCGCCGCGAGGATGTGCCTCTTCTGTTGACGCATTTCCTTGAACGCTTTTGCCTCGATAACGCCAAGCCGGTGCGGCAATTCACGGCCGGCGCCATGAAGCTGCTCATGGACTACGATTGGCCCGGCAACGTCCGCGAACTGGAAAACGTCGTCGAGCGCGCCGTCGTGCTCTCCACGCAGGAGCGCGTGGACGTCGACCTCTTGCCGGAAAGCATTCGCAGCAAGGAAATCGTCCGCGGCGTGCGCCTGCAACTTTCCGAGTTCATGCCGCCGCTTCCCGGCGAACCGGGATCGCGTTCCGCTGCCGACAATCCTCAGCCCTCCTTGTTCCAGATCATGGACGAGATCGAGCGCCGCATCATTATTGACATGCTCGAGCGCACCGGCTGGAACCAGACGGAAGCCGCCGAGCGTTTCCTCATCCCGCTCTCCACACTGAATCAGAAGATCAAGCGCCTGGGCATCGATGTCCGCCGGCGCGGCCGCGGCGACGAAGGCCTTACCGCCGTCAGCGGAAAATAGTTCGTCGCCGACAACCCGAAAAATTCCCGCGCGCATCTCTCCGGCGAAATACTCCGCGCAATCACGTAAACTACTGTTCGAATCTTGGGGAGAAATCCTTGCCGCCGTCGCCTCCGCTTGACAGCAACTCGCTCCAGAACGATTGGCGATTGCTCCTCGAGTGCGCCTCCCCTGTGATGGATCCTCGGAAATTCTCTCTCCTCCTCCCTCCCGCGGATTGGTCTCGTTTGCTCGCGCTCGCCGAGGATCACGGCGTCACGGGCCATCTCACCGCGTCTCTGCATAAACTGGGCGATGGCGCCGTCCCTTCCTCCATCAAGCAAACCCTCATGGGCCGCCAGCGTGAACAGATTTTCTACACCCTGAAGCTAAGCGCGGAGCTTTTTCGTATCCTGGAGCAGTTCGCCACGGAGAAAATCGCCGCGCTCGTCGTAAAAGGCCCCGTGCTTGCGATCGAAGCCTACGGCGATCCCGCAATGCGCAGTTATGGTGATCTGGATCTGCTCGTCCGCCAGCGCGACATCCGCCGCGCCACCGAACTGATGCTCGCCTCTGGCTACCAGGCCGCTGTTTCCATCGCCGCCATCGACTCCGGGAAAATTCCCGGCCAATATCTTTTCTCCAAGCCGGAAGCGAAATTGCTCGTCGAGCTGCACAACGATTTCACGCTGCGCTATTTCCCTCGCCGGCTCCCGATCGAAAAATTCTTCGCGCGCCAAATCCGCGTGCGCCTCGACGCCCACGACGCTCCCGCCCTCTCTGTGGAAAACGAACTCGTGCTCATCTGCATCCACGGTGCAAAGCATTTTTGGGAGCGTCTGATCTGGATCGCCGATGTCGCCGCGCTCGTCACGCGCCAATCAAGAATCGATTGGCGCCGCGTCGCTGAATCCGCAAGAGAAGTCGGAGCCGAACGCATGCTGCATACCGGCCTGCGCCTCGCCAAGAATCTGTTGAGGATGCCGTTGCCGCCGGAAACGATGGCCGCGGTCGAAGCAGACTCGCAATCCGCGCACCTTGCCGAACGGATTCTCCATTGGCTTCCCGCCGCCGGCTACGCGCCCCCAGGCCTATTTGAACGCGCCGTATTTCGCTTGCGTATGCGCGGCGGCTTGCTTTCCGCCCCCGCCTATCTCCTGCGGCTCTCGCTCTCTCCCACCGAAGAAGACTGGCAGCCAGGTCCCGGCGAAAACCGCCACGGATTCCTCGCCACCCTCCGCCGCCCTTTTCGCCTCGCCCGTAAATACGGCCGCGCCGGCAAATCCTGAGCCTGCGCGCATCGTCCCGTTCCGCCAGCCGTTTCTGTTTTGTTTTGCCGCCGCAAAAACAAAGCCGCGCAGGCTGTCCTCCAGCCTGCGCGGCTTCTTGTCTAACTCCGTTGCCTTCAGTTCACCGTTACGGACGGCGCAGGAGTCACGGTGTGCATCGTGGTGCCCGCCGTGCCGGTGACCGTCAGCTGGTACGTGCCCGGCGTTGTTCCAACCTTTTTAGGGGCTCCAGGTCCGGAACATCCTGCCAGAACCAGGAGCGCCAGCGTTGCTGCCGCCATCCCCAGCCGCATGCGAAGCCGCTTCGCGGTTGGTAACAAGAACAGCAGGATCAACGCGAGAAGTAACGGAATAATTTGCCATATGCGCAGGGGCCGGGTCGGCACGGAGGGCGGCGGCACCATCAGGCTTGGGGCGGTGGTTGTCACCGTCACCAGAGTCGAGACAGCCGCGCCGTTCGGCGTGATCGGACTCGTCGTAGGCGTGCAGGTGGACAAATTCAGCCCAGCAGGTTCCACGCATGCAATCGTCACCGCCGAATTGAACCCTCCAGTCGGCGTGACGGTCACCGTGAACGTGGCTGGCGAGCCGGCCTTCACCGGTGAGGGTGACGGCGCCGTTGCCGTGATCGTGAAATCCGGCGTGTTCGTCCCCGTGCCCGTCAGCGGCACCGTATGCGGGCTGCCGGTGGCATTGTCCGTGATGGTCAAAGTTCCCACGCGTGCACCCAGCGCTGTCGGCGTGAACGTGACGCTGATCTTGCAATTTGCTCCCACTGCCAGCGTTGCCGGGCTGATCGGGCAAGCCGTCGCGCCGGTGCTCGTCTCCGCAAAGTCGCTCGGTGGGGGGATGGAGATGGTGTTGATTGTCAGAGCGCCCGTACCCGTGTTTGTGAGCGTCACGATTTGCGCGGTGCTGGTCGTATTCAGCTGCTGGTTGCCAAAAGCGAGACTCGTCGGCGCGAGCATAACGGCCGGAACTGGATTTGCCCCCGTCCCGGTTAGCAAAATGTTTTGGGGGCTGGTGCTGTCGCTGTCGGTCAGTTGCAACGTGGCCGTTTCAGCCCCCACCACTGTGGGCGTGAACGTCACACTCACTGTGCAGGTATTGGTAGCGCCAAAGGGGATGCTGCTGCTGCACGAGTTGGTCACTGTGTAGTCCGTATTGGCCGCAGCCGGACTCCCGTTCACCACGGGGCTAGTGAACGCGATCGCCGCATTCGTATTGTTCGTTAGCGTTACCGTCTGGGCCGCGCTCGTCGTGCCTATAAGCACCGTTCCAAAAGCGAGAGTCGATCCTGGAGCCGGCGATACCACCAAGGTCGGAATCGGTGTCAGCTTAGCGATAAATGCATCCGAGTTGCCCTTCAGCGTCGTCTGAAATGCTCCAGCAGGGAAAATCGGGAAGGTAGCTGCCGTGGAGAACGTATGTCCCGTGATGTATGCATTGGCCAGAGTCGCCGTGTCGATCGCCACCGCGAAGATTTGGTCGGGATTGCCACCAGCCCCGCTCCCCCCAAAGAAGGTCGAATAGACCAAGTCAGCCGCCCCGTTGCCACCGGGGTTGAGTTTGGAAAGGAACCCAGCACCTGTCGCTCCTGCTGGAAAAACCGGTTCGAATGCACCTGCCGTTACTGGAAAATTCAGTGATGCAGTCCCTCCGGCGACGTAAGCGTTGCCTTGTGCGTCCGCGCGAATGCCAAAACCCGTGGTGTTTACGCTTCCTCCCAAAAACGTTGAATAGGTCAGAGAAGTGCTTCCCGTTGCTCCCGTGTCGATCAGGCTGACGAAGGCAGCGGAGTTCCCTGCCGCTGGGTTATTCTTTTGGAATGCCCCGGCAGGAACCGTGGGAAACGCCACCGACTCGGTCACGCCGGTCACGTATGCTAATGGCACGTTGTTGAGACCGTTGGGACCCAGTCCGATCCCGAGCCCTGCATCAAGGACCTCGCCACCCAAATAGGTCGAGTAGATCAACGACGCTGCTCCGCTCTTCGTTGTATCAATTCGCGCTACGAATGCCGCATCTTTGGCATTGTTTGTGGGAGTAGCAGTTCGGAATGCATTGGCGGTCGTCGGAAAATCCGTCGAGGAAGTGGCACCAGCGATATAGGCGTTGCTGGAAGTGTCCACCGTTACGCCAAACGCGTTATCCCCGAATCCCAATCCTCCTGCCGCTCCCGCGTTTGCTCCGGCACCACCCAAGTAGGTCGAGTAAATCAAGGAAGCTGCTCCAGACTGCGTAGTGTCAATTCTGGTAAGAAACGCGTTCCCATTTACTGTATTTAGCGTGGACTGGAAGGCTCCAGCCGTAACGGGGAAATTCGCCTGGGCCGCGCCCGGTGAAGAATAGGTAATTCCAACCACATAGGCATTTCCGCTTGCATCCGCCGCGATTCCATTTCCGAAATCCCCAAACGTTCCATTCGTTCCGCCGATATAGGACGAATAGACGAGCGAGGCCGCGCCACTGAGCGTCGGATCTATTTTCGAAATGAAGCTCGTCCCAATTGTGTCCGGGGGATTAAGACTCTGCTTGAGGGCATTTGTGGTCGTCGGAAAATCTGGCGAATACGCCTGCCCAGTGACGTAGATCTTTCCCGTCGAATCCAGGGCCACTGCTGTTGCTAGGGCTCCCGTTGCCGGTATAGCTCCCGTGGTTCCGGTCAAATAAGTGGAATAAATCTCCGCCGTTCCCGTTGGATTCATCTCCGTGACAAACGCCGCCCCAACGGGATTGGTAGCTAGGGGGCCCGCGTTCTGGGCATTGGCGGCTGTGGTGGGAAAATCGGTAGAAAACGTAATGCCGGCTACGTAAGTGTTCCCGGCGGAATCCACCGCGATTCCCATTCCGGGCGCACCTCCATCGTCCGCCGAACCGCCGAGGTAGGTTGAATAGTTCAGCACCGGATCAAGAATAAGAGGCTTCTTTCGGTCGTAGCTCCCGATCGAGAAGCCAACCTTGTGGTCTTTCCCAAGTACGTAACTTCCCGCGATCTCGCGCCGTTCCCCCTTTACGACCTGGTATACGAGTGGCTTCTGTAGCGCCACTTCTCCGCCCGGCAGGCCGAGCAGCACCTCGCCGCCCGCGCCGATCCGCACTTTTCGGGCGCCTTCCAAGCGGAGGCGTATTACCTCGGGGTCGGCTCCAGCAGCAACAACGAAGTCATATTCCAGCTTCCCATGATTGCCGTAGAAAACTAGGTCCACTCCGGGATAAATATCTGTGTACTTCACCCGTGCAAAGGAACGTATGTCGGTGTGCCACTTCCTTGGATCGCTCCCAATGAAGTAGCTGGTTCTCTTCGCCAGCCGATCCGTCGCGCTGATTTGCGCTCCCGGGTTCGCTCCCTCAAACTGCATGCGAATCGCAGTCATCGTCCGGGCGCGTGCCGCAGCGTGCATTGCTTTTAGAGTTTCGTGCCGGTGAAGCGGCGACCAATCGTAGGTGACTGGGGCGCGCAGGCCGAGGACTGCCTCCTGCGGGGTCAAAAAAAGCTCATATCCGCTGCCATGCGACACGTAGCGGACTTCCTGCGCCGTCTGCCCCACGTTTTCTTCAAAGCCCAGCGGCAATCGGCCATAGGCCGCGGCCCACTTGGAATCCTGTTTCGTGCGTGCGGAATTCGATGTTCCGCCCGCCGCTGGAGATACTTTCACACCGGATTCGCGTTCGCTTTTCTCTGACCCTAGAAAAGAAGCCAGTAACCAAAGACCGGAAATCAGCACGGCCACACCCGCAAACTTCAAACCCTTCACCCCGATACCCCGCGTATTCATGGTAACCATCTCCTATACCCTCGAGTCGCTGTACGTTCTCCATACATTTCGCTGCGACACGCGGCTCCGCCATTGCTCGGTTCCTTGGCAAGGTTCGAATCGCAACCGAGCACAACGCTGCCACTTAAACATAGTTCCGGAATTCTTGGAGAGGAAGGAAGCATGCCGCACACAGCTAACATAGTGCCCCAATTCGGCAAGGCTGGTCCCAAAATGGGAATCGCTTCTGTATCCTATCAGATAACTTCTTTGCTTCGAGGAAGGAATTGAAGACCGCCTGCGCCCAATCAGCACGAATCGGAACTTGAGCGATCTAGCGAATTAGAATCTTCACAGACAACCTTGCAGAGCTCCTTCCACCTGCTGGCGTCTGCATTAGCATAAACCCGGCGGATTCGAATCGTCGTAACCAACCGTCCCAGGACCGCAAATTCCCGCGCGCGCATCTCTCGGTCGAGGATTTTGTTCGCGTAAGTGTCCGCCACCAGTGCGAGCAGCGCGCTTTGTGGCCGCATAACTTCCACGTATGGAGCTGGATCGGAGCGGCGCTCGCCAAGAATGTAGATTGCACCAAGCGGTAAACAGCGATTTTCGAATCGCGTCCCTCCCTCACCAAGGGACATCCGTCGCTTATCCACGTGCGGCATCAATCGTGGGAGTGCCTCTGGTGAGTTGTAAAGCATTTGCACGGATTCCGGCCAAAGATAAAGGTGCGGATAGGCCGGCATCAAATAAAACGCGCCTTCGCTTTCTGCCAGCGCAACAATATCATCGGAAATAACTCCGTAGCCCTGCCGGGCAAAGGCAGCCGCCGTTGTGGACTTTCCTGTCCCCGTCTGGCCGACAAACACAACGCCGCGATCTCCAATGCTGACCGCGCTTGCGTGCAAACACGTCACACCCCGCAAACGCAAAAGAACCCCAAGGACCGGTCCTAGCACATAGGAGACTGTGTTCTCGAGCGAGAGCTCACTAGGCCAAGTTGCCCACACATGGGCTCGTTCTCGATCAAGCCAGAATCTCGTTCCGTCCGCATATGAGAGACGCACAAACGCGTCATTCCTAAGCTTTGAGATCTTCAGCAGCGGCTCGCCCGACGCGTCGATGTCGGCGCTCACATAACTCAACTCTTCCGCGCCGTTTGGATTCTCAGCGATGGCACCCGGAAAAGTTCCGAGATGCAGCTCAACGTCACATTTCTCTGCTGGCGAATCGCTCTTAACTACTCCGGAAAGGGGCAAATTGGAGCAGAGGTGCAGGCCGAAGACGAAGTAGTGGAAACTCAATTCCTTCTACGCGATGTTTTTGCTGTTCACTGCTAGGTGATTTCGTTTGAACTTAGAACACTAACCGCTTCGTAATTGCTTTCCATTTTTTCGATTCGGGCAAGTTATGCGCTCGAATTCATCAGAGCGGGCGCGGACTGGCCTTGAAGACATCCGTGATCTTAGATGTGAGTGCGAATGTTTATCCCGCCCCTGGCGGCATCGCGTTGGCCGTTGATTCCGGTGGACTGCGTCAATTCCCGCACCGTCCCGTAATCCGTCAGCGTTGGCTTCGAATACGGCTTTTTCGGCTCCCGCTCTACGGGCTTACCCATTACTAGCCTCCGCATGCATTTTATACCGAACTCTTCGCGCTGACTGCAACCAAATGTTGAGGCAGTAAGGTCGTAAGCTCGCGCTGACTTGTCTGGGATTCATCTTATCATGCAGTGCCTCCAGAGCGGAGCGCTCGATATAACGATTCAAATTGTTGCTCCACGGTATTTGTTTCAGCCGGTCCGTTCCGCTTCGCTTCACCTGCGCGGAAAGCGGATCGCCCTGCATCGGCGTCTTCGGCCGCACGCGCACTCGTTCCGGGATCTGCCCCCCCATCGCTTCGCGCAGCAACATCTTCTGGAAGAACCACGGAAACGGCGGGAGCGCCAGCAGATAATTCACGATCCGCAAATCGAGAAACGGATAGCGCGTTTCGACCGGAAAATTCGTCACTCCCGCGTCTTCGGTTTCAAACATGTGCGTCCAATGTGGCAGGGAAAGAGAGGCGTGGGCTTTCGGCAAGATAGGATGCCTGCTCGGGGGCACAGGATGCTCACTCAGTTCCTTCCACCGATGTTCCAGATTCAAGCGCTTGGCAAAGTCCGCCTGCAGCCACCCGGGAAATCCCGTCATCTCTTCATCTTTGCCAATCAGTTTCCGGAACCGCGCGCGAATCCCGCGCCACGGAAACGGCCGCACCCACAAATAATTTGCCATCTCCGAAGCCAGTCGCCGCCACTCGCCGTTTTGCCGCATACTCTCCGCATACGGCCACATCTCGAAGCTCATCAAGTTGTCCGCACCCTCGCCTGACAATACAACCCGGCAATCCGGAGAAATACTGCGGCACGATTCAAAAAATCCTGCCAGCAGAGGACTATCAATGGGTTCAGGAAAACTTATCTCGGGATCGTCCCACCCGTCAAACAGCTGCACTTCATCCAGCTTCGTGAACTTCAGAGGGATTCGCAGGAACTCCCCTACTTCCTGCGCGTACTCCCGTTCCCGGTCTGGAATCAGGGAATCGTAAACAGACGTAAACCCCCTAATATCAATACTATGAATGCTTTTCGAGGACAGCTCCCGGGCCACCGCCGCCACCGACGACGAATCCAGCCCCCCGCTCAAAAGGATTCCCACGCGCTCCGTGCGCAGCCGGTCCGCCACCGCTTCCTGCAGCAGCACCTGAAAATGGTCGATATAGTCCTTGGAATTCGAGTAGCGGATCGGCCCAGCCGTCGGCGGCGCCCAGTACCGCCTGAGTCTCAAGCCGCTGGCGGAAAAACTCAGGCTATGAGCGGGCGGCAACCGCTGAATCGCGCGATACGTCGTCGTCGCATTGTCATAGTTCAACCCGAACAGCAGAAAATCCCCGATCGCCGCGTCATTCAGTTCCGCCGGCACTTCCGGGTGCAGTCGCAGACAATTCAGCGTATTGCTGAAAAGAAAACGCTCCTTCTCCTGCACATAATAGAAAGGCTTAATGCCGAAATGATCTCGCGCGCAAAAAAGAGTTTTTGAACGCGCGTCCCAAATCGCGAACGAGAAATCACCAAGCAAATGATCCACGCACTCGCTTCCCCAAACCGCATACGCGTGCAGGATCACCTCCGAATCCGGAGCGCTTGCCCCAACGTCTCGCCCCGCGCGCCGCAGCTCCGTCAGAAGTTCCGCCCGCCCATCCAGCCTCGCGTCCGCGGTAATCCACAACCGCCCGTCAAGCCTCGCCGGCTGACGCTCCTCGAGCGACTCCCGCGTTGTCCGCAGCATGGTGTGAGCGAACCCGATGGCGCCTTCCGTCCAAATGCCGCGCGCATCTGGCCCGCGAAAAGACAAAAAGTCCGCGAGGCTCTCCAAGAGCCCCCGGTCTACAGGCGCATTGTCCCGGTGGTAGATGCCGACGATGCCGCTCAATTACTTGGCCTTTCGATCAAGAGGGTGGGCTGTTCGCACGATAAAATCCGGCGGCGCGCGGCGAAAGCATCCGTTTTCGAACGCCCCGTCCTATGCCACCGCGCACGCGCATCGAAGGGATACACAAGGCGCTCATTCGAATCGCATGCTTCATCTGCATCAGGCTGTAGCCTAATTGTACTGGCCCCCGTCATTCGCGGCAACAGCGCAACCCCATTCGAAACGGTCTCGGCTCCAAGCAAACGAAAAGCCATGCATCTCCAGTCAAAACGGCACAACATCGGCGCACGGGCATCGAATCCCCTACCATGCGTTTCGAACCACGGACTTTTATCTTGCAACTCCGAAACGGTCTAGGCAGAGTACCGTGGAATGGTTTTGCGTCTCTCCAACTCTGCCCAGCGTGGGACACTCGTGTTCATTGCTCTCCTCGTCGCGCTGTTTCTCGCTTATTCCAGCATCCGCACCGCCCGTGCCGAACACTTCGCCGGTCTAGAAACCCTCAAGGGATTCGAGCGCGCCACGCAACTCGAGCCAGGCGACGCCCACAACTGGTACCTGTTGGGTCACTACTGGCAGTTCAGTCTTGAGGATCCTGACGCGCATCAAGCGATCCGTGCTTACAACATCGCGGTGTCCTTAGATCCCCACTCCGCTGAGACCTGGCTCGGTCTCGGCTCCGCATACGAATCGAGGGGGGATCTTGCACAGGCGCGTGACGCATTTCTTCACGCTAAGAAATCGTACCAGGTCTCCGCGGAAGTCTCGTGGCAGTACGGAAACTTCCTTCTGCGTCAGGGCGAATTGCAACCAGCCTTCAGTGAAATGCGCCGCGCTGTCGAGGCCGATCACACACACGGGGGTGAAGCTTTTTCCCGCTCTTTTCGCGCCGAGCCCGATGTTGATCAAATTCTTGACCGCGTTCTCCCGCCGAATCGCGATGTCTACGTGGACGTGATTTCGGACCAAATTGCCGACGGCCAAACCGATATCGCCCTCCAAGTGTGGAACCGGCTCTTCGCCATTCATCCCCGGGTGCCACTGCGGGATGTTTATTCTCTTATTGGTGCTTTGAGGAATAGTAAACGAATCTCAGATGCCCGCCGCGTCTGGGACCAGGCGGTGGTTCTTGCCGGAATGGCTGATCTTCAAGGCCCTCTGGGATCAGTTTTGTGGGATGGCGGCTTCGAGTCAGGAGTCGGCGGAGGGGGATATTCTTGGCTCTTTCCGGAGGGCTTGCGAAGTGTGCAAAGCAGCATCGATTCTCAGGAAAAACACTCCGGAAATCATTCCTTGCGGCTGACGTTTGATGGAGAGTCCATTATCACTTCCACCAACATCTGCCATTACGTTCCGGTACAGCCCTCGACCTCCTACCGTTTTTCGGCGTGGGTGAAGGCGAGGGCGGTCACTACGGATCAAGGTGTACGATTCCAGTTGCGCTCTCTTGGAACAGAGGACCGTTCTGTGGTCGTGACACCCGAGCTTCATGGTAGTGAGCCTTGGACGCACATCGAAATACCTTGGTCCTCGGGAAAAGATGTGCAGGAAGTACAGGTATGTTTGGTCCGCTCCCTCAGCGATCAGCTCGAGAACAAAATTAAAGGAATAACCTGGGTGGACGACGTCGCGTTGGTGCCGGAAGCGGCGGAGCACTCCAGGCCATGAAGTTCTTGCGAGTCGGTATTTGCGCTCTGGTCGTGTTTGGAGTGGCGGCGCACGGAGGGGTTGAAGACTGGGCACGGGCTGTCCTTGAAACGAGTGCGGGATTGCTCTTCCTGGCTTGGTCTGTGTGGCTCTATTTCAACCGCGAGGAGCAGCCTGTTTTTTCGCCCCTCCTGCTGCCGCTCGTGACGCTATTGCTTATTGTCTTAGGGCAGTTGTTTTTCCGTCGGACTGCTTCTCCTTACCATACGCGAATCGAATTGCTATTGCTCCTGGCCGACCTGATCGTCCTCTTTCTTGCGGTTCAGGCCTTTCGGACTCTGGAAGATTGGCGGGGTTTTGTGTGGTTTGGAATGATTTTCGGCTTCGTGGTCAGCCTCTTCGCCATCCTCCAACACCTGACGTCCAACGGAAAGCTGTACTGGTTTCGCGAGATACGCTCCGGAGGAGTCCCTTTTGGGCCGTACGTGAATCGGAATCACTTTGCCGGATTTGTTGAGTTGGTCCTGCCGCTTGCACTCATTCCCCTTGTCTTGGGACGGGTCCGGCGGGAGCGCTGGCCAGTTGTAGGACTATGCGCGGTCGTTCCCATCGGGGCACTCTTCCTCTCTGCATCGCGGGGAGGCATTGTGAGTTTCGGCGCTGAGCTGGGGGTCCTGGCGCTGGTTCTGAGTCTAAGGCGCACCATGGGGAAACAATTGCTCGCCGGAGCTGCCGTCTTACTGGTCGCATCGTTGCTAGTATCTTGGCTTGGCGTCGGACCGATCCTCGAACGCCTATCATCCGTACAATTACTCGAAGTGACCGCGGGAAAGCGTGCCTCCATGCGGCGGGACACTTGGCGGATCTTTCTGGATCACCCCTTCTTGGGAACAGGGCTTGGCACCCTCCAAACTGTTTTTCCGCCCTACGAAACGCTCTATGACGGAAAAATAGTCAATCACACGCACAACGACTATCTGGAGGCTCTCGCGGAGACGGGCATTGCCGGTGGTCTGTGCTGCGCCTGGTTCCTCGGCGTCTTGCTGTCGGAGTCTCTAAAGCGGTTGCGCCAGCTCAACAATTCGTTTGCCGGCGCTCTGCAACTCGCAGGTTTTATCGCCTGTTGCGGCTTTCTCGTTCATAGTCTTGTGGATTTCAATCTGCACATTCCCGCGAATGCCATGCTCTTTTTTCTCATGGCCCATCTGGCGACCGTGGAACTTCCGCAGGCTGCCCCACCATCGGCCCGGAAGGGCCATCGCAATTCTCGAAATCACTGATAGGTTTGGGCTTCATCCCTGTATAATCACACTTGGGGGTCATCTATTCATATGCAGCCAGTTCGTCTGGGTGCGCAGGTGTGGTGTCTCGCCACGACTGCCCTGTTTGGAGTTTCGCTGCTCGAGCCTCCCTGCCGTGCTCAGCAACCCGTTCTTGAGACGCCGCAGCAAGTCAACGACCGCATCAAGTCGCTGTCCTCGAATTTGCGCATCGCGCCGCACGATTACATCATCGGGAACGGAGATGTGATCGACTTCGAGGTCTTTGATGTAAAAGAGCTTAGCCGGGAAGTGCGCGTTAGTCAGACAGGGTCCATCGGTGTCCCCTTGATACCTGTACGCTTGCATGTTGCTGGGCTGACGGAAGTACAAGCGGAGCAGAAGATTGCGGAAGTGCTGGAAGCCAACGGTCTGGTTTCTCACGCCCAAGTGAGCGTCAGTGTGAAGGAAAGAAAGAGCAAGCCCATCACTGTGGTGGGCGCTGTCGGGCATGCCATGGTGTATCAGGCCGATCGGCCTGTCACAATCCTTGAAGTTCTTGCCGAGGCTGGCGGTGTCGCGAACGATGCTGGGGACACTGTCATCGTGACGCGGCCTTCGGTGGATGCTACCGCGACCGATCCATCGGAGCCTCCCGAGATTAGCCCGGAAGATAGCACTCCAGCCGCGACTCCAAAGGATTCCACCCAAGTCGGTTCGGCCACGGCGTTCAACGCAGCTCCGACCCAAACCTCAACTGCTTCGTCCCGCCAAATGACCATTCCCCCAGCTTTGGGCGCCGCCACGGCGGCGAATGGTTCCACGAATCCGGCTTCCGGGAACCAGCCACCCCCTCTCAGCAATATGATTACGATCAACTTGAGCCAGCTGATGGAGAGTGGCGATACCTCGAACAATATCATTCTGCAGGCTGGGGATGTCGTCACAGTCCCGCACGCCGGAATCGTTTATGTCCTCGGCGCAGTCACCAGACCCGGTGGTTTCGTCATGGCCAATGACCGCGGTCAACTCACCACGCTGAAGATTCTCTCTCTGGCCGGCGGGTTGAACCCCACCGCGAAAAAGGATCACGCGGTAATCATTCGGAAGGACAATCAAGGACAGCAGCATGAGGTCGCCGTCAATCTCAAGAAAGTGCTGGACCGTACCGAGGAAGATGTGCAACTCCAGCCCAGCGACATTTTGTATGTGCCCAATAGTGCAACAAAACAGGCAATGGTCAGGGCTTTGGAGTTCGGAATAGCGCTGGGATCCGGAGTAGCGCTCTATCGGGTTGCGTATCACTAGAATATGGCTGACGAAAACAAACTCGCACCGCATGAAAATGGTTCGAATGGCGCCATCGAAGTGCTGCCCGTCCAGACGCGACCGATAGCCTGGGATCTCTCTCCACGGGAACCTCACCTCTACGACTATCTAGTAATTCTGCGTAAGCACCAATGGTTGATACTCTCCTTTTTGCTGGCGGTGGTGACCATCGTTGCGATCGCCACGTTTCGCATGCAGTCAATTTATGTCGCAACCACCCGCATCGAATTGGATCGCGAAAATCAGAACATTCTGCCGTTCCAAGGAATGGATTCCTACGACGCGATGGTCGATCTCGATAATTACATCGAGACGCAATCCAAGATTCTAACCAGCGAAACACTTGCGCTAGAGACGATTCGCAACAACGGGCTTTCGACTCGCCCGGAATTCTCATCCCCCAACGGTCCATCGGAGGCCGTAGCAATTGGCAGCTTGGCAAATCAGCAGCGTCCGCCCGAACTCGGTGAATTCTTGGGAGGTCTCAGTGTAAGGCGTGTCCCCAACACGCGCTTGATGGATGTCAGTTTCGAGTCGACAGATCCTCAGCTCGCCGCGCGCATCGTCAACGCGCACATCGCCACGTATATCGATCAGAATATTCGCAGTAAGTATGAGGCCACGACGCGGGCCTCCGGCTGGCTAACGGATCAGCTCAGTGAATTGAAGATCAGAGTGCAAAAGGCCGAAGACGCGCGCATCGCCTATGAACGGCAAAACCAGATCTGGACACTCGACGACAAGCAGAACATCACCTCCCAGCGTCTCGCCGATGTAAACAAGCAATTGACCGACGCGCAAAGCGAGCGCATGAAAAAGGAATCGCTCTATCAATTTGCCAAGTCCGGCAATCTGGATGCTGTGCCGCAGATCCAGACCAATGCCGCGCTTACCGAATTGGTTAGATCGCGCAGCGTTGTTTCGTCAGAATACAACGATGGATTGAGCCAGTATGGTCCTAATTTTCCCAAGGTGCAGCGTCTGCAGGCGCAGCTGAAGGAAATTGACCAGAACATCGAAAAAGAAAAAAAGAACATCTTAGATGTTCTCGAAAGCGATTATCGAGAAGCACAGCAGCGGGAATCCCTTCTTACCCGGGCGCTTGACGAGCAGAAAACCGAAACCAACCAGATGGCCGAAAAGCTTGTGGAATACAACATTCTCAAGCGCGAAGCCGAGGCCAACAAGACGCTCTACGAAGGCCTGATGACGAAATTAAAGGAAACTGCAATTTCCCAAGGCTTGAAATCTTCAAACATTCGCGTCGTCGATCCTGCCATGATCCCATCCACACCGGCTCGTCCCGCGAAGGCCCGCAACCTGGCGCTGGGGTTTCTTGTTGGCCTGGTTGGCGGCGTCGGCCTAGCCCTCTTGCGGGAGTATCTGGACAACACTGTGAAGACGCCGGACGACATCGAGATGCTAGTACGGCTGCCTTCGCTGGCGGTCGTCCCGCAATTTACAGGTTCAGATGCACACGCCAAAAACCGCGGCCTTCGGGGGGGATCTCCCACAAACGGCAAGAGAAATCGGATCGAACTAGTCGCTCAGCATCTCCCGAAATCGCAGATGTCGGAAGCGTTTCGAGCCTTGCGAACGGCCATCCTTCTCTCTCAGGCGGATCATCCGCCACAAGTGATTCTAGTTACCAGTGCCCTGCCGCGCGAAGGCAAGACAACCGCGGCCGCGAATCTTGCCGTTACTCTGGCGCAACTGGGCGATAGCACCGTAATTGTGGATGCCGACCTTCGCAAACCGGGCATCGGCCGTCTTCTCAATCTTGTCACCGGAAAATATGCCGGCTTGAGTTCCCTTCTGGCCGGCGTTTCAAGTCTGGATCTGGTTTGTGTGCCGCACCCTACGATTCCGAATCTTGTGGCCATTCCGACTGGACCGCTTCCGCCGAATCCAGCGGATTTGTTGTCGTCACACAAATTGGCGGAGGCCATTGCCGAGCTGCGCACTAAATTCAAGTTTATTGTTATCGATTCACCGCCTGTCATGGCCGCCACCGACGCCGTAATCCTTTCTGTGCAGACAGACGGCGTCCTGCTCGTCGTTCGAAGTGGTGAAACGCCCAAAGAGGCGTTTACACGGACGCGCGACCTTCTCAAGAGCGTCAACTGCCGCGTCCTCGGCGTCGTTCTCAACGCTGTAGATTCGAGCGCTCCGGACTACTACTACTCGTATCGCTACTATCCATACTCCTATGGCTACGGTCCCCAGGAAACAGGTGAAACCCCACATGTCCAGGATTCCGATTCCGAGGCTGAACTCATTTCCCGCGAGCGCGAAGATGACTCTCAGTCGCTCTAGGAAGGTCCCGTGCGCTATCTGATTACCGGCGGCGCTGGCTTCATCGGTTCTCATCTCGCGGAGCGCTTGCTCTCTCGCGGCGATCGCGTCGTGTTGCTCGACAACCTCTCCACCGGCAGCATGGAAAACGTCCGCCATCTGAAATCGTCCGACCGCCTGCAATATCACCTCGACAACATCGAGAATCGCCAGTTGCTCGCCGAGTTAGTCGACGATGCCGATGTCGTGGTCCATCTCGCCGCTGCCGTCGGCGTCAAGCTCATTGTCGAAAGCCCCGTCCGAACCATCGAAACCAATGTGAACGGCACGCAGATGATTCTCGAGGCCGCCTGCAAGAAAAAGAAGCTTGTTTTGACCGCATCTACGTCCGAAGTTTATGGGAAGAATTCGAATGTCCCGTTTCACGAAGATGCCGATCTCGTGCTCGGTCCCACCACGAAAGGCCGCTGGAGTTACGCTGCTTCCAAAGCTCTCGACGAGTTTCTGGCCCTCTCCTATTGGAAAGAAAAAAAGCTCCCCGTCATCGTCGTCCGCTTGTTCAATACCGTCGGCCCGCGGCAAATCGGCCGCTACGGCATGGTGCTCCCCAATTTTGTCAAATCAGCGCTCGACAACGCTCCCATCCAGATTTACGGCAACGGCAAACAGTCCCGCTGTTTCTGCGACGTCCGTGACACCGTCGAAGGCCTTATCCGCCTGATGGACACCTCCCGTTCCATCGGCGAAGTCGTCAACGTCGGCAACACCGAGGAAATCACCATCGAGGACCTGGCCCACAAGGTTAAGGAACGCACCGGCAGTACCTCTCCCATCGAGTACGTCCCGTACGACAAAGCCTACGAGCCTGGCTTCGAGGACATGATGCGCCGCGTCCCCTCTGTCGAAAAACTGCTTCACCTGACCGGTTTTCGCCCTCACACGCCTTTAGACGAAATCATCGATCGCGTAACCGCTTTTTTTCGTCAGCAAACGGAAGCCCCCGACATCCACAGAGTAGCCACCACCAGCGCGGACTAAGTCCCGGCTCACCCTTCGCGCCGGCCACCTCAACCCATTGGCGCGCGATGGAATCGGCCTCCAAGGCGCGGAATCGCCAAGCGGACTATACTTAGGCCATGGCATCCCCAGCGCATGGTTCCGAGCAGGCTCAGCAAATAGAGGACATTCGTGTCGTGGTTGACACGATCCCTACGCTGGTGTGGTCCGCTCGTCCAGATGGTTCCGCCAAATTCTTCAACCAACGCTGGCTCGACTATACCGGCCTCTCGGCCCAACAGGCGAGTGATTCGGGCTGGACGGCTGCGCTTCACCCGGATGACCGGAGCCGGCTCATGGAGTATTGGGAGCACCTGCTGGTTTCTGGGAAGGCCGGTGAGATTGAAGCACGCCTGCGCCGGTACGACGGAGAATACCGATGGTTCCTCTTCCGTGCGGAGCCGGTGCGCGACAAGGATGGCAAAATCTCCAAATGGTATGGCGCGAACACCGATATCGAGGATCGTAGGCGCGCCGAGGCGTTACTGGCTGCAGAAAAACGGACCTTGGAAATGATTGCCAACGGGGCTCGCGTCGCGGATATCTTGGGAAGCTTGTGCAACACCATTGATGCTCAGGCGCCTAATATCCTATCGGCGGTGATGCTCATGGACGCGGACGGCATGCGCCTTTGGCCCGTAGCCGGTCCTCGACTTCCCAAGGCCTGGATGGAGGCCATCACTCCGCTCAAGATTGGCCCTCTTATAGGTTCGTGCGGCTCTGCCGCATTTCTGAAGCAGCGGGTAATCGTTTCCGACATCGCGACCGACCCCCTTTGGGCTGAAAATCGAGATGTTGCTTTGAGTTTCGGGTTGCGCGCCGCGTGGTCTCAGCCGCTACTTTCCAAAAACCAGGAAGTGCTTGGCACCTTGGGCATGTACTACTCGGAGCCCCGCACCCCGAGCGAGACGGATCTACGGCTGATCGAAGGCGCAGGCCACGTAGCCGTAATTGCAATCGAGGGAGAGCGAGCGCAGGCGGCGCTAACCAGGGCTTTCGACGAAATTGCCAAATCCGAAGCTGAACTTCGCACCATCATCGATGCGATACCTCAGCTCATCATTGCCATTGGGACCGACGGAAACTTTCTCTACGCGAATCAGGCAGTACTGGATTACACCGGCCTGACCAAAGAAGAAGTGAGAACGCAAAAGTTTCGGGAGATCTTTCATCCGGAGGATTCCGAGAGATTGCGCGACGAACGAGATGCGACGATCTCGCGAGGCATTCCCTTCGAGTACGAACGGCGAATGCGCCGCAAGGATGGTCAGTATCGTTGGCTCCTGGTCCAATACAACCCACTGCGGGACGAACGAGGAGAGGTTATCCGCTGGTATGCGACCGGTACTGACATCGACGATCGCAAACAGGCGGAGGAACGAACGCGCCAAGAGAACTTCGCGTTGCGGGAGCAAATTGATCAGGTCTTCATGTTTGAGGAGATTGTGGGCTCCTCGCCCGCCCTGAAGAGTGTCCTTTCTAGCATCCTGAAAGTCGCTCCCACCGACTCCACGGTGCTGATCACCGGCGAAACGGGTACGGGGAAGGAGCTGATTGCGCGCGCCATCCATAAGAGTTCGCAGCGTTCCGCCCAGCCTTTTATTAGCGTGAATTGCGCCGCAATTCCTTCTCCTCTCATCGCCTCGGAATTATTTGGCCACGAGAAGGGCGCATTTACCGGCGCCCTGCAGCGCCGGCAAGGCCGTTTTGAGTCGGCGCACTCCGGCACGATTTTTCTCGATGAAATCGGCGAGCTTCCCGCGGAAACTCAGATTGCTTTGCTTCGCGTGCTCCAGGAGCGCCAGTTTGAACGTGTGGGCGGTACGCGCGTCATTTCCACCGATGTTCGAATCATCGCCGCTACGAACCGCGATTTGGCGGCTGGCATTGCTTCAGGAACGTTTCGTCCCGACCTCTTCTACCGCCTGAATGTTTTCCCGATCCACGTGCCCCCTCTCCGGAATCGGAAGGAAGACATTCCCATGCTGGTCGAGTACTTCGTCAAGCGCTACGCGGAGAAAGCGGGCAAGCAAATCAGCAAGATTGACAAACACACGCTCAAGTTATTTCAGTCCTATTATTGGCCCGGCAATATTCGGGAACTCCAGAATATCATCGAGAGATCTGTAGTCCTCTGCACCGGCGACACCTTTTGGATCGATGAAGCCTGGCTTTCCAATCAGAACGCGGCTCGCCCCAGGTCCTCAGGTCTTCTCCCAGAGGCCCTCCATACCTACGAAAAGGAACTTATCGAAGCCGCTCTTGCGGAAAGTAACGGAAAAGTGGCCGGGCCAAATGGAGCTGCCGCCAAACTCGGAATTCCGCGTTCGACGCTGGATTTGAAAATCAAACAGCTCAACATAAAGAAACACACCTTCCGGTAAGACGCCTCGTTGAATTCCCAGAATCCTGGCAATTCCCAAGATCCTGTCACTCCAATTCCCTTTTTGAGCTTTGTTTTCAATGAAATCCAATTGGGTACTCGCTTGCGGTGCTCGTGGTCGGTGCTTGCATGGAAGGAATGCCATGCAGCACAGCCGTGACTTCAATGTCGGTCAAATGGCCTGATCCATGGCTTTTAGAATTGAGACTGTAACGCGAGGGAGATTCACAGTCTTCCTCCTGAGTGGCCGAATCGAAAAACTGGCGATAGCCGAGTTGAGGAAACTGTGTGAACTCCAAACGGATTATCGCCACATCGTTATAGATCTGAAAGGCGTTACCGTGGTCGATCTCGAAGTTGTCCGCTTTTTCCTCCATTGCGAAGCGCGTGGCGTGAAGCTTGAGAACTGTACTCCCTATATTCGTGAATGGATGGAAAGGGAAAAAGATTGATGCTGGCATCGTGTGGAAGACAAAAGAGAGGACGGATAGATGAAAGGCACATACAAAGCAGTGGAAGTCTCCTCACCCGGCGTGCTTCGAGTCGTGGAACGGCAAGTCTCTGAACCTGGACCGGGTCAAGTTCGAATTCGCGTGGAAGCCTGCGGAATCTGCCACACCGATGCGGCTACGGTCATGGGCGTTTACCCGGGTCTGACTCTGCCGCGGGTTCCTGGGCATGAAGTGGTTGGCCGCGTTGAAGCCCTGGGCAGCGGAGCGTCGAGATGGAGAATCGGTCAACGCGTCGGTGTCGGCTTGATCGCCGGCGAAGACGGCGTGTGCGAACCGTGCAGACGCGGGGACATCGTGAATTGTCAGAACCCCGTAACAGCGGGCGTAACCGTGGACGGAGGATATGCGGAAGTGATGATCGCTGAAGCCCGGGCCATCGCTTCCATTCCTGATGAGCTCAGCTCTGCGGAAGCCGCTCCCCTCCTCTGCGCGGGTATCACCACCTACAACGCTCTTCGCAACGCCGGCTTGCGCGGCGGAGATCTTGTCGCCGTGCAGGGCATCGGTGGCCTCGGGCATCTTGGCATTCAGTATGCCCGGCACATGGGATTCCATACTGTCGCGATCGGGCGCGGGCGCGAAAAGGAAAAGCTTGCGAAAAACTTGGGCGCGCACGTCTACATCGATACCGCCGTCGACGATGCCGCAGCGGTACTGCAGCGGTTGGGCGGCGCCAGAGCGATTCTCGCAACCGCCACCAGCGGTGACGCGATGGGACCGCTGGTGTCCGGTCTTTCCGCTCGCGGAAAGCTAATCGTGGTAGGTGTGCCGCAGGAACCCATCCAATTGAATGCCTTCCCGCTCGTCTTTGGAGGCCGCTCGATCTACGGCAGCCTGACCGGCACACCAATTGAGAGCGAGGACACCCTCGCCTTCAGCGTCCTGGAGAATATCCGCCCGATGATCGAGACGCTTCCCCTCGAAAAAGCTTCTGATGCCTACGCTCGCATGATGCAAGGCAAAGCACGCTTCCGCATGGTGCTGGTTACAAAGGAAGGAGTCGCATAAGTCATGCCGCCCATCGGGAAACGATCCGCAGAAACCAGTGCCACTTCGAGGGAAAGCACTCACAGACCGAGCGACGAGCGACTCGTGGAAGCCGCCAAGAGCGGGCATTCCACGGCTTTCGCCACCCTTTCCGAGCGACACCGGAAGCAAATCTTCCGCGCTGCCTATCGCATCACCAGAAGCTCTGAGGACGCCGAAGACGCAGTTCAAGACACACTGCTCAGAGCCTATCTCCACGTGACGGACTTTGACGGCAGGTCCAGTTTCGCAACTTGGCTCACGCGCATCGCCATCAACTCCGCGCTCATGATTCTCCGAAAGAGACGAGCCTCGCCTGAGATTGTCACCGACTATAACGATGATTCTGCCGCGGAGGGCCCGCGCTACGAGATTTCTGACTCTCGGCCGAATCCAGAAACGTGTTACGCCCAGAGCGAGGCAGAAAACATGCTGAAGAAAGCCATCCAGCGCCTGCGGCCCGCCCTCCGGGTCGTCGTTCAGATTCAACAACTGCAAGAACGCCCGATGCGGGAAACCGCGGAAGCCATAGGCATCTCTTTGACGGCGGCCAAGGGACGCTTGTTCCACGCCAAAAACGCGCTCCGCAGGTCATTGACCCCGAAACTGCCGCACCGGTCTCGATTCGGCAACAGGATTCGTGTTTTGCACGCGGGCACCGGCTCGCGCAGGGCGAACGCACGAACAGATCAACAGCAATCCACTCACAAGAAAGAAGGAAATGAGTATGTCATCGAAACTAAACAGAAATGGAAGCACAGTGCCCAAACGGACCTCCACTCCGTCGGAGACCGGCGAGGTTTCAGCCGGGAACTCTGTGCCTGACGAGACAATCAGACTTCGCGCCTACGAAATCTATCTCGAACGCGGCCAACAACCAGGCCGTGACCTGGACGATTGGCTCCAAGCCGAACGCGAACTCGAACGCGGCACACTTTCGCGCGCCCAGGCGAGCTAGAAAATCCCCGCCCTCCGCGCCAAGCCTCCGGGATCTTACGACCGCCCCCGGTGCGAATAAATCCAGGCTCCCTCATATTCAAATCGTAGAACGCGGCGTGCAGTGAGTCGTCGTGCGGGAGTCCTCGGCGAGCATAAGACGATCCTCTTCGAACGTACATCGGTCGAGGACGCTTCCACCCGGCGCTCGAATCAAGATGATGTGGGTTGCTTTCGTGTCTCCCTCATCCATCAACAAAAGCAGTTCTGCACAAGCGCCCTGTCTCTTGCCCTGTATTCCATTCTATAATCTCGTGCAACCATGCCTCTTGCTCCAGGCACTAAGCTCGGTCCTTATGAAATACTATCTCCCTTGGGCGCAGGTGGCATGGGCGAAGTCTACCGCGCTCGCGACACGCGTCTTGACCGCTCGGTTGCTATCAAAATTCTCCCGGCCCATCTTTCCGCCGATCCCGCGCGCAAGCTTCGTTTCGAACGGGAAGCCAAAACCGTCTCCGCGCTGAATCATCCGAATATCTGTTCTCTCTTTGACGTCGGCTCGCAGAACGGCACTGATTTCCTGGTCATGGAATGCATCGAGGGCGAGAGCCTGGCTGACCGTCTCGCCAAAGGCCCGCTTCCCACGGAGCAGGTTCTAAGAATTGGCACGGAAATCGCTGACGCGCTCGACAAAGCTCACCGCAGCGGCGTCGTCCACCGCGATTTGAAGCCCGGCAACATCATGCTCACCAAATCCGGCGCCAAGCTGCTCGATTTCGGCCTCGCGAAGCCCACCACCACGCCAGCCGGCGCCGTCACCCTCACCAATGTTGCGGCCAACTCTCCGGTCACCGAACAAGGCATCATCGTCGGCACCTTCCAGTACATGTCGCCCGAGCAGGTCGAAGGCAAGGAACTCGATGGCCGCAGTGACATCTTTTCTCTCGGCGCCGTTCTCTACGAAATGCTCACCGGCCGACGGGCCTTCGAGGGCAAGAGCCAATTTAGCGTTGCGTCCGCCATCCTCGAAAAAGAGCCGGCGCCTATCTCTACCATCAAGCCGCTCACGCCTCGCTCACTCGATCACGTCGTGCGCCGTTGCCTCGCCAAGGATCCGGACGACCGATGGCAATCCGCACGCGACCTGGCCCTCGAGCTGAAATCCATCTCCAGCGCCGATCCCTCGGCCCAATCCTCCGCCGCTGCGCTCCCGCTAACCCGCAAAAAGAATCGCCGCGAGCTTCTTGCCTGGTCCTTCGCTGTTCTCGCTTCGATCGCCGCACTAGCTGTTTTCTTTTTCCGCCGTCCCGCTGCCGCCCCTCCCGCGTTCCCGGTCTTCTCGTCCATCATCTCGCCCGCCGGTACTTCCTTCGAGATCGAAGGCGACATGGGCGCGCAGCCCGCTCTTTCCCCCGACGGCAGCTCTCTCGTTTTCGGGGCCGGCGGCGAACTCTGGCTTCGCTCTCTCCGCACAGGGTCGGAACACACTCTTCCCGGAGGGCATGGCGCCATGAATCCGTTTTGGTCTCCAGACAGCTCGAGCGTCGCCTTCTTCAGCGACGGCAAGCTGAAAACCCTAGAGGTTAACACCGGTGTGGTTCGCAGTTTGTGTAACGCGCCCACGGCCCGCGGCGGCTCTTGGGGCTCCAGCGGCGTCATTCTCTTCACGCCCGGCCCTCGCGACGTTATCCATCAGGTTCCTGTCACCGGTGGCGCTTCCACTCCCATCACCAAGCTCGATACCAAACTCCACTCCACACATCGCTGGCCTTTCTTTCTCCCGGACGGTCAGCATTTCCTCTACGTTGCTTCCAATCACTCTTCTCCGCAGGGTGAGCAAAACGGCATTTACGTCGCCTCGCTCGATGGCAAACTCAATCGCTTCCTCGTTGCTTCTCTTGCTGGCGCCGCTTACGCGCAGGGCCATCTCCTCTACGTCAGGGAGTCCACTCTCCTTGCGCAACCTTTCGACCTCGACTCGCTTTCGCTCTCCGGCTCTCCCCACCCGGTCGCTGACGGCGTGGTATTGGACCTCGGCGTCTGGCACTCCACTTTTACCGCTTCGCAACTCTCGAACACCCTGATTTTTCAGTCGGGCCCCGCCATGGCCCAGTCCCGCCTCGAATGGGTCGATCGCAGCGGCAAACATCTCAGCTTTGTCGGCGATCAAGGCGTTTTTCTCGGCCCCCGGCTTTCCAAAGATGGCCAGCGCTTTCTGGTCGGCAGTGGCGACCCGACCCACGACGTGTGGCTCTACAATTCGTCCGGGCCCCAAAAGACCCGTCTCACGTTCGACGGCTTCATCGCCGGCGAACCAACGTGGTCTCCCGACGGTTCTCGCTTTACCGTCACTCTTGGTTTGCCCAACAGCATCTTTCGTATCGTTACTCGCTCCTCTTCCGGTGCAGGGGAATCGATTTCCCTAAGGGAACTCCCCTCGGCCAATAGCGCCACGGACTGGTCTCCCGATGGCCGTTATCTGCTTACGGAAAGCGCCAATCTGACGAGCGGAGATTCCGAAATCAGCGTTGTTCCGCTCGATCCCAGCGAGAAACCGCGCCTGCTGCCCGTCGCGAACACCGGCACTCAGACGAGCGGACAATTCTCGCCGGACGGCAGGTTTATCGCCTTCACCATGCTGGCGAATGGGACTCCTCAGATTTTTGTCGTTCCATTCTCGGGCGGAAATGGCATGTGGCAGGCTTCCACCGATGGCGGACACTGGCCCCGTTGGAGCCGCGATGGCAAGCAGCTGTATTTCATTTCCATGCGCAACGAAATGATGACCGTCGACATCCACGAGAAGGGCGACCGTATCGAGGTCGGCCATCCTGTCCGGCTCTTCTCGTTCCGCCCGTCGGTTCGCATCTATCGTTTCGGCATGATCGGCTACGATGTCAGTCCCGACGGCAAGCGCTTCCTCCTCGTTGTCGCCGCCGACGAAAACAATCGTCCCCTTACCGTTCTCCAAAACTGGACTAATCTCCTTCCCGCCCGTCCCTAACCTCACACGTAACGTCACGCCGCCTTCCTCCAGCGCCGATAGTGTTCATTCCTCTGCTTTCAAGGCATCCGCCCTCAGGGCAACCCCGTTTCAATCCGCGGATATCTAACTCCAAAGTAAAATCGTGCGGTACAATACCGCCTCAGTCCCTTGCAGCAACCAGGTTCCTTCCTTGATCCCGGGAGATTGGTTCTACACTGTGATACTGCCCTGCAATATTGGCAGCCGGGAATAAGGAAGACTTTCGGCGGGTACTTCGTTCGTGGATCAGCCAGCCCTTAGCGCACCGCACGCGCGGCTCACGCGCAAGTCGGAGCATCTGCTGCTTCTTCTCTTTCTTTTCTCTTTACCCTTTCTCAATCCTTGGGTGCGCGGTGATGGAGTAGGCTACTACGCCTTTGCCCGCGCCCCGCTCATCGAGCACAGTTTCGATTTCACCAGGGACTATCAGCATGCCAACGAAAGTTTTCGCGGTCCGCGCCTTGATGAATCCGGCCAGCCTAGGTCAGAATTTCGCACGCTCACCGGCCATCTCGAGAACCATTTCACGACAGGCCCCGCCATTCTCTGGACCCCCTTCCTCCTCCTCGCACACGCTGGCGTCCTTCTGGCTCGTGCGATGGGTTCCTCCGTCACCGCTGACGGTTTTTCCACTCCCTATCGCATTGCCATAGCGCTCGCCACCGCCATATACGCCTTTCTCGGTTTGCTCCTCGCCTTTCGCCTCGCTCGCCATTATGTGGAAGAACGCTGGGCCCTCCTTGCCACCATCTCCATCTGGTGGGCCAGCTCGCTCCCTGTTTATATGTATTTCAACCCCTCGTGGTCTCATGCTCATTCCGCCTTCACCGTATCCTTATTCCTTTGGTATTGGGACCGCACGCGTTCCTCGCGTGGGCTCCGGCAATGGCTGCTCCTCGCCGCGATCACCGGACTCATGCTCAACGTCTACTACGCCAACTCCCTGCTCCTTACCGTCCTGCTTGTCGAAGCCCTGCCCCAATACGTCGCCGCGTTTCGCCACTCCTCTCCTCCTTGCTCCTCCGCCATCCCGCGCGCCTCTGAGCTTTTCGTTGATCATCTCCTCTTCGGCGTTGTCGTCCTTCTCTGCCTGCTGCCCATTTTCGTCACGCGCCATATCATCTACGGTAATGCGTTCGAATCCGGCTACATTCCCCTTCGCGCCTGGCTGTGGCGCTCTCCCGTTCTTCTCAGCGTGTTTTTCTCTTCGAATCACGGCCTTCTCGCTTGGACGCCCATTCTTCTTCTCTCCATCATTGGTCTCTTTCTTTTCTGGCGCCGCGAACCCCGCGTTGGCGGACCTTTTCTCTCCGCTTTCCTCGCCTTTTATCTCTTTATTGCCTGCTATCCGGACTGGGCCGGCATCTCTTCCTACGGCAACCGCTTTTTCGTTTCGCTCACCGCGCTTTTCATCGTCGGACTTGCCGTTTTTCTCGATCGCGCCGCGCAACTCTTCCGTTCGAATCGCGCAGCCGTCGCCACCGCCTGCGTCGTCCTCACGCTATTCGTGCTCTGGAACGCCGGCGTCATGTTCCAATGGGGTTCACATATCATTCCCGCGCGCGGCCCCGTCTCCTTCTCCGAAATCGCCCACAACCAATTCTTCGTCGTCCCACGCCAGCTGAGCGCCCAGCTCCAGGCGTACTTCTTCCGCCGTAAAGCCCTCATGAAGCAGATCGAAGACCGCGACCTCCAGCAGCTCGAAAAAAATCCTCCGCCTCCCTGAAGACTCAGGTAGCTTCGGCAGGAGCTTGTCGCGCCTGCCCCGAGCATTTCGGGAACCCGGCAGGGGAGCTGGCTCTCTCCTTTACCTCGTTATGCAAACTCTCATCGACTTACTCTTCGTCAAACTGAGAGGTGTTCTTCTCTATTAGGGGATTTGCAAACTCGGAAGAAACATAAACAGCTGTATCCTAAGAGCAAACTGGTGTTTTTCTTGATCTGCGCGGAATCTTAATGGTGCTCTGTTTCCCCTTCCTAATTTGATCGATGGAGAATTGGGGAAATTTTTTCTCCGACCAGGTCGTGGCTGACGGACATGTTCGTGGTTTGGCTCATATGCGTTCCGCGGTAGCTGCGCCTTCGAGATCGTCTGAGCCGCGCCACCATTCAATAGTTTGCTGGATTCCCCGCTCTCGATCGTAATGCGGCCTCCATCCGACTTCTTTGGCCAGTCTTCCGACATTTGCCCAAAGAGCAGCAGGTTCCCCGGCTGAATTCCGGGCTCCAAAGTAAATCAATTCTGGCCGCCCCAGATACCGGCCAGTCGCAAGAAGCAGGTCGCGGACGGCCACCGGTGTGCCCGATCCAATGTTGACCGGACCTTGGACCTCGCTCTCCAAAAGGGCAACAAATGCGGAAGCCACATCCTCAACATGAAGGAAATCCCGAATTTGAGTCCCATCTGAGCACAAGGCGGGCCGGCCCTGAATCAGCATGCGCACCACATAGGCCACGAGCCGCAAGGGATGTTCGTATGGGCCGTACATGAAAAAGATACGCCCCCAGGCCGAACTCAAGCCGCCTTGCCGGCTCCAGGAGTGAAGGATGCGTTCAAAAGCATGTTTGGCCGTTCCGTACAACGTGCGCGGAAGCAGAGGCGTCGCGTCTTCCTTGCATTCACCGCCATTCCAGTCATACTCTGCGCAACTACCGGCCACCGCCACGCGTCGTCCGCCGTTTTTCGCAAAAGCCGCTAGCAGTTCGAGGCTGGCACGAACCCACTCAATATTTTCAGACGACTCCCAAAATTCGCCCGGGACTGCATGCCACGCCAAATGCAAAAGGTATTCCGGCCGTAGCCTGCGCAGGAGCTTACTGGAGCAACGCGGTGTCAGCAAATCTATTTCATGCCAGGAAATGCCAGAGAATGCGGACGGTGCTGGCCTCCGTCGAGCCACAGCATGGACTTCGTAGCCTTTCGCCGCCAGCAGCGGCAGGCACTGACGGCCGATAAACCCGGTCGCACCGGTCACAAGTACTCTTCTCATAGAACGTAATCCGGGAAAGACTTATCTCGTGCGGAAATAATTGGATCCTTATTTGGCCACTCGACGCGAAAAAGCGGGTCGTCCCAGCGCACTCCCCGGGCGTATTGGGGCTGGTAGGATTCCGTGATGTGATAGAAAACCTCGGTGTCATCAGCCAGTGTCTGAAACCCGTGAGCGAATCCTTCAGGCGCATAAAGCATTCTGCGATTCGCTGCGGTCAATTCGACGGCAAACCACTTTGCATGGCTTGGAGATGCTAGGCGAAGGTCCACGATCACATCGCAAATTGCTCCCGAACTACAGCGGACCAATTTAGCTTCCTGATATGGTTTGTCCTGATAATGTAGTCCCCTGAGAGTCCCCCTTCGCTTATTCGAAGAGATGCAGCACTGGGTGAAATTTGGATTGAGGCCTTGTGCGAGGAATTCCTCTCGGCACCAAGTGCGGGCGAAAAATCCGCGCTCATCAAAAACAGGCTCGGGTTCGATCACATAGGCCCCTTCGAGCGGGGTACAGATGAATTTCATTCGATCACTTCAACTTTGGGAATCGGGATTACAAAGCGCCCCGCCCATCGGCGGATGTCCGCAAGTTGCTCAACTATCTCGTCTCGCAGATTCCAAGGCAATATCAATACATAGTCCGGGCGGGTTTGCCGAATAATCTCCGGATGAAAAACCGGGATATGGGTGCCGGGAAGAAAATGGCCTTGCTTGTGCGGGCTGATGTCGGCAGTGTAGTCTAGGAAATCTCTACCAATCCCGCAATAGTTAAGAAGTGTGTTGCCCTTGGCGGGAGCGCCATAGCCAACGATGGATTTGCCTCTTCGCTTCACGCCAATTAGGAACTCGAGCAGAGCACGTTTGGTTTCGCGGACCGTTTCGGCAAAGTTAGAATACGTATCTAGGTCGCGAATCCCAGCAGCGAGTTCGCGCTCTGCCAATTGCGCAAGCCTGGGGTGAACCGGCCTCGGGTCTCCTGCTGCATGGCAGGCATACAGGCGGAGAGACCCGCCATGGGTGGGAATCTTTTCAACGTCAAACACCTTCAACCCGTGGGCGTGAAAGATTCGTTCGACGGTGCAGAATGAGAAGTACGAAAAATGTTCATGGTAGATTGTGTCGTACTGGTTATGTTCAATCAGCTCTAGGAGATGCGGGAACTCGACCGAGATCGTTCCTCCAGGCTTGAGGATGAGCTTCATGCCAGCCACGAAGTCGTTCAGGTCCGGCACATGCGCCAGGACATTATTCGCGATCAAAAGGTCTGCGTATTGGCCGGAAGCCGTTAATTCTCGCGCCGTCTGAGTTCCAAAGAACTTCATGAGAGTCGGAATTCCTTTTTTCTCTGCCACCCGGGCCACATTCTCGGCCGGCTCAATGCCCAGAACCGAAATGCCCCCGGCCACAAAATACTGCAACAGGTAGCCGTCATTGCTGGCAATCTCAATTACCAGGCGCTCCCCTTTTAGTTGAAACCGCTCGGTGGCTTGGGCGGAAAACTTGCTGGCGTGACGAAGCCAAGACTCCGAAAACGAAGAGAAATACGAGTAATCCGCGAAGATTCTCTCCGGGCGCTCATATTCCTCTAGTTGCACAAGAAAACAGGAGCTGCATACCCATGCGTGCAGGGGATAGAAGGGCTCCATCTGATTCAACTGCTCCTTTCGAATATACGAATTGGAAAGGGGAGACATTCCTAGGTCCACAAAAGTGTGCTCCAAATGAGTCTTACAAAAACGGCACAGTGGCAGGCTCATCGCTGGATTTTGCGTGGCAGGCTGAGCATATTCTGATAAGACTGAATCTGCTTCAAAGTGATTGAGCCCATGTCCTTTTGGCTTTGTTGCGCTTTGTACCACTGAGCCGTCGCCTCGAGCGCGCGACTTAAATTCCATTGCGGTTGCCATCCTAGCATCGTTCGAGCCTTGGAGGAATCGAGCTTCAAGGAATGAGCCTCGTGGTGGTGGACGCCGCCTTCCGGGCGCCAAGCCATACTTGTCCCCCACAACCCTTTCAGCCGCTCCAGTACCGTTGCTACCGGTAAACTTTCTGATTCGTCTGGGCCAAAATTCCAAGCCTCGGCGTAGCGTTTTGGATCATGGCAAAGCTTCTCCGCCAGCATCAGATATCCGAGCAAAGGATCCAAAACGTGCTGCCATGGACGAATTGCATGAGGGTTTCGAATCAGCACCTCGTTGCCCTCGAAGATCGCGCGCATCACATCTGGAATCAGACGATCGGTCGCCCAATCACCTCCACCGATTACGTTCCCGGCGCGAACCGATCCCACCCCGGTCTTTGCATGTTTCGCGGAGCTAAAGTAGGAGTTTCTGAAAGCGGCGGTCATGAGTTCCGCGCAGGCTTTACTGCTTGAGTAAGGATCGAAGCCACCCAAACGGTCAGTCTCACAGTACGCTCGGCCATCCTCCAGGTTCTCGTAGCACTTGTCGGTGGTCACGATCACTACCGCCCGAATTGTCGGAGTGTCGCGTACCGTCTCCAGAACATGTGCCGTTCCCATTAAGTTCGTGGCGTAGGTGCCGACAGGATCATCGTAAGATCGTCGGACAAGCGACTGAGCTGCCAGATGAAAGACAATATCCGGCTGATGCTCCCTCACAACTCGTTTCAAGTGCTCCAAATCGCGAACATCCCCATAAATGGAGCGCATCCCGCGTGCTACATCGGCCAGAACAAAAAGGCTGGGTTCAGTCGGTGCCGCCAGTGAATAGCCTGTAACCTCCGCGCCGAGGGATTGGAGCCAGAGAGAGAGCCAGCTTCCTTTGAAGCCTGTGTGTCCGGTCAGCAGTACTCTTCTCGTCTGCCAGAACCCGGGATTCATTACCATACTTTCCAAGGAGCTTTACCCGAACTCCACAATGCCTCGAGCTGGTTTTTATCGCGCAGAGTGTCCATAGGATGCCAGAAGCCTTCATGCGGGTAACTAGAAAGTTGCCCTTCATGCGCAAGTTGCTCCAATGGTTCGTTTTCCCAGATGGTATTATCTCCTTCAATATAATCCAAAACTCGAGGCGAGAGCACGAAGAACCCGCCGTTAATCCAACCACTGCCCTGTGGTTTTTCGCGAAAACTGATTACCTTTGTGCCTTCGGTGACCAGAGCCCCAAAGCGCCCAGCGGGACGAACCGCCGTTACAGTAGCTAGCGTTTTCTGACAATTGTGGTACGCGACCAGCTCTCTGAGGTTGACATCAGCAACCCCGTCGCCATAGGTGAGGCAAAAAACGTCGTCATTCAAGTACTTCCGCACGCGCTTAAGTCGCCCACCGGTCATAGTTTCCAGGCCGGTATCCACCAAAGTCACTTTCCAGGGTTCGGCACAATTCTGGTGAACTTGCATTTTGTTCTGAGCAATGTCAAAAGTAACGTCTGAGACGTGGAGAGAGTAATTGGCAAAATAATCTTTGATGACATAACTTTTGTAACCACAGCACACTACGAAATCACTGATACTGTATGCGGAGTACATCTTCATGATGTGCCAAAGGATTGGTCTTCCCCCAATCTCAATCATTGGCTTGGGCTTCAGCGCACTCTCTTCCATGATTCGAGTGCCCATCCCACCGGCCAGGATCACCGCTTTCATTCTCCGCTTCCTCCTCTGTATACAGGTTCCAATGCCAATAGCTTCACACAAGACTGGCGTGCCGTCAGCCCCAGTCCCTCGCACACGCGAACTATTCTCCCAGGCCTGTCTGCGTAGATTGCTCAAGCAGATGAAGCATCCTCACTATGCTCGTCAATGTTGTCGCACAACCCATGAGGATCCAAGCACCTTCAAACAGTTGGAGTGACAGTACAAGCTGAAGATCATTTCCCTTTGGGATAGAATTACTTTCCATATGCTAGAAACACCATCGCGTTCAATCGCTTTCTTGTTCACCACTCAGCGTCACCGGCATGGTAACTGAGGATGGCATTCGTCAGCTATTTCAATTCTGCTCCTTCCTTGAGCGAGGCGCTAGACCGCGCGAGCCGAAAATTTGAGTCGCTCGCCGCGTCCAAGAACTTCGTAGGTAGTGTGCTTATCCTGCTTCTCGTTTACATGATGCATTCAAGCACCAGGGGGCTTTCAGTTTATGATGAGGGCTTGATTTGTTACGGGGCCGAAAGGGTCCTCGGCGGCGATCTCCCGTATCGCGACTTCTGGACGGCGTACGGACCGGGTCAATATTACTTGCTAGCAGGAGTTTTCAAGGTATTCGGGACCAACTTGCTGGTTGCTAGGGTGTATTGCGTTTCCGTTGAGTGGATAGTCACAATTCTCGCGTACTCAATAAGTCGAAGGCTTACAGGGCCTGTGGGTGGCGTGATTACCTGCATGACTGTTGCAGTCTGGCTAAGCTGTGATCGAACAGTCCTATATCCAGTGATCCCAACGCTTGCGTTTGCGCTGGCTGGGTTCTTGTCTTTGGCCCATTCATCATCAATTCCCAAGAACATCCTTTTTGCCGGCCTGCTTGCCGGGTGCGCGGCCGTAGTGCGTTATGACTTGGGCGTCTACACTTTCGTAAGCCAAAGTGTGATCGTTCTCGGGCAGAGGTTTGTCGGACCGGTAATTGGTTCGGAGAAGCCATGTTTCCGACCCGCAGGCGAACTCAAACGGTTCCTGATTTACTCAATTGGTGCATCCGCCGTCGTCTTGCCTGTCTTCTTGGCATTAACTCAGGCCGTGCCACACCAAATGCTCTACCAAACATTTGTCGATTTCCCATTCCGCATCTACCCGCAGTTTAGATCAGTACCGTTCCCACGGCTTCAGGATTTTATGATGATGGGAGTGCACGGCTTGAGGCCAACGATTTGGAGCGTCTATTCCCTCGCAATCTATGGCCCAGTTTATGGTTTTCCTTTGCTGATTCTAAGTGCATCCGCTGTCTTACTGCTGGTAACGTGGCTGAGAAATCGACTGCGTGATGCCGAGGACTGGTTGGCAGTAGGACTAGTCGCATTCGGTGTTGCCGTGTTTCTCTCGGTGCGTGTGCGTCCAGACATCGCACACATGGTCCTACCGATGGTCACTCCGCTGATCCTCTTACCATGGCTGGTGAAGCTTATAAACGCCTCAAGCACAGTTCGCTCCGTGTATAGATCATTCCCGATCTTCTTGCTGATGTGCGTCGGGCTTCTCACCCTTGAGTGCATAACGAAGAGGAACGTGCCTTGGCTGAACCGCTATCCCGCTAAGTTCCTGCCAATTAGTATCGATCGGGCCAAGGGCATTTCAATGGTAAGGGATACTGATGGCTTTGTAGAGGCCGTCCAATACATCCAGGAAAAAACGCCCGCTGGTGAACCGATTTACGTCGGGAATACACGGCACGATCAAATATTTTACAACAATGCGATGTTCTATTTTCTATCCGGCCGTCGATCGGCGACCCGTTTTGAAGATCTGCATCCCGGCATAGTGACAACTTTCAAGGTGCAGTGCGAAATCATTGAGGAGATTAAGCGACAAAAAGTGACTTACGTTGTTCTATGGATGGCGCCCCAAGCCACTGAGCCAAACCGGAGTTCCGAGAGCAGCGGTGTTACGATCCTTGATGACTTCATCAAAGCCAACTACGAACAGATTGCTGGATTTGGAAAATATGTGATTCTGCGCTCTTCCGGGAGTCGATGTACTTTCGGGCGTAAAGTACAATTTTACGGCACGGAGCGAATGCCCCAGGCCGACACGCGATAGCTCAAAGGCTGGGTCACCCGGACTCGGCCATCTGAGCGTGCGGTTATGATTGTCGGGAAGGTGTGAAACAATGAACCGTGAAAATGCGCCGTCGTGATCGTGTAAAAAATGAGATCCGAAGGACACGATAGATGTGGCTGAAAAAATCCCAATTCTCAAATGTCCCGATGCCAACAATATCACAAGGAGCCGTTAAGGTACCTATGCGAAAGTCAGAATGCGCGACTAGGCTCGCCGTTCTTTGCCCCGTATACAACGAAGAGGAAGCGATTCCGTTGTTTCTTGATCGAATGATGAAAGTCTTCTCACAACTCGAGATGCGTTATGAGCCGAGTCTCTACTTTATCGACAACGGATGCACGGATACTTCCTTGAGTATCATTCGGAGATTTCACGAAACGAATCCAAAAGTTTTTGCCATCGTGATGAGCCGCAATTTTGGATACCAGTGTGCACTTGAGACAGGGCTGCGAACGGTCGCGGCGGATCTGTATGTGATGATTGATGTGGACTGCGAAGACCCGCCAGAGATGATCTTGGAATTCGTGAAACATTACGAAGAAGGGTTTGATATTGCTTATGGCGAACGTGTGGATCGCCCTGAGCCGTTCGTGTTGAAAGGCCTGCGTAAGGTCTACTATCAAATAGTCAGATGGTTGGCAGACGACAATTTCGTGCTGAACATGGCCGAATTCAGTTTGATCACGGGGGAGGTGCGGAACGCAATTATGCAAGACGCTACATCGACCCCTTTTTTGCGCGCATCCATCGGCCGGATCGGGTTCCGCCGTAAGAACTTGCCATACCGGCGGCATCCTCGGATCGCAGGCAAGACCCATTACAATTTTATCGGAATGACGCTCTTCGGCATCGTCGGGATTTTGTCTTCCTCAACAGTCGCCCTCCGTGTGCAGGCGTACGCTTTTCCGTTCTGGGCCCTGATTATGGGGGCGGTGACGGTCTTGGCTATAGTCTCACCCGGTGTATGGCAGATACCGGTCTTGCTGCTGCTTGGTTTTGGCTTTCTAGGCTTTACGGTTGGTTTCAGCGGCCTGTATATTGCGCGGATCTACAAGAACGGCCTGCATCGACCAAACGCGATTGTGCGTTATGGTCTTTCGATCCTTCCGCCGGATGCCCAAGGGGAATAAACGATGTCGGACTTTCCTGCTACGGTTTGGGCGACTGCAGCAAGGCGATACAGGAGCTTTGACGGTGGAACAAGGATAGAAACCCGCTGCTTTGCCCCCGACCGATACAGGTTCTGGGATACAGGCATCAGTCATGTCGGCATATCCCGGGGCGCAGGACTTTCGTATTCCCCCGCTAGTTTCTCAAAATCAGTTCCGAGCGTCGAACACAGTCACTTCAACCGGCTTCTCGATTTTGATAGCGACGGGAAAATTCTCGAGGTTGAGACAGGTGTTACCCTGGGGCAGATCTACCAGTTCGCCGAGCGGCGTGGTCTGTTTTTGTCGGTACAACCCGGCCACCCCAAAATTACTGTTGGCGGTTGCATAGGTGCGGATGTACATGGTAAGAACCAATTCCGCGACGGCACCTTCCTGGCCGTTGTCGAGAGCCTGCGTCTGTTTCACCCGAGTCATGGACTGCTGGAACTCAGCCGCTCCAGCAATCCCGAGATGTTTTTCTTGACCTGCGGCGGTTATGGACTGACCGGGAACATTCTCACGGCGCGTTTGCGGCTCACACCGGTTGCATCGCCTAACATACGGTTGGAGATGGTGCCGATCGCAAACATTTTCGAATTCGCCGGCGACCTTGCGGACGCAAGCGCACAAAACGAACTTGTGTACTCATGGCATGATTTCACCGCTCGCGGAGCGACCTTCGGTCGGGGCATGATGGTGGCCGGAAATTTTGCCAGGGCAGTCTCGCCGCCCGTCGTACCGCCGACCTCTCGGAACAGCGTGAGCCGCCTCGATTCAGCAACACTCGATCTATTGCCCTTTTCGTTGTTCAATCGGCTGACCACGCCGATCTTTAATCACATGTACCATACCTGGCTCCGGCTGGGATCGAACCGGAAGCTCATATCACTTTATGAGTTTCTGTTTCCGGTACATAACAAAGAAGCCTATTTCTACTGGTTCGGCAAGGAAGGTTTCCATGAGTGCCAAATCATCGTAGATGCTGGAAGGTTTAACTCGTTCCTAAACGAGATCCAACGTCGGCTGGAACGCCATCCGGTTGCGGTTACACTTGCTTCGGCGAAGCTGTTCCGGGGTCAAAGGGAACTGCTCCGATTTACAGGGGACGGCATCTGCCTCACTTTGAATTTTCCCCGTGACCAGGCCGGTGCGGCGTTCGCCAGTTTCATGGATGTCCTGATGCTTGAGCACGGCGGTTGGCCCAACCTCATCAAGGACTCAAGGCTCACAGCGGACGTAGTCAACGCCGCCTATCCCGAATGCGAGCAGTTTCGCGAGCGACTTCGGGCGTTCGACCCGCGACGTCTATACCGCTCTGAGCTATCCGAGAGGATTCGTTTGTGAATTGCCTCATCGTCGGCGCGTCGGCTGGGTTGGGACGCTCCTTGTCCGAGCAGGCCGCCCGCCGCGGATACAATGTACTGCTTGTAGCCAGCGACAGCCGGGATCTTGCGGCGATGACAGCCAACCTTCAATTGGAATACGGTGTCAAAGCAAGCTACATTAGCTGCCGCTTTGGAGGCCATCCGGAGGAAGAGGCCGCTGCGCTCTCCACAGCTCGAGAGTTCGGTTCTGTCGACCTCTTGTTGTATACCCTTGGTCTTGCCGAGGAGAACGATACAGGTTTTTTGGATGAACTAGCGGCGCTGCGCCTTGTTCGTGTCAATTTCCTAAGTCAGGTCAATCTCACAACTGCTTTGTGGCCTACTCTGCTTGAACGCGAGAGGGCCGCTGTGGTCGGCTTCGGCTCGATTGCCGCGGTCCGCGGACGCAGTCGCAATGTAGTCTATGCGGCCGCCAAGAGGGCATTGGCCAGCTATTTCGAGAGCCTGCGCCACCTTGCCGTCGGCACCAACATCCGCGTCCATTTCTACTACCTGGGATATCTCGATACGCAGCAGTCCCTCGGCAAGTCGCTACCGCTGCCTAGAGCATCTGCTGAACGTCTGGCTCGCTTGGTGCTAGATCGTCTGGATAGTGACAGCGGACCGGTGTTCTACCCTTGGTTTTGGGGGCCGATCTCTCTGGGACTGCGCTGCTTGCCCTGGTTCCTGTACAAGCGCCTGAAGCTCTGAACGCTACTCCAGTCTGCGTGGCTTCAAGATCATCCGCGAGATAAAGAAACGATAGCGCGGGGAAGAGCGGAAGATCTGTGCAATCCCTCCACAGAAAACCCCCAATATCGCCTTTGAGCCCCGTCAGGTCTGTTATCCGTGGCATCGTTGGTATGGTTTTAGCGTTTTGACGCGCAAGGCGGGCGGCGCGCACGCCGATGTGGCGTATTTCTGCAGACTTCTCGAGGCGCCTCTCGATGCGATGCTTTTTGAAGTCCCTAAATGGATGCTCGAAGCGGCCGGATGCGCGACGATGCGAGTTGCGGATCGTCCTCGTGCTGCTTGCGCCTGTCTCGACTTTCTCTGTTGCAATTGCTTCCCTGGGCTATTCCGTGAAACCGTAAGCGTCGATTTGAGCTTTCAATTATCCACAAGTTTAGCTCCAATGCGCAATGATTCTTCATCGACACTCCCTGTTACGCATGTACGCAGGTGATTCTTCAAGAGAGCTAACTGCTACTGAATCGCGGTATTTCCGTGAGTCCGCGGGCGTTGTTCTAGTACTGCAAGATGGGCCTGATCGCCAGCCTCCCGGCCCCAGCCTCTTCTCTGGTACTCTAATCACAGGTCGATCTACCTTTTTCTCGGAGTTTCACTTAGATCCATGGCTTCCGTCACCACACGACCGCCGGACGGTCCCAATCTGGCAGGGGTCGCTCCCGAAACCGCAGCGCTTTCTCTACCCAGCGCCCCCGTCACCGTGCGCATTGAACCGCCCCAAGGCTGGCTCGAGCTGCGCCTCCACGAGGTCTGGCAATACCGCGAACTCCTCTATTTCTTTGTCTGGCGTGACGTCAAGGTCCGCTACAAGCAGACCGTCATCGGCATCGCCTGGGTCGTTCTGCAGCCGCTAATGACCATGGGCGTTTTCACTCTTTTCTTCGGCCGTCTCGCCAAGCTCCCCTCAGACGGCCTTCCCTACCCCGTCTTTTATTTCGCCGCTCTCGTTCCCTGGACCTACTTCTCCACTGCGCTCCAGAGCTGCACCAGCGTCGTTGTGGACAATCAGCAGGTCATCACCAAAGTTTATTTCCCACGCCTCGTCCTCCCAGTTTCCGCCGTCGTTTCTGGACTAGTGGACTTCGCCATCGGCTTCGTCGTACTGCTCGCGGTCACCGCCATCTACGGCATCAAGCCCTCGCTCGCTGCGCTTTGGCTGCCGGTCCTGCTGCTTCTCGCCGTGCTAACCGCCCTCGGCGTCGGCCTGTGGATGTCCGCGCTCAACGCTCTTCATCGAGATGTCCGCTATGTCGTGCCGTTCCTCGTCCAGTTCTGGATGTTCGCCTCCCCCGTTGCCTATCCCAGCTCGCTTGTCCCACAGCGCTGGCGCTGGCTCTACGGGCTCAATCCCATGGCCGGAGTCATTGACGGCTTCCGCTGGGCAATCACCGGTCGCGGTCGCGCCCCCGGCCTGCTCCTCCTTGCCTCCTCCGCCGCTGTCGCCCTTGTCCTCCTCGGCGGCCTCTTCTTCTTTCAGCGAATGGAGGGCACTGTTGCCGACCGTGTTTAATTTGGTTCCCATCCCCCACTTTTCATTCCGAGCGGAGCGGTCCGACTGTTTTTCTTGCCCGTCGCTGCGGCGAAGGGTTGTCCTGCTGAGTCGAGGATCCTCTCTTCTCTTAGTCTGGGAGGCAGCCCGTTGATGACCATCGGAATCCGAGCTCAAGGTCTATCGAAGCTCTACCGGCGCGGCTTGCAGGTGGGTGGCGGTCTCCGCCACTCGCTCGAAGCGTTTCTCCGCTCGCCCATCGCTTCGCTTCGGAGAAAAAAGGAAGAGACCTTCTGGGCCTTGAAAGACGTTTCGCTGGAAGTCCGGGAAGGCGAGATCCTTGGCCTGATCGGGCGGAACGGCGCAGGGAAGACCACGCTGCTGAAAATCCTTACGCGGATCACGCGGCCAACCGCCGGCTGGGCGGAAATTCACGGACGGGTCGGATCGCTACTGGAAGTGGGAACGGGGTTCCATCCGGAGCTGACGGGTCGGGAGAATACGTATCTGAACGGGTCGATCCTGGGGATGAGCAAGCGGGAGATTGACCGCAAGTTTGACGAGATCGTGGCCTTCGCGGAAATCGACAAGTTCATCGACACACCCGTCAAGCACTACTCCTCCGGCATGTACGTCCGCTTGGCCTTCGCCGTGGCGGCGCACCTGGAGCCGGAGATTTTGCTGGTGGATGAAGTGCTGGCCGTCGGGGACGTGCAGTTTCAGAAGAAATGCCTGGGGAAGATGAAGGACGTTGGATCGCATGGGCGCACGATCCTATTTGTGAGCCATAACGTGAACGCGGTTGCGACCTTGTGCAGGTCGGCGATGGTGCTGGAGAAAGGCAGGGTGGCACATTATTCCCACAACGTTCAGGAAGCACTGCGTCTCTACATGAGCCCGCCAACGAGCGCCCATACCGTCGACCTATCCAATCACCCGGGGCGGACGTCCGACGGGGTGATTTTCGAGAGGATTGAGATTTACGATGAAAATAGCGGACCATCCCACTCGCTATTGCCGGGCGCCAAGGTTACACTTCATTTGAAAGTCCGGTCGCCCGCCAGGGTCAGCACTCCAAAGGTTACGATGGCCATAACCAACGAGCGCGGGGAGCGAGTCTTCGCCATAGGCACGCACATTGGCGGCACAGAAATTCCATCCATCGAAGGCCCTGCAACGATCCGTGTGCGATTCCAAATTCCGCCTTTAGTTCCGGGACAATATAGTTTGGATATCGGCTTCTATGACAGGACAGGGATTCCGCTCGACGAGATTTATGGCGCGGCTGCCATAGAAGTGTTGAAGGACGAATTCCTTACCATGATTGAAAGTCACGGTCAGCACACAGGCCACATCATGGTGCGTTCGGAATGGACCTGCGCTCAAGACGCCGGTGAGAACTCCAGTGAGTTGATTTCAAGCGGCGATAGTGAGCTGGACTTTCATCGGCCGAGGAGCAGTTCTTGATTCCGGGCTCGAAAGTCATCAGTCAGGCCGGTACTCCGGACGAGAATGCTGCAGGTCTGATCCAGGGCAGTCTGGACCCGCTTCGATATGACGGCCACCTCCTAGATCCTGATGAAGTATCTGGAATTGTTACCAGCATGATTCCGACGGGCGCAAGGGTTCTGGAAGTGGGGTGCGGGACCGGGTCACTTAGCCAGCTTGTGCGCGAAACCTGCCGCGCAGATGTTGTGGGGATCGAACCAGACCCTGCGCGAGCGCAACGGGCGGCGGCGCGTGGTCTGAAGGTCCACGTAGATCTTCTAACGCGAGAACTGATCCGCGAAATTGGTTCTTTCGACGTGGTGTTGTTCGCCGACGTATTGGAACATCTGTCGAATCCGCATGCGATGCTTCTGCTGTCCCGCGAAGCTCTAAGAGCGGGCGGCGCGGTGATCGTTTCGGTGCCCAACGTCGCGCATTGGTCGGTGCGCGTGGACATACTTCTTGGAAGATTTCGCTATCAACCTTATGGGATTATGGATGCGACACATCTCAGGTGGTTTACGCTAGACACGCTGAATGCGCTGATCGCTTCCTCAGGCTTCAAAGTTACCAGCTCTCGGGCGACTGCCGGTATCACTCTTCCGGACAACGTGTACCGCCGACCGTGGCGATGGCTGCCACCGAACTACAGGACGCGTCTCCTACGGTTCGGATGCGGGCATTGGCCTACGCTGTTCGGGTGTCAACACGTCTTGAAAGCTGAGATGCTGTAAGCCGTTATGCGACACATGCATACTGCGAGTGGTGATGATCAGAGAGATTGCTCGTCGAGTCAGACATAAAGTCTTACTAATGGTCCAGTGGGGAAGCGGGAGAACAAATAGCGGGTACTGTACAATCTGCGATAGCAACGTATTGTTTAGACGAACTGGTCCGTGGCTGAGAGACCAGTACCTCTGCACGCGATGTGGGTCCATACCGCGTCAACGTGCTCTCGTAAAGGTTCTCAACGATCATTTTCCTGGATGGAGGGAGTCGCGGATACATGAGTCGTCGCCTGGCGGCCCATCCTCGGACAAGATGAGGCGAGAATGCAGAGAGTACGTCGCAACTCAGTTCTTTCCCAATGTACCGAGGGGGCAATTCAACGGCAGCCAGCGGAGTGAGGATCTGGAGGCGCTCACCTTCGGGGATGAGTACTTCGACATGGTCATCACACAAGATGTGTTTGAACACGTGTTGCGGCCAGCGAAGGCGTTCGCGGAAATTGCTCGTACGTTGAAGCCTGGGGGCGCGCACGTGTACACAGTGCCTTATTATCGCGGGAAAAAAACTGTCGTTCGCGCAAAACCTGACGGAAAGGGCGGTATCACGCATCTAATGAAGCCGGACTATCACGGTAATCCAATCGACGAGGCTGGTTCGCTGGTGATTACGGAATGGGGCGATGAGCTATGCGATTTTGTTTTTCGATCTTGCGGGATGACTACAACAATACTCAACTTCTACGATTCAAGGCTGGGACTAAAAGGCGAATTTCTTGACGTGCTGATTAGCCGCAAGGTGTCGGCGCCCGATCTAGTTCCTGAGCTTGGCGGCGAGAGGACTAAGCTCAATCGGGAGGCATGAACGTGCGAGCCATTGCCTTCCACCTGCCGCAATTCCATCCGATTCCGGAGAACGACGAATGGTGGGGGAAGGGCTTTACAGAATGGACCAACGTCGCGAAGGCCGCCCCGCGATTTCCCGGGCATTATCAACCGCATATTCCGGCCGACCTGGGATTTTATGATTTGCGGCTTCCGGAGGCGCGAGCGGCTCAAGCCGAGTTGGCGACCGGCTATGGAATCTATGGCTTTTGCTACTACCACTATTGGTTCCATGGGCGCCAGGTCCTGGAACGTCCAGTGAATGAGATTTGGAAAAGTGGCGAGCCCGACTTTCCGTTCTGCCTCTGCTGGGCCAACGAACCATGGTCACGGCGATGGGATGGATCGAGTGATGAGGTGCTACTTGAACAGCGATACAGCGCCTCCGACGACCTGGCGCACATTCGGGCGCTAATCCCATTTTTTCTCGACCCGCGTTACATTCGCGTCATGGATCGCCCGTTTCTCGCCGTGTATCGGGCATCTAAATTAGCTGACCCGCAACGAACCGTCGACATTTGGAGGCGCGAAGTCGAGCGCGCTGGGATTAAGGGCATATTCCTCGTTCGGGTCGAAACCACCGACGAATCGGGCGATCCCCGTAACATTGGTTTTGACTATTCTCTGGAATTTGAGCCCTGCTGGGCGGAGCTGGGGCGTTTCCAGGTTTTTCGTCGGAATTGGTGGCATCGCCACAAACTCGGAACAGGTGAACCTGTATTCCGCGACAACGTCGTGTATGAGTATGAAGATCTCGTCAGGCGGGCCCTGGCTGAACCGCCTCGCACATACCCCCGCATACCGTGCGTTTGCCCTGGCTGGGACAACAGCCCGAGAAGAAAAACCGGTGCAGTCATTTTTATGAACTCGACCCCGGAACGTTACGAGCGGTGGCTGCGGGAAATCGTGGATCGGCAGGCCTCTCGCATCGCGGGCGATGAAAACTCTGGTATTTCGCCCGATTCATTGGTTTTCATCAATGCGTGGAATGAATGGGCCGAGGGGAATCACTTGGAGCCCTGTCAAAAATGGGGCCGTGCATATCTTGAGTCGACGCGGAGAGCGCTGCGGGCTACAGCGAACCAGGACGCGGTATCCGCTGAAACACGAAGGTACTCGCCGTAGGGAACCCTTGAGCCAAGCAGCACCAATTCGAGTCACGGCATTGATCGACACCTACAACTGCGGCCACTTCATCGAGGAAGCCATCGACAGTGTTCTCGCACAGGATTTCCCGCCGGAGCAAATGGAGATTCTTGTGGTGGACGACGGCTCGACCGACGACACGGCCGATCGCGTCCGCAAGTATGACGATCGGATTCAGTATTTTTCAAAAACTAACGGCGGCCAGGCTTCCGCACTTAACTTCGGCATCGCGCGAGCCCGCGGAGAAATCGTTGCGTTCCTCGACGGTGACGATTATTGGATGCCCGGCAAACTGCGGCGCGTTGCGGCCGAATTCGAAAAGTACCCGGAAGCGGGCATGGTCTACCACAATTTCCTCTGCAAGCAGGGCACCTTGCACGACCTACTACCCGCTACCGGACTTGCGGGCCTCTCTGGATTCCTTTCGGAAAATCGCGAGAGCCTTCTGGGCTACGATCTGTATCCGACCGCCACGCTGGCGTTTCGGCGAAGCGTCTTGCAACGTCTGTCGCCGATACCGGAGCGCCTAATTGTCCAAGCTGACGCTCACCTCTCCGCTTGTGTCATCTTCGTCGCACCGATCGTGTATATCGACCAGCCCATGACGGTTTATCGCGTTCACGCCGAGAACATGTGGAATTGCGCATTAAACACGCCGCCAGGGTGCGACATCTTCGAGGGAGATCCGGCTGGCAAGGCCAGGCTGGAGAGGCGCGTGAGCACAACTCGGGCGATAAGGGACGGCGTTCAGGAATGGCTCGGGAAAAACGGTTTTGACGTGGATTGCCCAGATCTTCGGGCGTTCTTAATGCAATGGACGTTTTCGAGCAGAGCTGGCGAGTTCGCCCTATCGCCGCCGGGACGATTGCGATTTTTCCGCCACCTACTCGAGCAGCCCCTATACTCTAGGCGAATGACCTGGCACCACAAGGTCGTGTACTACACGAACGCGTTCGGCTCGCTCTTGGTGGGTTATCGAAACTTCCATCGCCTCGATGAGTGGCGGTTGTCAATCAAACGATCCGTCAATTCCGCGCTCGACCGCTCTTGAGCTTCGGTCGCCTCATCTCCGACGTACGGAAATTCCAGAATCACTATCCAATTGGACTATCTCTCGAGGCTTGGGAGCTATTGTTAAAGAGGTGCTTGCTTCGTAGCGGAGCCAAATACCGCAATGGCAGGACGACTTCTGAGCCGATCGACTTCCAATCGAGCGATCAGAAAACTTGAAATACGGCGGCGCGGCCTTCGGAGGTAAAACCCCAGCGGAGGGAAGAGGCGTTGCGAAGGCGAAGCGAAGGGTCGAAGTGGGGAGTGCAAGGCAAGGGAGCGTCCCAGCACTGGTAGCCTTGGGCGGGGACGTAGACAGCGAGGCCTGAGAGCGTGCGTTGAAGGATGAGGATGGGCTTAGGTAGAGGCGGCGGTTGTTGGACGCCGCGCAGAGCTAAGAGAGGTTCCTTCCAGCCGAAGGAGATCAGGCACCAGATTAAGGACAAGACAAGCGCAGCAAGCACGAGGTTGCTCCGCGGGCGGCGGAGCTGGAAATCCAGGGACATGATGCCCCAAGCACCTAGGGTCGCTGCGGTAGTCCAGATGGCGAACTGAGCGAATCGGAGGTCAGGGGAAGCTGCGAACCAAAAAATGATGTCGAGGATCGAGGGAAACAGGAGGGAGAGCCAAGGAGACGCGGAACGAGGTTTTCCTCGAAAGCGAGCAGTCAGTGCCGCGGCCAGGCCAGCAAGGGATATTGCCAGCGGCACTTGGAATGCGGGCCGGTTTCGAACGGCGTGATTTAGCCAGTCACCCAACCAGTGAAAACCTCGCGTGTCTCGAAAAGGGACGTCGGGCATACGTCCCCAGGATTGAATGCCGAGGGCGTACCACCTAGCGGCGGAGAATGGGATCTTCCAGGCCAAAGGAAACGCCAAGACGGTGGCTGGGAAGAAGGGATACCCGCTCAGAATGATCCCGCGGGCGCACCAGGGAAGCAGAATCAGGGTTGATAGTGCCAGAGCGGCAACTAAGTACTTGGTGCGTTGACGAGTGGAACGGCCTAGCAACCAAATCCCGCGAAAGGCTAGGCACCAAGCGAGCAGGGCAAAAACAGCAGTGGAAACTTTGAATGCTACGGCCAAGGAAAACAGAGTTGTGGCCAGAACGAGTCGGGAAGCATGAGTAGTGCGCTGCTCTCGTCCATCGCGCTGACAGATGTACTCAAAGAGAATTCCTGTTGCGATGAGGCAGACAACATTGGCGGGCTCATCGGTTTGCGTGCCGACGATGCGGGAGCGCGTGGTCCAGAAGAAAGTAGGGACTGCGAGGATGGTGTAAAACCAGTCGGCTGGGGAGGCTGCTGCCCCACGGACCACGCGAGCACTGGCGGGTAATAGCGTGGCCCACATGGCGGAGAGCATGAAGCCAGTGAACAGATGAAAACCTAAATCCTTCCAGGGTCCTTGTCCCAGGGCGGCAATGCAAAGCAAGACGGAACTGTTGAAGCCGAGTCTTCCATGAAGATTCGCCAGACCGGGAACTGCCGGGTACGTTTGGATCCAGCGGACTGCCGGAGCTCCGTACAGGCCGGTGTCGTAGTACTCGCAGGTGCCGCAGGAGCGAAGAGCGAGGAGGAGGACAAGCGCAATGCCAAGGAGGAGCATCCAGCGAGAACTTTTCCAGGCGGCGCTAAGGCCGTTCAGCAGTAAGGAACGGTTGAGAACGAGCCCAAGAAGGCCAACGCAAGAGAGGAACAACGTAATCGAAAAGCTGACAGGGAAAACGAGGTTCCAAATTTCAAGAGCCGCCACAGAAATCGCGAGTCCCATCCAGAAGGCGTCCGTGGGGAATAAGTCTACGGTGAAACGTGAGAGAAGAAGCGAGCCGATTCCAGTTAGAGTCATGGCGAGGACTACCCAACTAACAAAAACTTCTAACATCGAGAGCATGAGCATCGAGGACCCGCCCTTTACTGGTAGTGCAGATTTCGTCTAGCGTGACCCCTCCGGCGGGAACCATCCAGATGAGACGCGCAGGCTCTTTTTAGCACGGCTTCCATGTTGTTGCCGGACTTTTCGCGGCTAGGTTCCCGATCACGCGCGTTATCGGGTTCGGCTGCACAGCGAAAAATTAGTCACCGTCGCTTCTAGCTCTGACTAGTCGTGGATTGAATTTCCCCGAAGAAGGTTGTTCACCTGCCAACGATTCTCAGCCAGGAAGAAGTGCTACGACTTCCAGTTGGCCATTCATGGCAGCGCCCAAACCTCAACGGCGAGTGGCACAGAACGGCATGTCTTGACTCTGGGATTGTGGCGCCCGCCTACGCATGCCAGCAACGCCCGTTGTGTCATAGGCTGAGCTACCTAGGTCGCATTTCTCTTTCGCGCCTTGTCCCATCGGGCTCGTGCGGCTTTCGCGGCGATTTCCCGTCGGTGCTCTGGGCTTAGCTTTTCCGCGCGTGCCTTGCCGCCCTTTTTCCCGCCAAGCTTCCCGAGCGCCTGGGCATGCGGATTCTTCTTTTTCACGATGCGTAAAAAGATACACGACCGGCCATCTAAAAAGAACCTTGAGAAACCGCTTGACACATGCTTGCACGCTCAAGCATAGTTCTTTGGAGAACGGGACGCGCACGTGCTAGTAACACGAACGCGCCCCTGACCAAAGTCGCCTAAGTTAGAGGCAACGATGGCTGCACTAGAAAGTAGCGGGTTCACCCATTGGGTGCAACACGCCCATCTCCGTTTCGTTTTCGTCCCATATCCCGTCCCTTCGCCCGTCGCGCATCCCCCGCCGTCGTTCTGTCCCGCTGAATCCGCTTATCCATCCTGGTCGGTACTCGACTCCATCGGAGATGTGTGTCCCGACTCACCTTACTGACTTCCGAACCTGCGGCCACTTCGCCGCCGAAAGGATATTTCGTCATGCAGAAAGCACATCTGGTCGAAGCGTTGTACCTCGTGAATCAAGGCACTGACGAAGCTGTTCGTGGTCTGCATCGACTTAAGAAGGTCCCGGAGTTCACAGAAGAAATTTACGGAGACGCTCTAGCAACGCTTGAGCGCGCCCGCGCCAGCGTGAACTTGCAGTTTTTTGGCGACATGCAGGCTAGTGAGCAGAAGGACGCCATACGCTTCGAACGCCTAGAAAACAAAGGCATCACGAAGGACTCTATAGCATGAAACGCAGACCAGTTCCTCCCACGCAGCACCTGAGAACCGCCATACGAAAAATCGAAAAAATCGTTTGGAAACTCCATGACGAACAATTGGCAGCCTATATCGCGTACGTTCTCGCGGTCAGCAGGGGAGAGAAGGACGAGATTCGAAAACTGTTTGAAGCAAAATTCACAGCTTTCGGAGACCTGTCGGCTGCATTGGAACGGAAACTCACGCCGAAGGAAAGGCGTCGTGCCGTTCGGCTTACAGCCTATGAGGGCGAAATGGCGGCTTTGCACGATGCAGCACACCGGCTCCAAGCACGCATGGAAGCCTCCTATATGCACCAAAGGCGATTTAAGAACGGCTCTCTGGATGATTCAGAAGAGCGGCACCCAAAGGCGAATGCTCGCAAACGTCCGGCGGCTACTTGAGCGGAGAGAGGCCATGCCTCTAATAGTTGGGCCATCCCGAAGCGAAACCGCGGTCAAGGGCGACTACAAGGAGCCGCACAGCGGGCGTGACCCTTGACGGCGAGAGCTGAGGGAGTCCGGCTCTATCTGCTGATGCTGTGGCCTTCTACCTGCTTATGCTCTTCCACCTGGCTTCGTGTGGATGGTTTTGCAGATCCGTCATCGTTTCAAACTACACCCATTGCGGCAAAGTGCGTCTGACCAGTAGACGCAAGAAAACGCGCACTCCAAGGACCATTCAAGCGGTTGCGGACGCCAAGATCGGCCGGAAGCTACAGGGTCATTCGGATTGGGAAGGAGCCGCCCGCGCCAGAATCAACGAGCCGATCACGACCAGTACGATAGCGACCAAGAGGCCCACCCATCGTGACAGGTTGGCGACTGGAAGTACCCACCACCAAACAGCAACGATTCGAAGTGCGCGCGATTTTGCGATGGTGGCGCTCGGAGCGCCACGGTTGTTGAAAAGTTCTTTGACATCTTGCCGGGAAGCGTCCTTCACGGTGCGGATAGCCGCTGGCCAACCTTGAAGAAGCGGAGCATAGTTCATCGACCAAGCCAAATCGCGATCGAATGAAACTCCTTGTTCGTTGAGCTCCGCGAAGCACCTTTCGTAGAAGAAGAGAAGAGTCGGCGAATTGACCAAAAATCCGAGAAGTGAAAAGAAGACGAGCCATCTCCTTCGGTTGCCGGTGAGCGAGCCCATCAAAGCGCAAAGGCCTGGCAACCCTGGGAGTAGGAAACGAGGTCCCCAGGACCAACCCCCTTGCCAGCTTGCCCAAGCCGAGTGCAACAAGAGAAAGGCAATAAAGATTGCCACCGTAGTGAGCGCTTCGAGAAAGTAAGATCGGACAACGAGCCGAAAAGCGAGGGCGGCGAGAACCAAGACAGGACAATACCAGAGCAGGCCGAAGCCAGGGCTGAATAGAAGCCCCGCAATTCCCCGAGGAATGTGCGACAGGCTGAATGTCCAAGACTGGCCGAAGGTCAGGGGATTGCCGAAGCGCCATTCGTTGTAACCTGCGTAGAGTGCGAAGCCAAGGAGAGAGCCGCAGAACGGAAGAAGCCAAGCCCGAGGATTTTCGCTTTTAGCTAGCAAGTAGACCGAAAGAATCGGACCGATGACGATGCCGGTCGGCTTTGCCAGGACGGCAAGTGCCGCGAGACATGCGGCGGAACTGACTTCCGTGCGTGATCTCCCAAAGGCCAAATACATGGCCCCGACGGTCAGCAGGGCGAGAAGAGGTTCTGCAAAAAAAGTGCGGGCGTACACAAGGGCAATAGTGCCAAAGGCGAAACTCAAACCAGCCAGCCAAGCTCCTCGAAGAGAACAACCCAAGCGAACCGAGAGAGCGGCGACCAGACTAGAAGTCGCGGCGGTGAATACTCCCGACAGCACCAACGAAAATATAGCAGCCACGTAGTGCAGAGGAAGATGAGCGAACTGGCTCAGGATTGAAGCAGCGTAGACAAGCGGCACGGCAAGAAGAGAAAGAAGGGGATACCAACTCGAGAAGGTTAGGCCATTTCGCCCTACTACGCCGAGGCCAACTGGTACGCCAAGGCTGTGCTGGGTGATGAGCGACTCGCTGACCGCCAGCATTGAGTTTCCGTCAACCGAATAGATTCCAGGCGGCAGGAAGGCGAGGTAAATCAGCCAGACGCCGGTAGCCAGGCCGATAAATAGACGATGCCGCTTCCATAGAGATTGTAATCGGGGAATGCTCCCCGTTAGAGTAGGGACGATGTTAGATTGTGCCATTCAGGTTGGCCTTCGTCCCGAGTATGACTTAAGCGTGCAGATTCAACGGGGGATGCGGTCATAGCCATCTCGGGACTTTCGCAGACGGCATTGTATCCCCGGGCCGTACGAAATCATTAGAGATTCAGTCAGGCAAGGTGAAGTTTCATGAGTAGGGAGCCTAGGGTTTCTGTGATCATTGTCAATTGGAATGGTGCAGACCATCTCCGACTCTGCTTGCCGACGCTTTTGTCGCAATCGTTCAAGTCACTCGAAATCATCGTTGTGGATAATTGCTCTTCGGACGATTCCGAAGAAGTAGCTCGGACCTTTCAAGCCAGGTGGTTAGCGCTCGAGAACAATCTTGGCCTCGCCCCGGCACTGAATCGAGGGGCGGCGACTGCCGCGGGCGATCTGCTGCTTTTTGTGAACAATGACATGCGATTCGACCCGGGATTTGTGGCTGCGTTGGTGGAGCCGCTAGACAAGGAAGACGAAGTTTTTGCGTCCGACGGGATGCAATTCAACTGGGATGGAACCCACCGGGGTCATTTGGCGGCACGGCTGACAAATGTACAGCCGTGCCCGCATTCTTTTACGGAATTGGTGCCTGGGCTATACTTCTATCAGCAGGACGTGACTGAGCAGACCGACGTATTCATGGCCTCGGCGGCCTGCATGATGGTGCGCAGGACGCTGTTTGAGGAGTTAGGCGGATTTGACGATCGGTTGCCGCTCGGATACGAAGACGTCGAGATTGGCTGGCGAGCGTGGATACATGGCTGGAGGACGGTATACGTCCCGAATGCGATTTGCTGGCACCGCGTGGGAAGTTCGGGCAGATCCGGGGAGGGGGCGCGCCTCAATTTTTGCGGAATACTAAGGGGCCGTCTTCTGGTTGCGACCAAGTTGCTTCCCCTACGCTATGCAGTCCGTACCTGGATGGTCTCAACGGTTGCGGTAGCAAGAGATGTGATCCGGTTGCGCTGGCAAATTGCGAAGGATCGCATAGCGATACTGATTCGCATGGTGGGTATCGTCCCACAATTGCTTCGAGAAAAGAAAACGTTGTTTGGGAATGCTGACAGCTCTCCTCAGGAGAAGCTTGAATTCTTGCTTCGACTAACACCCAAAAATGCCCCAGTTGACGAATGAAACTAAAAAGCAAAGAAATTTTGCGCCCCGCCCGGGCACACAAAACGAGCCGGTTTTTTATGGAACCACATTCGCTCCGGTGATGGTTTAGCAGACTATGGCGAAACTTCTTCTGAAGGGCTTCCGATATATCAAGTGCTACAGCGAGCTGGCCTTCGGCAGCCGGCCGGAAACTCTCGAACAGGCCATTGATTACTGTGTTGACCGCCCAATTCTGATGGCGCAGGTACGGTCTGAGATCGTGGAGCTGGGTAAACTTCTGCAGGCCGCTGCGCCCAAGCGTAGTTTCGAGATTGGAACAAACTATGGAGGTACTCTCCTCCTCCTCTGCGCCGTTTCTCCTCCTGATGCTAAGATAATCAGCGTAGACTTACCCTCGGGGCGATTTGGCGGGGGCTATCCCCGGCGCAAAACTCCGCTCTTTCGCAGGTTTCCGAAGGCCGGCCAGCAACTCCACCTCATCAGGGCAGATTCGCATTCCCAGGATACAAAGGAACGCGTCCTGCGCATTCTTGAAGGTGAGCAGCTCGATTATCTATTTCTTGACGGAGACCACACCTACCCTGGAGTTCAGCGCGATTTCGAAATGTACGCGCCGCTGGTGCGGAGCGGCGGAATCGTGGCATTTCACGACATAGTCACGTACAAGAAAGAAACGGAATGTCAGGTGAGCAGATTCTGGAGCGAAATCAAGCATCATTACCGGCACCGTGAAATTATCGAAGACTTAAACCAAGGATTGCCGCCCATTGCGATTACCGGCGCGTGCATGGAAACGGCCGGCCTGGGCGTTCTCTTCATGCCGTGAGAGCGGCTGGGGGGATTCTCTTTGTGCATCCGCACAATAAGGGGCGCTAGCGCTTGGATAAAGTCTGGAATTCCGCAGCCGGGAGTTTGACGGGACTCAAAATGTCTAGGCCGATCGTCACAGCTCTAATCGACACTTACAATCACGAGTTTTTCATCGAGGAAGCCATCAAGAGCGCGCTTGAGCAGAAGTTTCAGGCATCCGAACTGGAGATTCTCGTGGTGGACGACGGTTCGACTGACCGCACCCCCGAACTTGTCCGGAAATTTCAGCCCCGAGTGCGCCTTCTACGCAAACCCAATGGCGGACAAGCTTCCGCATTCAACATTGGAATTCCTGAAGCGCGAGGGGAGATCGTTGCGTTCCTGGATGGGGACGACTGGTGGGCGCCAGGCAAATTAGTTGCCGTCACCACCGCATTTGCCGCGAATGCGGCTGTCGGGTTGGTGGGGCATGGAGTTACGCAGGTATATCCGGATGGAAGACAACAGACTGAGTCCCCCCGCGACATGACGCGCTTTCGGATTACCTCCTTGGAAGGAGCTAAGGCGTTCCGTACACGGAGAGGCTTCCTGGGTACTAGCCGCATGGCCTATAGGAGAGAGATTCTCCGCCAGATCGGACCTGTTCCGGAAGGGTTGACGTTTGAAGCGGACGAATATTTGTTTACGCTTGCCGGGCTGTTTGCCGACGTGATGATCTTGCGCGAATCACTCACTTTCTATCGTCTTCATGATAAGAATTTATTTCAGCTTCCAAAGGGAGACGCCAAAAGTATTCGCGGGAAGCAGCAAGTTCTTGCTGTCCTGGCACAATCCCTCCGCGCAAAATTGAAGGAACACGGACTACCCGGCGAAATCGCAAGGATCATCGTAGAGTGCGTGCAGGTCGAAGCAGACCTCTTGCGTCTCGTGCTGGACAGCGGATTTCCTTGGGAGACGGTGTCCACCGAATTGAGAATAATGCGCGTTCTTCACGGCGACGCATCCTTCAGGCAGCATCTGTTTACCTGCATGCGGCTCATTCCTGCCTTAGTCATGCCCGCGGCCGCCTACTATCGCTGGAGGTATAGGCTCTCCCGCTCGGCGTTCTACAATAATCTGCGGCGAAAATTCCTCCCCTTTCCGGTGCCAAACCACGTCGAGCGGCAAGAGAAGCCTGCGCCGTGAACTGCCTATTAGATTCAGCGATCCGTACGCGACTCATATTGAAACTCGAAACTCCTGTGCGGCAACGCCAAAGTAAAAAGGATCGGATTCCTGAATGATCACGCTGGGCATCAACTACACCAAGATGCATGATTCCTCGGCCTGCATTGTGCGCGACGGCAGCCTAGTCGTCGCCGTTGCCGAAGAACGGATCAGCCGGGTCAAACACGATGCAGGATTTCCGTACCTGGCCATTCAGACTTGCTTGGAATATGCAGGAGTTCGCCCTGACCAACTCGACGAGGTGTGTTTTGGTTGGACGACCGCCGGTCCCGGATTCCGTCATGACCTAAAATGCCTTTCCACGGGAAAGCTGCAGCTCAATTATCTGAACCTTCTGACCACGACCCTGCATTTTCTGAGCATGTGGCATCAGGAGGGAGGGGCGAAACCCTTCGCGCAACGTTTTGGTCCGGTAAGAGCACGTATGCGGTACGTAGACCACCATCTGGCACACGCAATCAGTGCTTATGCGTATTCAGAGTTCGACGAGTCCGCAGTCGTCGTGATCGACGGGCGCGGGGCTTGGGAAGCTACGTCCATCTGGCATGGAAAAAACGGCGCGCTTGACCATGTCTTAACGATTCCTTTTCCTGACTCCGTGGGGTTATTTTACAGCGTGTTCACGGAATATCTGGGGTTTCGGCCCAACAGCGACGAATGGAAAGTGATGGGTCTTGCGCCCTATGGCGAGCCGGGCTTGGATTTGAGCGCGTTTATCGATCCTGATGCTGAGCCTTACCGTGTGCATACGAAGCAGCTCATGGCCAACGAAGGCGCGCCGCTTTCGGAATTGGTTCGGCAGCTCGGCGCAGCCCGCGTTCCAGAGAGCGAGATTGACGACCGTAGTAAGAGTATTGCCTATGCTGTGCAGGCCGCCTGTGAAGGCGCGATGATGAGCGTTGTACGTATGGCCATTGAAAAGACGCGCAGCCGCAATCTTTGCTTGGCGGGCGGGGTGGCGCTTAATTCGAAAGCCAACGGCAGGATCCTAGCTTCCGGATTGATTGACAAGATCTTCGTGCAGCCTGCCGCTTCCGATGATGGCGTCGCGCTGGGGGCGGCACTTGCGCCCTACCTCGACGGCGGCGGCCGCCTACCGATAAAGACGATGCGGCATGCGTATCTCGGACCTGAGTTTGGCAACGATTCGATCGAGGCCGCCTTGAAGACCTATAAGTTGAAATACGCCCGCCTGGCCGATGCGGCATCGACGGCAGCAGAACTTCTTTCGAACGGAAAGATTCTCGGATGGTTTCAGGGCCGCATGGAATTTGGCCCGCGGGCGCTTGGCAACCGGTCGATTTTGGCGGACCCACGTGATCCCGAGATGAATGTCAAAGTGAATAACGCCGTAAAATTTCGCGAGTGGTGGCGGCCATTCGCTCCTTCGCTGAAAAAGGAAGCAGCGGGAGAGTATCTGGAGAGTGCGACAGATTCGCCATTTATGATTCTTACCGCGCAGGTGCGACCCGAAAAGCGGGGCGTTATTCCTGCGGTTACTCACGTGGACGGCAGCGCGCGGCCGCAGACCGTCGAGAAAGAGATCAATCCTCTCTATTGGCATTTGATTGACGAGTTTGGCAAGCGCACTGGAGTGCCTGTCGTTATGAACACTTCTTTCAACTTGCGCGGTGAAGCGATTGTCCACACGCCCACCGAGGCCATTCGAACTTTTTTCAGTTCCGGGATGGATGCGCTCATCATGGGTAACTTTCTCGTGGAGAAGTAGAATGCATGCGCAAGTCCCTGCCGAAGTGAAGGAACGCCGACTCTATCGGTCCGGGTTATGCAGTTGTGGTCGCGTCCCTTCTGATTCGAAGTCAAAGCGAATGTCCTCCGGGCGTGCAGGCGAACCGTCCTGCCAAAATACGGCGTGCAAGGGAGCCGTGCATTCCAGCATCGATATCCTTCAGGGGATACATAAAGAGTCAGACCCGACAGGGTTTGGTGGGAGATAAGTCTTGTTCGAGGTAGGGGAATAAGATCCCGAATAGTGAGCGGGGGACGGTAAGAGAGTCTCCAAGCTTCAAAAATCCAAAATAAGAGACCACCAATCGATGGAACGAGGAGCCTCATTGCGTGTGTTGGTTGCGAGCTCCGATCGCGAATCCACCCGCGCCACCCGCCTAGGTCAAGACTGTTGATTCGAGCTTGCGACTGACTCTTCTGGAAGCGATAATCCATGCGTGTGGGAGCCACTAGGCAACTCATGTCGGAGAATGGGGGAACAGTAGACCTATGAAAGGCGTTGTGCTTGCTGGCGGTACAGGAAGCCGCCTAAATCCACTGACCAAAGTAACAAACAAGCATTTGCTCCCTGTCTATGATAAGCCAATGGTGTACTACCCCATTCAAACCCTTGTAAACGCTGGGATTCAAGAGATTCTTCTAGTCACGGGGGGGAAGAACGCGGGCGAATTCTTGCGGCTGCTCGGAAATGGCCGCGACTTTGGGTTAAAGCACTTGAACTACACGTATCAGGAAGGGGAAGGCGGGATCGCAGAGGCGCTCGGCTTGGCGGAGTATGTTGCGGACGGGGAAGACATTTGTGTCATTTTGGGCGACAACATCATCGAGACCAATATTTGCCAAGCTGTTGAGAACTTCAAGAAGCAGAAAGGAGGCGCGAAACTTCTTCTAAAAGAAGTGACAGATGCGCATCGTTTCGGCGTGGCGGAAATTCGAAGCAATCGCGTGGTTGGTATCGAAGAAAAGCCCAAAGTTCCCAAATCCAACTATGCGGTGATTGGCATCTACCTGTACGATGCCACGGTATTCGAGAAAATTCGGTGCCTGAAACCCTCGGCACGAGGTGAGCTTGAGATCACCGACGTCAACAATCTGTATATTCAAGAAGGCAAGCTGAGCTATGAAATTCTTGATGGTTGGTGGACGGACGCCGGCACCTTCGACTCCTTGCTTCGCGCCAACACTCTCGTCGCGAAGACAGGCGCAAATAAAATGCCACACGGAAATCACACCGCGATTCCTGCTCGGGAGGGCATGGGCCAGTGAAGATCTTTGTAACGGGCGGCGCGGGCTTCATCGGCTCCAATTTCATCCAACATGTCCTGGGACTCGGTAGGAACTACGCAGTCGTTAACTACGACAAGCTGACCTACGCCGGAAATCTTCTAAACCTTAAGACCGTTACCGAGAATCCGAACTATCATTTTGTGAAGGGGGATATCTGCAATGCCATTGCGGTTGAGGCGGCAATGCGCGGCTGCAATGTCGTGGTTCACTTTGCGGCCGAGTCCCACGTGGATCGCAGCATCTACGAGCCGGGAGCCGCGATTGGAACCAATGTCACGGGCACTTTCATTCTCCTCCAGGTTGCTCGAAAAATCGGTGTCGAACGTTTCGTCCATATCTCCACCGATGAGGTATATGGCGACTTGGCGCCAGGGACCTTCGCAGACGAAAACTCGCCTCTGGAACCCAGCAGCCCTTATTCGGCTTCAAAGGCAGCCTCCGATCTGTTGGTGCGTTCTTATGTACGCACGTACAAATTCCCGGCATTGATTACGCGTTCTTCGAATAACTATGGTCCGTACCAGTTTCCGGAGAAATTTTTGCCGCTGATGATCACCAACGCTTTCGATGACAAGCCTCTCCCCATTTACGGTGATGGAAAACAACAACGCGATTGGCTGCACGTCCGAGACAATTGCCGCGGAATTCTAGCGGTCCTGGAGCGCGGTCGGCTCGGCGAGGTTTACAATATCGGCAGTCTTGATACGCAAGAGAACCTAGCGATGGCGCGGCGCCTTCTTCGCGCAATTGGCAAGCCAGAAACTTTGCTTTCCTACGTGGAGGATCGCCCCGGCCACGACCGCCGCTACGCCCTTAATTGTAAGAAAATAGAAGACGAGCTAGGCTGGAAACCGCTGATTTCACTCGACGAAGGAGTGCGACAGACAATTCATTGGTACAAGTCCAACGGGGATTGGCTAGCAGGAGTGAAGGGCGGTGAGTATCGCTCCTATTACGAAAAGTATTACGAAAATCGAGATTCATCTCTCCGAGCGATTGCACAGCCAGCGTCAAGACCGCCCCATTAATTTCAAGCGATCGCAGCCAGTTGCCGAATTCTGGTAAAGTCTTGTACCAGTTTTGTCACGGTGGTATCCGAGCTATCGGACAGCGAGAGTTTCTTGCAGAGAATTGAGACTTCACTTCCAGGTGTTTGGGAACTGCGCCCGAAAGTCTTTGGGGACGCGCGTGGTTCTTTCACGGAAACCTATCACCTCATGAAATTCGGAGAACTTGGCATTATCGATTCTTTTGTACAAGACAACCATTCGTGTTCGAGGAAAGACACCCTGAGAGGCCTGCATTACCAATTGCATCATCCGCAAGCAAAGATATGCCGGGTCGTAGAGGGGGAGGCACTCGACGTCGCGGTAGATATCCGGCAGGGGTCGCCTCACTTCGGCAAATGGACTAGTGTGCTTCTCTCCGCAAAACAGCAGAACCAAATCTACATTCCAATAGGGTTTGCGCACGGCATCCTGGCGCTAACCGAGAGAGTCCAATTGCTATATAAGTGCAGCGACTTCTATGATTTGGATGATGAGCGCGGCGTGTTGTGGAGCGACCCTGACCTAAAAATCTCCTGGGGTATTTCAAATCCCCTGGTTTCGGAGAAAGACGCGAAACTCCCCACGCTAGCAAAGATTCCCAGGGAATCCCTGCCACTACACAAAGGTAAATGAAGCACAGAATATTGCTGACAGGAAAAAACGGCCAGGTAGGTGCCGAACTAGCTGCACTTCTGCCGCGCCTGGGAGAGGTGACCGCATTCGATCGCCATCAGTTAGACCTCTCAAAACCTGATCGGATTCGCCGAGCAATCCGGGACACTCGGCCGCATGTGATCGTTAACGCAGCTGCCTATACTTCCGTGGATCGGGCGGAATCGGAGGAAGGGGAGGCTCGCCTCATCAATGCGGATGCCCCGGCAACGATGGCCGAAGAGGCGAAAAGGATTGGTGCGGCCCTGGTGCATTACTCCACTGACTACGTCTTTGATGGTTCGAAAACTCTTGCGTACGACGAGAATGATACTCCGAACCCGATAAACGTTTACGGAAAGACAAAACTTGCCGGGGAACAGGCCATCCAAGATGCAGGAATTCCACACCTGATCTTTCGAACGGCCTGGGTGTATGGCACGAGAGGGCGAAACTTCCTACTCACGATCTTGCGACTCGCCACAGAGCGCGAAGAATTGAGGATAGTGCGCGACCAGTTTGGCGCGCCTACCTGGAGTCGTGAGATCGCCAAAGGCACCGCAAGAATTTTGGCGCAACTCTTCAAACATGGTGAGGAAGAATTTTCGAAATCTGCCGGGATCTACCATATGACAGCCACAGGCGAGACCAGCTGGTTCGAATTTGGGAAGGCAATTCTCGAGGAAGCCTCTCGCACTTCTCAGGGCGTTTCCTGGTTTGCCACAGCGACTGGCGGGCAACCGTTAGTCGCGCGTCTCGTCACTCCCATCACAACAGAAGAGTATCCTACTCGGGCTCGCCGTCCTTCCTATTCTGTGCTATCGAATTCGCGCCTGAAGCGCATGTTTGACTCAGAATTGCCACACTGGCGTACGCAACTGCACTTCGCGTTCGCCGAGAGCCAGCTCAAAGACCAATGCATCGATCCATAACTCGCAATGACCTTTTGCTGACTGCAAGTTGTGGGCGTACTGTTTTCGCCAGAGAGTTCCAAGGTGGCTGGGTTCTGGCGATCGCAGAGGAACTAACTATCAAAAGTGTTGACCGCTGTTTCTATTTCGTTTCCCACCTCCCGAGGTGGAAGAGTTGAAAAAACATTTCAACCTTCGGATTATTCTTGAGCTATTGGGCCATTTAGTTCTTGCGCAGACTGTTTGAATCCGAGGTGGCTGCGGATAGCGAAGACACATCCCGCCGACGCAAGATATGTAGATCTCCTTCTTTGACGGATGCCGCGTATTCAAATCCAAACACTTTGATTTTTGTGAGGATGTCGTGCAAACCACAATCTGCGAAAGAGTGATATTCGAATACGACCTCACGAATTGAGGCAAAGCATTCTTTCGGGGTCTGCAGCAGGATCGGGCACTCAGCGCCCTCGGCGTCGATTTTTAATATAAGATTCTCTTCTGGAAACTTCCTCCGCACGTTTGCCAAAATGGTTTTCAGGGAATTGCAAGGAACCTGTAGCTTTCCGCCTGAAACTTTGATCTGTCCGGCAATCGTGGTATGACGCCAGGATTCGTGACTCGTGTAAAGAGTCAGTTCGCCATCGACTGCACCCGCAGCCGCCTGAACTACTTCGATTATCTTTCCCTGTAGCCGGGCGGTCTCTGCAAAACGGGAGAGGCACGCAAAATTCGTCGGCTGCGGTTCATAGGAGAAGACCGCCTTTGCACCGGCCATCAATGCGTATGCCGCGAAATATCCTTTGTGGGCGCCCAAATCCACGACAACCTTGTCGCGCAGATGTACCTCGCTATACACCTCATCCAGAAGCACTTGGCCCAGAACCTGGAAGTCGATTGCCGCATTTTCTCCGTCCACAAAGATTTCTCCCACGGGCAGCCGGATCGAGTGGAAAGTCTTCTTTTTCTCCCTTCGTGTCCATACTACACGGAGTACATCCATCCGCCCCATGGTCGTGAATGATTCATTGGCGAGGATCTTGAACAAGCGATCGATCCGTCTCATCCGCAATAGAGTACCTCTTTATCCTTTCGTGTGTTTACCAGAAGACTTGGCACAAAGGGGAGCTCGTCGAAATTGAGGGCTTTCTCGAAAAAGGGCCCCAGGCCAAAATCAAGCAGGTTAGTTAATCTGAAATCGTCCCCAGCGATTATTGCGGGTTGGACCGAAACTTTTGAAAACCAAGATGTGTGCACTAACCCAGGAAGTCCTCCTTCCGCGCAGGCCGGGTATCTGTTCTTCGCAAGCAAAGGCATGACCTTCACGAAAGCGTCGAGATTCTCGACGCGCTGGAGGGAAAAGTGGATTTCGCAGAGAAATCGCAGATGCGAGCAAGACACTCGAGGAACTCGGCGAGAGCATGCTCCATGCTTCGGTGGTCGACGAAACGCGAAACCGCGGCAAGTTGCAAGTTAGCGAATCAAGCGCCCTCGAGATTGGGCGGCCGGGGCGTTAGCCGCAAATTGTGCCGAGAGGGCGACGGTGGGTAGTCGGAACAATACCCCAAGCAAGAGCCAAAAATACGCATTCAGTAGGAAATCTTCGTAAGCCTGGATGCCGCCAAAAGTGGCAGGGAAAAGTAGGAACACAGCATACCAAAATATAACAAAACCCAACGGAAACCAGGGAGATCCTTTTAGCTTCTTAACCACCTTCCAGGCGGAGAACGTAATCGCCAGGCTCATAACGACCCACAGAACCAGGCCGCCGATCCCCATCTCGACGATAAGAGTCCCATATCCACTTTCGACTCCTATGACGCTCGGCTTCGCATTAAAAAAACGAGCGACGTATTGCCCGCCGAGCGCGGTGGTCCCGATGCCATAGCCGTAGGGCCACCGGTCGTAGTAGAAGGCAACTAGAAAGTTCTGTACGGGATAGTCCCAACCACGGTGCATCAATTCACTCGTTTCGCTGTTGGGCATGAGCGTTTCTTCGTAAATGGCGAGCCGCGAAAGGAGAGCATCAGGATAAGCGTAGAAGAGTAAGACGATGCCCAACGCAATCCCCAGCGCAGCCCGCTGAATGGCGCGAAAAATGCGCAAGGCCTCGCCCTCTCGCCAGGGGGCGCCCCACACAAAGGCAGCACTTGTTGCCAATGCATTGATCATCCCCCACATGAACGAGCCCCTGGATGCAGTCAGGAATGCCCCGGCGGCAGTCACTGCAATGGCGACGAAGGCGAGCATTCTCCCTCGCCTCTGGCGGAGGAGGAGGTAGCCGCTGAACCCAAGGGTAAGCAGCGAGGCCACCATTATGAAATTCGAGTAACGCCCAGCGCTGACAAATACTGAATTGGGCCGGTAGGCGATAGCGCCGGACGCAGAAACGCGATAAAGATTGCTTAATAATCGGATGTCTTCAGCAGGCTGCGCTGGGTTCAGAAAGGATGCACCAAGAATGGACTGCGCGATGCCGAGTGAAATGATTACGAGAGCAAGAACCACGTTGACTGTAAAAAAACGGCGCAATTGAGCCTCGGAATTGATAAGCGAGTAGCCTAGAAAAACCAACGGGACGTAGTAAAAGAATAATTTGAAGCCCATGAGGCCGTACCAAATACTCGTTGAGGCTGGATTGAATACCTGGATGACGCCGAACCACACAAAGACAAGCACTGGCCCGAGGAAGGGAGGGCGGAAAGTTGTTACTTCCTTTCGCCGGATGGCCGTCAAGAAAGATATGAATACCACGAGCACCAGAAAATCCTTGGCAAAATAGATCGCCATGTTGTTGCCAAGGAATTTCCGCGCAAAGTCCTCAAACAATAGCCAGCATAGGAAAAAATAGACCCCGTTGCGCCAGTTATTGAGAATTCCGATGACAATCGCGCCGCCAACGATCGCCATGCCTACGTAAGCCAGGCCTGTAAAATCGCCTTTGATCACGTATTCGGCGGCCTGGTAAGCGAGAAAGGCACCCACCACGAAAGTGCCAAAGTCAATTAGCGGGCCTTTTCGTAGGCGACCCGAGGATAAAGCAGATGAGATTCTCATAATTTAGCTTGCGCCGAGACTTATGATTATTACCGAGTATGGTTCATTCCGAAAGGGGCATCACGCTAACCTGCTACATGCGTCCTGGGAAAACCTAGAGCGATCTTGTGTACTTGCTGAGCGAGCCTGGTACATGACGACATTGGCATCACAGGAATGTAGTTCGTCAGTTCCGAGAGTCTGGCGTCTTGTCTCCTCTTTGGCCGAAGCTCTATACTCAGTCCGTTCAAGACTTCTCGCAGTGAGCGAGAAATGAGGCGGAGGAAGAGTCGATCATTGTTCGCGCAAGTTGTGGGACGAACTTACCGCGGGCAATAAAGCGTTGGCCTTACCGATGACCCACCAGGAAAATAATAGGCCACTTGCTGTGGATGTTGTCATTCCCGTTCACGATGAGAGACCAGAAGCTCTCGCAGCAACTCTTTCTGCTTGCCTAAAGCAGACCCACCCCATTTCAAGAATTTTCGTCGTGGACGATGGTTCTCATGAACCTATTACTCTGCCCAATTGGGCGCAATCTACGGCTCTGATTTGCCTTCTTCGCCTTCCTCAGAACGTGGGGATTTCGGCCGCTCGGAATGCAGCTATTGCATGTTCAAATTCACCGCTTCTGGCATGCATCAACACTCAGGTTCTCCCTGACCCCGACTGGCTTGCGACCTGCGAGAACTATCTTTCGAACCATCCCGGAATAGGCGCCTGCTATGCGCGCCTCGTTCCCCATAAACCAAATCGCATCCTTACGCGCTGGCGTATGAGGTTTCTAGAAACAAAATTTGGAGAACAATCTGGTCCTTCCCAATTCGCTCCCGGGCACGCTGTCTTATTTCGGAAGGAAGCCCTTGACCTTATCGGAGGCTATGATATTCGTTTTCGACGCCATCATGAGGATTCGGACATCTGCCAAAGGATGAGAATATCTGGTTGGGAAACCCACTTTGTTGCAGAGAGTCGTTGCATCTCCATACAAGAAGACACTCTGAAAGAACTTGCCGCAAAAGAGTTGCGGGAAAGCTACTGGTATTCTCCGGCCGAAAGCTCGCTGGTTCGTCTTTACGTGCATCTGAGCAAATGGACTTTCATTCGAGCTGGACGAAACATACTGAGAGGCCGTTTCTACTTCATACCTGTTGACGTAGCAATCTGGGTCTCCGCTCTATGGACTGCCTCAATTCGTACCCTGCGTTTTTCACAAACCTCCGACGAACGAACTGGGGCTACTTCCCCTCCTAAGGCAGTTGCATCGGCCGGGGCACCGGTATCTTCGGAGATGCGCAAGAAACTGTAGAGGACAGATTGCTTGCGGGCATGGTCATCAGCTCGTCCCAGTTTTGACCAACGCGAGGTTTACGCTGGCTTGATGCCGAGCGCAGCTTTGCCCTTTCGAGTACCAGTTCGCACAAGCACTGAGTGCTGTGCAAGTTGGTTGGTATGCTACGAATGCTCTTGAGAGGAAATATTCAGAAGTCGGGTCTATTCAGGCCGCGTAAAGTCGCGGTATCATTTCGTCCGGTCTTGCTTCGGAGGAGCTATTCAAAACCGTCGGTTGCCGATCGGTTTCCAGCGCGTGATGTATTGCCACTTGCCAGCGCTGAGCCCTGAATCCCGATGAAGATCCGCGTTCTCCTCACTCGGGGTTTGACAGGCGTGATTTTGCTATTTGCTTTTGGCTTGTCTGCCTATCGCGCACGCACGCAGTCAATTGCACACGATGAAGCGACGACCTATCAACTCTTCCTAGATCGCGGCGTCTACCACGTATTGTTCTACGACCCCGCCAATCACGTTTTATTCACGCTCTTGGCGAAACCCTTCGTGTGGGTCCTGGGTGTCACGGAATTCACCCTGCGCGCGCCAAGTCTCTTTGGTGCGGCGGCATATCTGCTCGCCACCTATTTGCTGTGCGCAAAGCTCTTTGGCGACGGCGTGCTGTTACCGCTGTCGGTGACACTGCTCAGTTTCAACCCGCAGATCCTGGACTTTTTGCCCGCCGCTCGCGGCTACAGCCTGGGCCTGGCTTGTTTGGCGGCCGCCATGTACATCTTCACAAAGCTGTTGGATCGGGGCGATTTCAATCCCGAAGACAAGAGTTGGCGCGGGGGATGCGCGATGGCGTCCGTGTTTCTCGCGCTCTCCGTGGCCGCGAGTTTCACCAACATCGTTCCGGCGACCTGTCTGACATTTTCGTTTTCGGTTGTTGCATTTGGAGGCCTTTCGGCGTTCAAGAAATGGGGCGAACCGAGATTCCGAGTTCTTGCCCGGCATCTAATTTTTCCAGGTGTGGCTGTCGGTCTCGCTATCCTTTGGCCGTTCTTGATTCAGGTGCGTCCCGTGCATGTCGAGACCAACATGGGCGGTGTGGCGGACGCACTTCGCGAGACGTTTAATGCGTCGTTTCTCTATAAGTGGACCGATGATGTCCACGCCAGCCTTGGCGCGGTTCCCCCCGCCCCTGGGAGCTGGCCGGCGAGAGTTTCCGACCTGGGCGTGCATGTTTTATTACCAATTCTGTTCTCTTTTGTGACGCTAGGACTGATCCTTGCCTCGCGCGCCACGGCCGAAGCCAGAACGAAACAAAATTTGCAGAGCCGCTTGTATGCCGGAGCGGCGGTCACTTCGGTCGCGTTAATATTCCTGCTTCACGTGATCGTTGGGATCAACTATCCGTTCAGCCGCTACTGTCTGTTCTTTATTCCCCTGTTCACGATCGGGGCGTTGCTCGCAGGCCGAGAAATCTTAGAGCGATCTCCTCGCGTTTATTGGAAAGCGGGAGGCTTGGCGATTGCGGCGATCGTAGTTTTTGATTATGCGCTTTCCATTAATACGTCCGATTTCCGTTACAACGCTTACGACGTAATTTCCCGCGAACTATTTGAAACCATCGCTAAGGATGCCGTGCCGCGAGGTTTGACGAACGTTCGCGTAGGCGGCACGTGGTGGTACGAGCCGGAAATCAATTTCTACCGCCGCCGGAACAAGGCGGGGTGGCTGCTGCCATATGACATCAAAGATCGTTCGTACTTTTGGGAGACGCCCAACTCCCTGGTTCCCGCGGACTACGATTATTTCGTTTTTCTTCCCACAAGCGACCCAGGGCTCAAGGGTCCGCGCGTGCGAACCATTTTCCACGACGAAAAGACGCAGGTGACCGTCCTAGCACTGGCCCGGCCGTGAACCTGCTGTGCGGCGAGCTTAAAGCGTGCGATGCGCTTCATGCTCCGACCGTGCCTGAAGCTTTTGTGAGCTCCTTCAGATGGTTAAGAGTTGTGCTTGAAAGGACATCCCACAAAGAGTTAGCCAGTTTCACGTTTACTCGGACAGAAACGGCTTGCTTCATTAGAGAATGGGCCATGGTCTCCTCCGTGGCTCTCAATTTCTTACATTGCGTTTTCTGTGACGGGAATGTAGTAAGACAGCTAGCTCTGGGAACAAATTCACTCTCATCTCAGCGCGCTCCCTGCTCGGGGGAGGTTGGAACGCTCAGCGGGGCCTGAAACATTGTGACAACACTCAAAAGAAAGCTCTTCAGTTTGTTCAGAAGAACCACCAAGATCATCGAGAAGACTGCAAATGTCGCCATGTCGCTTAGGAGAAGACCAGGAAACATACTGCGGGCAAACGAGTTTTCCGCAATTAGAACCAGCAGGATGTAGACAATTCCCCATTGTGCGTGAAGGCCCGATCGAACCAGCTCGGTTGCCAAAGGCAGCGTCGGCACCAAGAAAATAAGCCGGTAGTTGTAGTTTGAGCCGACGGCAAAGGTGAATATATAGATTCCTCCGAATACCAGGAATAAATCCCACAACCTTGCGTTCAGAACCGACTCATCAAGATTTGGCCGGGTTATCCACGCGGCTGCGGCGATCAGTGCCGCTGCTGCGCAACTGCAGGCTAGGAGCTTCCAGCTCATCGTTGCGGCCTGCGCTCTCAACGTAAGCGTGCCAAAGGAAAAATATGGGTTTATCGGTGCTGCGCGCTGAATGGCCTTGAGGTCGCGCCACTGCCATGCAAACAAGGCAAATGCGGAAAGCGCTGCGGCGATGGAAACGGTGCTTGCTTTGAGGGGGCGGCGGATCACATCAACGAGCAAGGCTGCTATGGGATAAATTTTGAGTGCTGCCGCGGCAAGATATGCGCCCGACTTGAGGAATCTGTTCTTCACGGCGCACCCGAAGAAGACCAAGGAGAAGATGAATAGATCGATGTTTCCACGTTCAATAGCGAAGAGCGGCGCCAGGGATAGCGCCGCAGCCAGCAGCACGACCGCGACGAAAGCGCTTCCACATCCGAGGATGAGCCACGAGACACACATCAAGTAACAGACGCAGAAGGTCACTCCCACAACCGAGACGTTGGAGTCGTTAATTCCCATCCATGAGAAAAGATGCAGCCATATCCGTGGGTAAGGCAATGCCCGTTGGGATCTGTCTGCGGTGTTGCTGACGATCGGATCCCCACCCATTTGCTGCGTTTTCACACCGCCTGTAATCGTCTGAAGGTCCATGAACGGACCCCAGTACACTGGGAAATGGAATTTTTGCCAAACCGAAACCCAATCGGAGGTGAGCGCGCGGGAAAGAGTTATGAGTGGCACCAGCCACAACACTGCCAACGCTACTAATTTGATTCCGCGCGTCATATTCTTCCCACTCTTCTGTTATCTGACAGTTACGCCTAAAGTAGCTCACTCGTCCGCCGAGCGGTCATGGTCCGCGGCGCGCCTTGCCATAAGCAGTTGAATGCGATTTTTTCCGATTAATTATAAGTGCGACAAGAACAACTTCACAGCTCAACGTTCGAAGGGCTGGCTCTGTCTGCAGTGCGCCATATGAAACGGATGTCTTTGGGTTGAGGGCACGCAGCTCTCCGGATGGGAGTTCTAGGTTGAAATTACTAAACGAACTCAGCTAACCGCCTCATCTGCAGGTACATACCTGCAGAGTCGTAGCCCTTCCAAGGCCGGTAGACGTCTAAACGTCGGAACGATCCCGGACGTTGAGAGGTAGCGATGCTTGGGTGTACTATATTGGACCCAGGCCCGAGTAGGAGAAGTTGCCATGGAGCACACCGGAAAAACTCACGTATGTCCCAACTGCCAAAGCACGTCTTGCCACAGGTCCAGAAGGAGTGGGGCTGTGGACTTTATCCTTCATACTTTTTTCTTCATCACGCCGTATCGCTGCAAGGATTGTGACCAGCGGTTTTTCCGCAGGCGCACTTCCAAGGATTTTCGGAAAGCTGCTCCTACGCATTCGCCCACGAGTCACGCCCCGCATAGGGCATAGCGTAGGAGTTCTCGGCTTTCAGTTCACAGTGGTCCGTGAAAGGAAGAGAAGGGATGGGTGTGTTTGAACGTGGCAGGCGGCGCATCGGACGAAGGTGTGGAAAGGGAGCGTTGGGACGGCGAAGAGTTTAAGAGTCCAAGAGTCGGATGGGCGGTTCGCGGGATTTAGCTTGACGGATGGACGGGGAGAGATTAAGAGAGACAGACGTGGAATATGAGCATGGACAGGCAAGTCGAGGTTCTGGAAGCGTGGCAAGCGGCGCGGGCCTTAACGAGGAGTGTCTACGAGCTGACGACCAGCGCGAGCTTCACGGCCAAAGGGAAAATGAAGAGGCAGATGCAGCGAGCGTCGACGGCGCTGTTGACGAATATCGTGGAAGGATTCCAGTCGCGGTCGACGACCTCGAGCCGGCAATTCCTGGGGCGCGCGGAGAGCGCGGCCGGGGAACTGCGCGAGCAGTTGTTCGGGGCGCTGGACGGCGGGTGCCTGACGGAGGGGGAGTTCCAGGGGCTGCAGGAGCAGTGCGCGAAATGCCGTGTGCAGATCAGCGAGTATGTAGAGTATCTGAAGAATTCTAGCCGGCCGGCGAGCGGGATGGCGCCGAGTCTGAGGCCGTGAAACGTCTAAGAATCGAGAGTCCTGCAAAAACCGCGCCTATAATTTCTCCGCTGTTTCAGCGCATTTAGAAACTGGTCTAGATTGGCAACACTGGAAGCAAAGATGGGACCTCCACCCGCTAGCCAATTCAGTTAGACTCTGGTATTTGGATGGCGGAGGAGCGGCCACCGGCACGAGCATACGCTGCGTAGAGTAGCGTGCGCTGGCAGAAGGGCAAGTAGGCAAGCCCAGCGGCGCATAACAAGACAAGCCCCTGGAGCCGACTGAGGAAAAACAAGGGCGTCGCGGCCCAAACTGTGTCGAGCACTAATACGGCCGGGAACAACAAGCGGAACTTCCGGCCAAGGTCGGGGTAATCGAAGGCCAGGGCAGTAAACTGGTAAAGACGAACCGGAGCGCCAAGCACGGCAGCCGTCAGCAAGACAGCGCCCAGCAGAGGGGACCCGTAAAGCTCGTGACTAACGCGGAGCACGTCGTGGAATTTATAGAGAGCCAGCGCATACATCACCAAGTATGAGAATTGAATGAGCATGAGCAGCGCGCGGACAGCCCCTCGTGCGATCGAGAGCGGCGGTGCGGGCCCGGCAGCCATTACGGCAGAGGTTCGTCCCGGCAGTTCGAGGCTTCGACGCAAAGCAGCCAGATCGAGAGCAAGGTCACGACCCGATGCGTAGCGCTCGTCAATGCGCTTGCGCAGGCATTTCTGCAAAATGCGCCCGAGTTCAGGTGGAGCCACTGGATTTTGCTGCTCAAGCGGTGGTGCTTCTTCCTTGAGGATGTTGGCGATGGTTGAAGTGGCCGACTGGCCGAGAAAGGGGTTGCGCCCCGTGGCCATCTCGTACATCACGAGTCCGAGTGCGTAAAGATCGGTGCGCGCGTCGACAGGCGCACCTTCGAGCTGCTCGGGAGCCATGTAGCCAACCGTGCCAACGAGCAAGCCTGCTTCGGTGGAGAGCGTGGCTGACTCCGCCACTGTGGCGCCAATCCCTCCCTTGGAAGCCAGCGGCCGGAGAAGCTTGGCCAGGCCAAAATCCAGGACTTTGACTTGGCCATGAGGAGTCACGAAGACGTTGGCGGGTTTGATGTCGCGATGGACGATGCCCTTCGCATGCGCGGCATCCAGCGCGTGGGCGATTTGTGTGCCAACGTCCAGGAGCCAGGCTGTGTCAAAAGGTTTTTTGCCGATGTAATACTTGAGCGTCTGGCCTTCGAGCAGCTCCATGACAATAAAGAACACGCCCTCGTGCTCACTGATAGCGTGGATCGTGCAGATGTGGGGATGGTTGAGGGCAGATGCGGCACGAGCTTCCCGTCGAAAACGATCGACAGCCTGGTGGTCTCTGGAAAGCTCTTCGGGGAGAAATTTCAGCGCCACCGAACGACCCAAACTGGTGTCCTCGGCTTTGTAGACGACACCCATTCCTCCGCCACCCAGCTTCTCAAGAATTCGAAAATGCGAAATGGTCTGTCCGACCATGATGGTAGGAGGAGCTAGCTCTTGGCGGGCCATGTTAGGCCTCGTCCGCAGGCAAGTCAAACGGAGACAGATCCAAGCCCTTGGAATCTGCGGGCATATCCTTAACAAGGGTGTCAGTGTAATTTCCTCCCCCAGCGGCTGGTCCTGGAGGCGCGAGTGTCCGGCTAAGATGACGATGTCAGGAGATTCGTGCAGGGTGGAGGCTTTACCTTCCAAGTTGCGTCCCGCCATTCTCTTGATTTCCCTCCACTTTGGTTCGCAAAGGTCATGGACTGAAAAGTGCCTCGGGCAGTGTCAGGTCATTTGGCGATTCCAGTAAACGGAGGAGGCAATCATGCGGAAAGCAATGTTAATCGGGTTTTTGGCGCTTGCTGCTCTATCCCGAGCAGATGCGCAGGCCACGGCACCTGTCTTGTCCGGTGACCAAGTCATCGATCACGCCTCTCCGGCGGTCGTTCTCATTCTGGTTTCCACGGGCAACGGCCAGGTGTCGGGGGTCGGCTCCGGTCTCATCGTTCGCCCTGACGGAGTTGTGCTCACCGCCAACCACGTAGTGAAAGGCATGCGCGAAGTGCAAGTACGCCTCAAGAACGGCGACGTTTACGATCACGTTGAATTGATTGCGGCCGATGAGCGCCGCGACGTCGCTGCACTTCGCATCCCCGCAACTGGTTTGCCGGTGCTGCCCGCAGCCAATTCTGCGGAAGTCCGCGCAGGCTCTCCGGTCTATGCAGTCTCGAACGGCGCCGGCTTACCATGGACGGCTTCCTCGGGCGTGCTTAGCGCCACGCGTCTGGCCGAGGAAGTGCCTGGAGCGGGCAGCGGGTACCGACTCCTGCAGTTCACGGCATCGCTTTCACCGGGCTCGAGCGGAGGCGTGCTGGTCGATGCGCAAGCGCGGGCGCTCGGAATCGTTGTCGGATTCATCACGCCGGGGCAAAACGTCAACTTCGCCGTGCCGGTTGACAGCGTGGCCGGCCTTGCTGCGGCGTCGGGTGGTACGCTATTTGCCTCGGGCTCACGGCTACAGTTGCCTTCTGCCTTCCCCGCTGGAAACGTCCCTGGACCGGGCGCGGCCGCCCGCGCGTTGCCCAAGAGTCCTGCGGCGGACTTGCCACGTCACGACCAACTGCAAGTTCGGACCGTGTCTGTCCACTCCAAAACCATTTACCTGCGCCGTGAACGCCTGGAAGACGATCTTCATAAAACAGGGATGTTTCCGCGGTTGGGATTGCAATTCGCCGATTACGCGCAAACGGCCGACATCGCGATCACCGTTGACAGGCCGGTTATGACGTTTGACTGGACCTACACGCTGGTTTATCAGCCGAAGTCCTTGACGCTCGCTTCGGGTACGGTTGAAGCAACCGATGAATTCGACGCCGGTCCGAAGCTGGCGGCAGCAATTGTCCAGCAGCTCGCCGCTTCCGTGCAGTTCCCGCGCGAACTGCCGGACAAACCGGCTCGAACATCGGCGGAGAACGAAACGGCAATTCGTGAATCAGGAAACGATCCGGCGCGAATTCTCCCCTCTGCTCGATCGATTTTTGTCGAATCCCACACGATCTGGATGAAGGGCAATTTGTTGCAGGACGCGCTCTACACGCGTCCCGAGACGCGGGACTGGGGCATCCGCATCGTCGACGACCGCAACGACGCCGATATCTATATCGATGTCACGCGTCCCTTCCTGACATACGACTGGATTTTCAAAATGATTGACCCGAAAACAGGCATGGTCCTTGGCACGGGGAAGGTCACCGCAATTGACGGCCCCGCCGCGGCGCAACGGCTGGCGATCGATATTGTCAACCAGATCCGCAGTGTTCGTCCGGTTCCGGCAACACTGTGATCCCGGGCAAACGGTGTCGGATGTGCTGCTCCGCAACTGTCGGCCGAGACAGTCGAGCGCATCCGCACCGTTCGCTCACTTCTACGGTAGGAGCTGCTGAACCAGATACCCAGATATGTTCGCCGTATTGTCCGTTTGGATGACGAAGGCCTGCGAACCGTTCGCCTGGTAGAACGAGACGTTGAGGGTTGTCGCCGAAGGTGGAATGAACGGATACCCACTCATCGGCGTCGGGATGCTGAAGCTTCCTGTGAATCGGCCGGGATTGGCGCTGTCCGCGGCGAAGGTGCCAGTGAAGGGAGCACCAGAAACTGTCGCGGGACTCGCAGAGTTGCTTTGATCATAATCTGCCACGCCATTGATGAACTTTCCAGAACCGTCGCTGGTGACGACGCCAACCAGATCCAATTCATTCGGAGTTGCTGCGGCAATGGAATTTCTGAGGTTGAGAGCTTGGTTTGCCACGATCATAGGAGGAGCCGAAAGGACTTGAGGAATTAAGATGCCCGTCCCGAGGATGTTTGCATCCGTGTGCAGTAGCAACGCACCGCCTCCGCCGGCCGAAATGCTTGGGTCAAGAATATTCAAGGTCGGATCAACCATGTAGATATTAAAAGTCGAGCTTCCTGCTGCGTCCTTCAGATTGAGCGTACCCTGGAGGCTCATGGTGAGTGCAAACGTGCCGCTGACAGGCTTAGCCAGGTTCGGAGCGGTAGGTGGTGCTCCGCCCGCATTCGAGTCCGAGATTCCGCCGGTGATGGTGCTGGCCCCGTTGGCGGCGAGTTGCCCGGCTGCTACCGTCCGCCCAGTGGAACTCCAGCCGGAGTGTTCGAAAACAAATCCTCCCGATAGGCTCGCGGCTGCGGCGCCCTGCGCGTAGGCGCTTCCGCCCATCAAATCCACGCCGTCATCCTCAAACAACCGAAGCGCCTTGCCAGAGATCATATAAAATGTAAACGATCTTGTTGTCCCGGGTAGCGGAACCGCGTTCAAGCGCCCACGCCCGTTCGAATCCGGGCCGGCATAGATACTCCCTGTGAACGCCTGAGACGTGACCGTGCCGGTATCATTTACATCCAGGGTCCCGCTCGTGATCTTCCCCGAGCCATCTGCAAAAAAGACACCGCCAAAGGAGAGCTTTGCCGTCGGCGGAATCGCTGTGTCGACTCCTTCCATGGTAAAGGCATATGCGCCGGAGATCTGAGCGACGGCAAAGCCGCCGGATTGTAAGTCCAAGCTACCGCTTCCCGGCTCTCCGCCGACCTCGATGATCACCGCATGCGAAGCAGAAGTCAGGGCGAAGCTGAAGCCTAGCGTTTCCCCGTTTTTGGTCTGAATCGTCATCGTACCGTGTCCACTCGGATCAACGGAGTAAGTCGAGCGCGGGTCCACGGAAGTCGCGAGAATAGGATCTGCCTGATCCCTGTACATCGTGGAAACAATATCCTCGATCCCCGTCAAGATGTTTCCATTCCCATCAACGCTTACGCTTCCCATGAATGTCGTCGTGCCCCGGCTTACCGGGTTTCCCGTCGGCGCCGTCACAACGAAGGCATACTGGCCCTTCAGCGTGGCGTTCGACGCAGTTCCGGAAATAGTGACTTGCGCGCTGGCACTCTTCGAGGAATCGCTGACAGCCGTTGCAGTAATCGTTACTTTCCCGCCGGACGGCGCCGCTGCTGGCGCGGTGTAGCCCGTGCCGGCACCGCTCGCCGTGGCCGTCGGACTGAAAGTCCCGCAAGCAGCCACGGGCGTACAGCTCCAGTTCACTCCGCCGCTGGCGGTGTCGTTTTGGACGGTGGCGGCCACGCTGGCCGTGCCGCCCGTCCCAAGCACTGCCGGAGGCATCGTTGATAGCGCAACGGAAAGAGGTTGAGGGGCCGGTCCCGATGCGCTTCCCCCGCCGCAACCAGAAATCGTTGCGAGAAGGCACATGGGGAGGAGTGCCGAATACTTATTCATGGCTCCGCTCCAAAAGTGGCAAACCTTACAGTTCGACCTAGTACTAGAACTAGCATAGCGAAAGCAGCCACATTAGGTATGCCCGAAAATCAGCCGTGTCTCCGAGGAGTCAATCCCGTCGCCGTGCTGGGAGCGCACGGAGGAAGTCCTCAGTCTTCTCGGGCGGAAATGGCGAGAGGGATTCGATTGCGATCCCGTTTGGAAGCGCGGACTACTGCTTCGGAAGACCAATTTGTATTTCGGGGTAGGGTTGAGAGAGCTTGTCGAGAGAGGCTGCGGGTGCATGCTTGAGATGGACGTCGAAGAACGTATGCACGTAGTCGGTAGTAATGGCGAAGCCGCGGCGGCCTTCCAGGCGGCCGATTCCTAGAATGCGCAGCAGCGCGATGACGAATTGGCTCTTCTGGAACATCTGGTCACTGAAGCTAAAGTGATTTGCCCCGCGAATGGTTATGAACAGGCGTCCGTTCGGAAGGCGGTCGTAAATGGATTGGATGTCCGCGCCGATCTGCCTGCTAGCCGGATCGGACAGTTCGCGACTGTGATCGCTGAGTATAAACAGGAAAGGCTGCTTGAGGCCGTCCTGAACGACGCTGCCGTGGGGAGCGCCATCAATATCAATGCCCGCCTTGCAGCGGGGATCGTCGTGACAGAACTGCAAGGACGTTGCGCCGCCGAAGGAATGCCCGAACATGCCGAGGCGCTGCATGTCCAGCCGGCCCGTAAACTTATGGGAGGGATCGGCGGCGTTCAAGCGCTCTAGTTGGTTCACCACGAAGGATGTGTCGCTGGTCCACAGGAGTAGAAGTTTGTTGATCAGGCGATTGGCTTGTTCGGCCGGCATATCCTCGGGATCATTCGCGGGAGGTCTGGTGACGACAGTGTTGTCCGAACGGACGAAGACGAAGGTTCTGTAAGGCGCGTCGAAGCCCGCGACCATGTAGCCGTGGCTGGCGAGATCTTCGGCGAGAGTTGTGAAGTCCGTGGTCAAAGCTCCGCCACCGGCGCGCAGAATCACGACGGGATAGGAGCGCTGTTCCGAGGAGACGACCGGGTCAGACGCGCTATGGGATTGGACCAGCGACAAATCGCGCGTCAAGAATTGACTCATCAGGGCGCCGGAGTTCTGCACGAGGGCCGAGCGCCACGGCGCGGGCAGATACTCCGCCGGTGGGGCGGATGTTGCAGCGGCAGAGGGGTACCACATCCAAACTTTGACCTCGCGCTTCGCGTTTGGAGACGGTGCCAACTCGTCCGTTAGAGCGCTGTTGACCCAGGAGAACGTCGTGCGGCCAACGGCGAAGTGGCCGGTCGGCTTGGGCAACTCGATTCGTGTGTTGTGCTCGTACCACAGTAGGGCGAAGAGCGCTGCCAATCCGAGAACACCCAACAGAGTCAGAAGCGCGATGGTTTTGAGGATGCGTTTGAAAAAGCGCTGGGCGAACGAAGAAGACTTTGGGCGCGGATTTGGAGAGTCCGAGAGGGAGGGTGTTTGAGGCATGGGCGGTATTCTATGCAAAGTGCTTTTCAATGTAAAGTAACTAGCTGCGCGCCTCGCGCGCCGGAAGGGGTATATGAATAAGTCACAAGCCCCGCATCTTGTGCTGCGAATTACATTGCAGTCATGTTCGTTGCGGTAAGATTCACGCATTGCGCACGTGGGAGCGCAGGCATGGGACTTGGGACTTCGCGCGGGGCGTGGATCGGGGTGGCGCTTCTTGGCGCGTTTAGCGTCGCGCTGGTTTTATCGGGGCAGGAAACGGGTCACGCTCGCAGCGGAATCGGGATGGTTCATGACTGGAGCCATCGCCACGTCGTATTCTCCAATCCCACGACCATCGAACAGGGGATGCGGGTCCGCCAGGATCCTCGCTTCTGGCAACAGCATTTCCGGCGAAATGTTCAGCAGGCCCTTCCCGCCGGGGAAGCGGCCGCGGACACCAGTCTGGACGAACAAGAGGACCGCAGCGGCCTCGGGGACGATTGGCTTGGAGATTTGTTTCGGTGGAGGCGGCGCCGGCATCACAGGCCAAGCCCTCCCAATGCATTGAAGCGGGACTGGGCGGTCTCGCTGGGTCCGAACGCGACGGTCGGTGCTGGGAATTTCCCGGCGAAGTTTTCGTTTGATATCAGCAGCGCGAACTGCGGGAACGCCACGCAGCCGGATTTCGTGGTGTTCAACACGAGCGTCAACGGATCGGGCACGCAAGCGAGTATCCTGGCGTACGACAACTTATACGCTGGCTGCCCCAGTGGCACGGTCCCGACGACCTATTGGTCTTACAATACTGGGGGAGCGGTCGTCACTTCGGTAGTGCTGTCCCTGGATGGTTCACAGATCGCGTTCGTCCAGACCGCGAACGGAAGCACCATCGCAAATCTCGTTCTATTGAAATGGAAGCCGTCTGCTGTCGGCATAACAAGCACGAACCCGGATTCCATTTCCATCGTAACGGCCAGCCAGTATCCGACGTGCACGGCACCGTGCATGGTGGCGTTGCCCTTTAGCGGGACCGCGAACGACACGAATTCATCCCCTTTCTACGATTACACCAATGACGCGCTGTATGTGGGAGATGACAACGGGACTCTGCACAAATTCCAGCCGGTCTTCAGGACGGGGGTCCCAGCTGAAGTGGGAACTTCGTGGCCGGTCTCTCTGGCGAGCGGGCTAAAACTGAGCAGCCCAGTCTATGATTCCGTTACCGGTAGGGTCTTTGTGGGCAGCGGTTCAAATGGTGTCTCCGGGAGCCAGCTCTTTGCCGTCACCGCATCAACAGGTGCCAAAGCCGCGACCAGTTCCTCTTTGGGCAAAGGAAATGGGATCGTCGCCGGTCCGATCGTAGATTCGAGCGCCGGAAAGGTATACGTTTTCGTTGGCACCGACAATAGCCCCCTCGGCACATGTTTTGGCGGGGGCCCCTGCAGCGGCGTTTACCAATTCACTTCGAGCTCCACATTGGCAAGCTCGGTTGAAGCCACGGTGCAGAGAGGGAGCAATCCCTTCACTTTCACCCTTTATACGGGAACTTTTGACAATAGTTACTACACGTCTTCGAACTCCACCGGAAATCTTTATGTCTGCGGAAATACGCTCGGCTCGGGAACGCTTTTCCAAATACCCGTCACTGCGGGCACGATGAGCACAACTGCGGCCGCGGGACCCCAACTTTCCGGCATCTTGGGGTTGGCCTCCAATGCGCCATGCTCTCCTGTGACCGAGATCTTCAACCCCAACGTCGGCGGACCGCCGGGGATGGACAAGATATTTGTAAGTACGACCGGGAGCGGTGTGAGCTCTTGCAGCGCCGGCTGCGTTTACGACATGCCGGTTACGTCGTGGCAGCCACGGACCAGCTACGCGATCGGGGAGGAAATAACGGACAAGTTTTTGGATATTCAGGTCGTCACTACGGCGGGGACGTCGGGGAACAATCCGCCATCCTGGTCATCCCCGGGCAATCAAGTGCCGGATAATACGGTTACTTGGACGGGGAAGAGCGGCCTCGGTGCCGGCAGCTACGGCACCTGGCAGCCACTTACCATTTATTCGACTGGCCAGGCCATTCTCGACCCTAACGGCAACGTCGAGGTTGAGCGATTCAACAGCGCCATGTCTGGTGCTACGCAGCCGAGCTGGCCACTCGCCATCGCTGGACGCGTATCGGATAACGCGGCGAGCTGGATCAACCTAGGGCCGCCGGATAACTTTCTGCTTAGTGTCACTGGTGGCACAAGCGGGATGGTCGTGGACAACACGGTGCCGATCGGAACACTCGCCGGCGGTGCACAGGTCTACTTCGCGCCGCTGGGTATGGGTTTCGGGACGTGTAGTGCCGGGAATGGCTGCGCGGTGCAAGCGTCGCAAGCGGGTTTGAATTGACATGACGAACCGCGATCAGGAAGAAAAAGATCTTCGAGAATCGGCGGACGAAAAACCGAGAGAGAAGCGGCCTTACAAAAAGCCTACTTTTCGGTTTGAGCGCGTCTTCGTGACCTCGGCGTTGTCGTGCGGGAAGGTCAATGCGACGCAGGCTTCGTGCACGATGAACAGGAAGTTGTCATGACGCAGAACCAGCTCGAATTGCGAGACGGGGAGCACGCAATAAAGTGCGAGATGGCTGCGCAGGTTTTGCGGACGTTCGGCAAGTTGCGATTGGAAGTGACGGGGTTGAGCATGCTTCCCTCCGTGTGGCCGGGCGATACGCTTTTCCTCGAGCGGCGCGAAATGGGGGAGATTGCGGCAGGAGATATCATTCTGTTCACTCGGCGGGACAAACTGGTCGCACACCGGGTGCTCTGTAAGACGGTCGTCGGCGATGAGACGTGCGCGATTACGCGGGGTGACGGCTTGCTCTCGACCGACGATCCTGTTTCTCCGGCGGAATTACTGGGAACCGTTCGTTCTGTTTCGCGGGCTGGGGAGTATGTTTCTCCGGATGCGGATTCGGGATTTTTGGCGCGCGTGGCGTCCGAGCTGGTGCGCCGCTCCGGGTGGATTGCGCGCCTTTTAGCGTTTGTGCACCGGGCCCACGGCGGCGCATGGAGACGGAAAACACTGTGCAGGAGCTGACGTCGCTCGCTCGCGCCGAGATCACCATCGAAATCGGTGGAGTTCCGGTGCGCGTGCATTCGGCGAATGACAATTTCCTTGGGATGCTGGAACGCCGTTACGCAGGGTTTGTGACTCTTGGCAGTAACGCGGGATTCGAGTTCGACATTGAACTGGCAGAACCCGGTAGCGGCGATGCGGATGCCGAACTTCGGGTGACCTGGGATTCCGGGCGATGGCGCGTCGAGCGCGGCGATTTTGCCGCGGAGTTCAACCCACTGACGCGGCGTGGCAAAATTCGGCAGTCGCCGAACCCCTACTCAATTGATGCCGTATTTCGCATTCTCCACACGCTGTTGCTGGCGCAGGACGGCGGATTCCTGCTGCACGCAGCAAGCGCCATCCGCAACGGCAAGGCCTTCGTGTTTGCGGGAGTTTCCGGCGCCGGCAAGACCACCATTGCAAGCCTGGCGCCTGCGGATGCGACGCTGCTGACGGACGAGATCTCCTACGTGCGGAAAGACGGGGACCACTACGCGGCGTTCGGAACGCCATTTACAGGCGAGTTGGGAAAGCCGGGCGAGAATGTATGCGCGCCGATTGCCGGCTTGTATCTGCTCGAAAAAGGTCCGCTGAACCATATCGCTCCGGTCAACGCGGCCGAAGCCAGCCGCGCTTTTCTCGCGAATGTTCTTTTCTTCGCCGAGGATCAGGAGCTGGTCCGCTCGGTGTTTCACTCCGCCTGCGAGTTTGTTGACCAAGTGCCGGTGTACCGGCTCACGTTCGTGCCCGATTCCCGGGTATGGGAGATGCTCACGTGAGTCGCAGACTCTACGTGGCGCGCAGCCGCAGCGTTGCGGCACGCAAGCTGGGCGATGAAATGTTGATCATGTCGGGCCGCGATTCGACCTTGTTCACTTTGGACGAAGTGGCAACGATCCTTTGGGAAGCGGCGGATGGATGGAAGCCGCTCGAGGAGATTGTGGAAGAAAAGATTTGCAAGGAATTTGAAGTGGAGCGCGGCGAGGCTTTGCAGGATGCCGTGGCGCTGGTCGAGGGACTCGCAGAGCACGGAATCCTGCTGCTTTCGAGCGAACCACTCAGCGAGCCGAAATTGCAAGGCCGGATTGACCGATGAGTTCGCTCATGGTGGAAATGAGCGCGAAGGCGCTCGAACGTGGCGTTCCTCTCAGCGCGCAAATTGATTTGACCTACCGGTGCAATGAGCGCTGCGTTCACTGCTATCTCGACCACGACGATCATGGAGAGATGACCACCGGCGAACTCAAAAAGCTGCTCGGCGAGCTTGCGTCCGCCGGAGTTCTTTTTCTCACGCTGAGCGGCGGAGAAATCCTCATTCGCCAGGATTTCTTCGAAATCCTGGAGTACGCCCGCGAACTAACCTTTTGCGTGAAACTGAAAACCAATGCGATCTTGATTCGAGAGGCCGAAGCTGAGCGGATTCGCTTGCTGGATGTGGATTCGATACAGGTCAGCATTTACTCGCATCGCCCGGAAGTTCACGATGCGATTACCAAGGTTCCTGGATCGCTGAAGCGCTCCTTGGACGCGATTCGATTTCTCAAGGCGCAAGGGTTGAAAGCCATCGTTGCGGACGTTCTCATGCGCCAAAATGCGGAAGACTATCCGAAAGTCCGCGCACTGGCCGAGGAACTCGGCGCGGAGTTCACACTCGATCCGACCATCACACCGAAAATGGACGGCGACCGATCGGTTCTCGGACTGAATGCCGGCGAGATAGCTCTTCAGAACGTGTTTCGCGATCAAGCTCTGGTGGGGAATGTGGAGGAGTTTTGCGCTCCGCCCTCGAAGGCCGATGCGGATGATCTCGAAGCGCTTCCGTGCAGCGCCGGGCACACGGCCTGTTACATTTCTCCGTATGGCGATGTGTATCCCTGCGTGCAATTTCCTCTCCCCAGCGGAAACGTGCGGCGCACTCCCTTCCTTGAGATCTGGCGGCATTCCGAAGCGCTAAAGGAAGTGCGGTCCATACGCCTGGGCGACCTCACGACTTGCTCGCATTGCGTTCATCTGTCCGGCTGTACGCGCTGTCCCGGGCTGGCGTTCATGGAAGGAAACATGCGCGGGCCTTCGGTGCAAGATTGCGAGAAATCATTTGCAAGAACGGGCATAGCCTCGGTGAACTTGCTGGCCAAAAAATCATCCAACCCCGCTCTGGTGCAGATCCAAGGCCTCCGGCCGTGCGCTACCGCGGCGTAGACTTGCATGAGGCTGCTTGCGGCTTCCGGACAACAGCAACCAGCCCCGTGCCATTTTTTGCAGGCGATAATGCTTTTGTAGTATTGACCCCCTCGCTATCCGGTCCACTATAATGCGCCACCTTGAATTGGGGTGAATCTACCTTGAACGATCGGTGCGCGCTGATGGCGTACCATTCTTAGCCCACTCCAATTGCTGAGAAACCCGTCGAGAGAAAAACGGAGAAGCGCATGAGGAAATTCGGAAGGCTGGGGTGTGTCCTGACGATCGCCATTTGCTGGGTTTCGAACGCGCGAGCCCAGGAAATCGCCGGAAGCATTCGGGGCACGGTGCTGGACGCAACTGGAGCGTTTGTTTCAGGCGCTAAAGTGACGGCGGTTCAGACCGAGACGGGCCTCGAGCGCAGCGTATCGAGCGATTCTCAAGGTGGCTACGTCCTCGTGGAGCTGCCCGTGGGCCATTACCGGCTGGAGGCGGAAGCCAAGGGGTTCAAGAAATACGTGCGGGAAGGAATTTCGCTCGACGTGAACCAGACGGCGACGGTGACGATCCATCTGATAGTCGGAATGCCGACGCAGGAAGTGCGGGTGGAGGCGGACGCTTCGTTGGTGGAAACGACGGTCACCAGCCTGGGGAAAACGGTGGATGAACGAGAAGTATTGGATCTGCCCTTGAACGGTCGGAATTTTTCGCAACTCGGGCTGTTGCAGCCGGGCGTCGTGCCGATCACTCCGGGGCTCGCCGAGGCGGGCGGATCGTTGAGGAACGGACAGGCCTACGCGGTGAACGGGCAGCGCCCCGAGTCCAACAATTTCCTGATTGACGGCGCGAATAACTTCAACGCGGTGGACGGCGGGCTGGTGATTCAGCTGCCAATCGATTCGATTGCGGAGTTTCGCATCCTGACGCACACGGCCAACGCGGAGTTCGGACATAGCACGGGTTCGACGACGAACATCATCACGCGCACGGGGACAAACAGTTTTCACGGCGCGGCGTGGGAATTCCTGCGGAACGACGCCATGGATGCAAAGAGTTTTTTTGCCACCAGCGTGGAGCCCTTGAAGCGCAACCAGTTCGGCGGGACCTTCGGCGGGCCGGTCAAGCGGGACAAGACTTTTTTCTTCGGATATTACGAGGGCTTGCGCAACCGGCAGGGGGAGACGGTGGGCGCGACCGTGCCAACACAGATCGAACAGCAAGGAAACTTTGGGCAGTTGTGCACGCAGGCGGGCGGAGCTTTTAATGCAGGTGGCATTTGCAGCGTTGCAGCCGGGCAGCTAATCAATGAGTTTTCCAGACAGCCGTTCGCGTTTAACAAGCTCCCCTTCATCAATTCGATTTCGCAGGCGCTTCTGCCGTTTTTCCCTCTGCCGAATCAGCCGAACCTGGGGCCGAACTCGTTTAGCGCGACACAGACGCTGGCTCAGAACAACGATCAATTTGGAATGCGCGTGGATCACTATTGGACCCCACGCGACGTCTTGAACTTCCGCTACATGTTCTCGCAGGGGAACACGACCGATCCGCTTTCCACGGCAGGAGCCAACGTGCCGGGATTTCCCGTGGGAGAAGGGCAGCGCGCGCAGAATTTTGTCGCGCAAGAGACGCACACGTTTTCGCCAGCGCTTATCGGTGTGGCGCGATTCTCGTTTTTGCGGAACAAGTTTCTTTTTGACGAACACATCAACCACACAACCCCGGCCAGCCTCGGTTTCCAGTACGCGCCGTCTCTGGCGCAGGCGATTGGACCGCCATTCATCCAGGTTAGCGGGTACGCGTCGGTCGGAGATCCCATCACGGGGCCGCGGAACACGTATGAGGATGCCATCGATCTTTCCGGTTCGCTGACGTGGATTCACGGGCGGCATGAAGTGAAATTCGGCGGCGGATACGGACACGACCAGATCAACGTGCTGTTTGGAATTGCGACAAATGGGTTCTTCGTGTTTGCGCCGGCTCCGGTCAATGATGCTTTCGCGAGCTTTTTGTTCGGGCAGCCGGTATTTTTCCTGCAGGGCGGCGGTGATTTGTCGCGCGGCTTGCGAGGGAACAACCTGAACGTTTACGGGCAGGACACCTACAAGGTCACTTCGCGCCTGACGTTGAACGCGGGCCTTCGCTACGAACTGCCATTCCCCTACACGGAGATTCGAAACAGGCAGAACCTGTTTGAACCCGGCGTGCAATCGAAAATATTTCCGAACGCGCCGGCGGGGCTGGTGTATCCGGGAGATCCAGGCATATCCGCGGGATTGATTCCCGCGGAGAAAACGGCGTTTGCCCCGCGTGTCGGTTTGGCCTGGGACGTCAAGGGGAACGCGCAGTGGCTGGTCAGCTCGGCGTATGGGATTTTCTACGACCCGTACTACACGGGAGAGGGCGGACCATTGCAGACGCCGATCAGCGCGCCACCGTTTCTGCAGACGCCGCAGATCAACTTCCCCCACTTTTCAGACCCCTTCAACGGGGCAAATCCGTTCAATCAGTCGTTCGCGCAGCCGATGACGCTGCTGACGCTGGACAAGAATCTGCGCCTGCCTTACGCGCAGGATTGGAACTTGAACATCCAGAGGTCATTTGGCGGCGATTGGCTGCTTGAAGCCGGCTACATCGGGACGAAAGGAACGAAGCTGCCGCGTTTCATCGAAGGGAACCCGGCCGTTTTTATTCCGGGCCAGTCGACGGAGAACAACGTCAACAATCGGCGACTTTATTCAGGATGCACGCTCGCGCCGTCCAGTCCACCTTGCAATTACGCATCCGTGGGTTTGATTGCAGGCATAGCGAATGCAAGCTATAACGCGCTGCAGATGAGCCTGAAGAAGAGGTTCAGCCACGGACTTTCCTTCCTGGCATCGTACACGCTTTCTAAGACGCTCGATGACGTCTCGTCGTTCAACATCACGGGTTCGGCTTCGCAGAGTGTCGCGGGAGAAAATGATCTGGCGCAGAATCCCTTTGATCTTGCCGCGGAGCGCGGCAGGTCCATGTTCGACGCGCGGCACCGGTTCGTAGCGAGCTACGAGTGGAACCTTCCCTTCTGGAAACATGGGCAGAACTGGTACGAGGACATCCTGGGCAACTGGCAGTTGAACGGCATTACCACGATGATGAGCGGCTCTCCGTTTACCGTATATGATTCGAATGACGTGGATTTGCAGGGAGGAGCGCCGGAAATCTCAGGCTTCTCAAGCAACCGACCGAGCCTTATCGGGAATCCGAATTCGGGGCCGCGCACGCCGCAAGAATGGTTCAACAAAGCCGCATTTCAGCAGCTCAACCCGGCGACGCAGGCGGGGCAGTTCGGCAACGAAGGACGGAATGTTGTGCAGGGACCCGGGTACCAGGAATGGGACTTCTCAGCCTTCAAGAATATTCCGCTCAAGGAGTCCATGAACCTGCAATTCCGTGCAGAGTTCTTCAATGTGTTCAATCACGCTAACTTCCGGTTGCCGAACAATGACATCAGCTCGCCGAATTTTGGGGTCATTTCGGAGGCGCTGCCGGGACGGCAAGTGCAACTCGCGCTGAAGTTCCTTTTTTGAGCGGCGAACTTTCGTAGCGGGACAGCGAACATCGATGGCCTGGGCGTAGCCTTTCACGAAAAAATCAGCTCGTTCAGCTGGTGTCTGTGGAATGACGACGGTCGTCGGTCCAGGCGGATTCGTGCGCGCGTCCCTCCATTCGAATCCAGCACAGTACGTCATCGTTAAAAAAGCAACGGACTGCTGCTATCCTGCCAGGGGGGGAAGCCACTCCTCTCGTCCCATCGACCAGCCCAGCGAGGATTGCTGTTCGCGGCGTGTGCACGGCGTTTTCTGTGTGCTGCGGGCTACAGGAATGGGAGCGGCGTCGAACGGATGAAAGTCCTTGTTACCGGTAGCAGCGGACTGATTGGCTCGGAAGCGGCCGAACACTTCGACCGCCAGGGGCACGAAGTTGTCGGCGTGGACAATAACATGAGGCGCGTTTTTTTTGGCGCGGCCGGCGACACGCTTTGGAACCTGGAGCGGCTGAAAGCGGCGACCAAACGGTTTCAGCATGCGGCGCTCGATATTCGCGACCGGGCCGGCATAGAGGAGCTGTTTCGAACGCACCGATTTGACCTCGTCGTGCATTGCGCGGCGCAGCCATCGCACGACAAGGCGCGCGAAATTCCACTGCTGGATTTTGAAGTCAATGCGCTGGGTACCGTGAACCTTCTCGAAGCCACCCGGCAGCACAGTCCTGAAGCGGTCTTCGTGTTTCTCAGCACCAACAAAGTGTATGGCGACGCGCCGAATGAGATCCCGCTGAAGGAACTCGAAAAGCGCTATGACTACGCGAGGGCGGAAGATTTTGCCGGCGTGGACGAAACGTGCCGGATCGACCGGACACTGCATTCGCCGTTTGGGGCTTCGAAAGCGGCGGCTGATCTTGTCGCGCAGGAGTATGGACGGTATTTCAATATGAAGGTCGGTGTCTTTCGAGGAGGGTGCCTGACCGGGCCTTCGCATTCCAGCGTGGAGCTGCATGGCTATCTGTCGTACTTGGTAAAGGTCACGCTGGCAGGGGGCACGTACTCGGTCCTTGGTTATAAGGGCAAGCAGGTGCGCGACAATATTCACAGCCACGACGTAGTGCGCGCGATCGAGGAGTTTGCCGCCAGTCCACGGCCCGGCGAGGTTTACAATTTGGGTGGGGGCCGCGAAAACAGCGTCTCCATACTGGAAGCCATCGGGCGGATTGAACAAATGACCGGGCGGAAGCTGAATTGGCGCTACGTCGAGGAAGCGCGCAAGGGCGATCACATTTGCTACATCTCGAATCTCGGGAAATTTCGGAGCCACTATCCGAAATGGAAGATCACGAAAGGACTGGACACGATCCTGGAAGAGATTATCGCGTCGCAGCGGGCACAACTGACTCCGTCCGCTACGCGATGAATGAAACCAGGCAAGACATGCTCACGTTTTTCACAAAGGCAAAGCCTTTGACCCGGCGTGTGCGCTGACAATAAGAAGGTGTCCCTCCAGCAGCGGAATCCCGAGGAATAACGAGTCGTTCAAAAAGGTACCACCCGAATTTAGATTGATTCGCTAACATTTCAAGTTATCTTACAAAATAGAAAGACCACCTGGCCCAAGGAATGGTTATGTGGAACCGGTGATCGGGAGCTTCCTCGTCGAAAAATGAGCAATCTAGAGTGAGCGGATACCGTGCCATCGCGCTACTCGGGCGGCGCGACGAACCAACCGACGCCGTCGAAGAGTATTGCCATTTTCTTGGCAAGGCTTTGCAGGCGCATAACTACAACTTGAAAATCGAGCGAGTCGACTGGGCGGAGCGCGGGTGGCGGCGTGCCTTCGGATCCTTGCGGCGGCGTTCGAAAGTCTGGCGCGGGGCGTGGGTGCTCGTGCAATACACAGCGCTGGCGTGGTCCGCGCGGGGTTTTCCACGGCGATTTCTCCGAGTTCTCAAGATTGTGAAAGAGGCGGGCGCGCATGTGGCGGTCGTCTATCACGATTCCGAGCCGTACCGTGGCGCGCGGGCGATCGATTGGCTGCGGCGGCGGGCGCAATTGCGCGTCATGCATTCGGCGATAGGTCTAGCGGATGCGGCCATTTTCACGCTGCCGCTCGAAAGGCTTTCCTGGCTCAAGCACCTGCACGGGAAAGCTCTCTTCATCCCGGTCGGAGCAAACCTTACCGCTTCGACGGAAAGGGGCTCCGAGAAGTACAGCGCAAAAGACGGAAAATTGACGATCGCCGTGTTCGGCATCACCGGCGGCGAAGCGGGCCAGAAGGAAATCGAAAATATTGCTGAAGCGGTTCGTTTTGCCGCTGAACGAGTGGAGAATCTCAGGCTCCTGGTCTTCGGCCGGAATTCAACAGTGGCAGAGACGGGACTACGAGCGGCGCTATGCGATACGCACGTTGAAACTAAGGTTCTGGGCGTTCTACCCGGGGCGCAGGTCGCCGAGACTCTTTCCTCCTCCGATGTGCTGCTCTTTGTGCGCGGGCCCATTTCCACGCAGCGAGGCAGCGCCATCGCGGGGATTGCATGCGGGTTGCCGGTGATCGCGTTCGAGGGACCGCATACAACGGCGCCCATTACGGAAGCCGGATTAGCGCTGTATTCGCCGCAGAGACATGGGGATCTGGGCGACGTGCTGATTCGCGTCCTTGAAGATGAGCACTATCGAGTTTCGCTCGGGCAACGCAGCTGGCTGGCGCAGGCGCATCACTTTTCCTGGAGCGTGATTGCCGGGCGCTACGCGGAGTTCATGGAAAAAAAAGAAACGACGCCTTGATTCTGTTTTGACAGAACAAATCAGCGGGTTGCAGGTTCGAGCCCTGCCCGGTTCACCACTTCTTCTCCGTAAGTCATTGTCTTTCCATCACAACCGACTACTCTTCCGTTCCGGAAATATCGACCACAATTCAACGGCTGAGTCCTCCGGCGGGTGCATCAGCTGAATTTTGAAATTTGCGGCATCTTCGGCAACTCGGCGTAGCCGCACAAAGCAGTCGTAACGCTCAACTGCTGCGGCCTTGTCCCTTCAGTTGACTCGCGGCCGCGTGCAGGGGTAGTCTGCCCTTGATCCTGAATCTCTTTGGTCATACGGTTCTCCAGCCCCAGCGCGCCTTCAACCCGCGCTGGGGCTTCCTATGTGTGCCGAGCATGATCAACAAGCTTCTGCCTTGCTTCGTCCTGATTGCTGCCTCAGTGACCAGCGTTCGTGTTGCCGCCCAGGCACCAGCTGAACGTTACCGTAATGAGCTGCAGCCGCTGATCGAAGACTTCGTGCACCAGCAGCAGATACCGGGATTCGCTATCGGCGTTATCCAGGACGATCGGCTGGTCTACGCCCACGGCTTTGGCGTGAAAAATCTGGTCCACAACCACGATCCCGTCACGCCACGCTCGCTGTTCCATATGGCGTCCATCACAAAGACGTTCGTGGCCACCTCTATCATGCAGTTGGTGGAGGCGGGCAGAATTAATCTCGACACCCCGGTGGTGCAGTACCTGCCTTACTTCCGTGTCGCGGATGATCGCTACCAAACCATAACCGTCCGCCAGATGGTCACCCATACCTCTGGCATGCCTGACGTCGGGGACAACGAGTGGGATAAGCCGCAATACGATGATGGTGCACTCGAGCGTTACGTTCGCAGCCTGAGCAATCAGAAGCTAATTTTTGCGCCTGGTTCAGACTTCCGCTACAGCAACATGGCATTTGAGGTCCTGGGCGATCTGATTGCCAAAGTCTCGGGAGAGAGCTTTGACGACTATGTGCAGCATCACATCCTCACGCCGTTGAAGATGAGGGACTCCACCTTGCTGATTAAGAAGACCGATCCTAGGTTGATGACCTGGGGACACGAGCGAGACAAGGACGGCCACGTCTTCCCCAGCAAGGTCTATCCCTACAATCGCATGCATTCGCCCAGTTCCAATCTGCACTCCAACGTAGAGGACATGGCACGCTGGGCCTTGGCCAATCTGAACCATGGCGAGCTGGATGGTAGGAGAATCCTGAAGGAACAGACCTATGACATTATGTGGAAGCCCGCTCACAAGCTGAGCGACAGCGACGGCGTTGGCATTAGCTGGTTCCTGGGCGAGTACCGCGGGCAAGCCACGGTTTCGCATGGCGGCGGCGACACCGGTTATGCCACTTTCCTAGTGCTGCTTCCGGAAAAGAAGATAGCTGTGGTTTTTATGGCCAATTGTGATTGGGCGGGTAAGGAGCGCGGCCAAATCGCCCACGCCGCCCTGGACGTGGCCCTGGGTCTGAAACCGCATCCGATTGCCGTCACGCCCAGTCCACGATAACTACACCGATTCACACTCATTGTATCCTGGGCACAGTGGAATGGGGATTCATGCCTGCGCTCCCAAGGGTACCGACTGTCCAGCTCTGCCACTCGGAGGTTACGACGCTCGCGAAAGTGATCCTACCCGACGCCGTCCAGCGGATGGATCACGGACAACTCTTACCTAATCCGGTCAGGAGGGATTGCCGACAATCCACCCACCACCCGTCCTTCACTTTCCACAACCGCGTTTCTGGCCAACTTCGGAGCAGCCGACCATTCGGCCGATGGCCTGGAACGGGAATTCAAGGACGAAACGAAGCTCAGGGGCGGCGTATGGCATGCGCGCGTGTCAGTGCGTCAGCCGAACACCATTCACCAGCAAACGCACCACAGCCACCGCGACGAAGGTGATCATAAAATCCCATCCGGTAAACGATGAAATTGTCTCGGCAGGCCTGGGAGTTGAGAATTTTAAAATCGCGCCTACGACTGCAAACAGCCAGAACACAGAGCCACCGAGGGTTGACCCAATCAAGAAGGACGGCAGCGGCCAATAAACCAACAATATGAGGGCGGTTCCGAGGAGCCAGGGCGCAACGGTCGTGCAGCCAACAGCTTTGGCACGACCGAAGTTACTGGGTGCCCATCCCACCAATTTCCCTCCCATGACGAACATGAACCACGGAAGAAGCACGAATCCTATTGCCGACGCCATATAACGAACGGGCTTCTGTACATCGAGGAACGTGAACGCGAGGTTGAAGTCTCCCCCAAGGGCCGAGCCGGCCAAGGGACCGAGGAAGGAATAGACGCCCACCATTGCCAGCATCAGGAACATGAGCGCAGCCGGTTTTCGCCTGAACCGCCACTGATAGAGCAACCAACATGTCACTCCCACTGCCAAGCTGAAGACGGGACCAACTGCCGCGATCGTAGCGAGCTGTCGTGAGGTAGCTGTCGCCGGATCGGGATTCACCCACATTTGAAAAAGCGTTGAGCTGAACCCAAGCAAGTAACTGGTGAGGGCGTGCACAGCTTCGTGAGGGGTGATGCTGAGCGCATAGGCGGCCACGAATAAAAGCGTGGGACGACAGGCGACGCCCCAGGCGTTCGGCATGTTCGACGCCGATTGAGTGAACTGGCTGCTCATAACAATTAGAGGAACTTGGGGAACATATATGGTGCTGGCTTCCCTGTCCACTGCTTCTTGAAAAAGATGACGGAGCGCAAACTGGACGGAGGATATGGACGAGTAACGGGCAAAAAAATATCCTGACATCATTGCTAACCTGGTCCTCTATCCTGTCCAGCAAGGAGGGAGGAAAAGCGCAACTCTCCCAAATTATTTAGGCTGTCTTTTCGATTTCCAAGGCGAGTACTTCGATTGCCGCCTGCTCCTAGACGACATCGGCCCCCTCTTGCCTGGCACACAGGCAAGGGTACCAATAAAGTTTCTTAGTCCTGAATTGATCATGGGAAGGCTGCAGGATGGAAGCAGATTCACTTTACGCGAGACTAAGCCTATTGGAGAAGGAGTCGTTGAACAGGTCCTGTGACCGCGCGTCGTTTCAGAACTCGATTGTCAATTTGCCTGACGCCGTGGCCACGCGAAGAAGAGCCGACCGTAACCTGCGAACTATTCCAACCAATCCCGTTCGGCGCAGGCATACGAGTTCCTGTGATCCGTTCTTCAACGTTGCAGGAGCTCTCACTATTCCACTATTCAGTTGCAAAGACTCAGGGCCTTTCAGCACGACCCAAATTCGAAAAATCTGGTGGCAATAGTCGCTCGTCGAGCCCGCTGCTGGAATCGTGTTCTCCAAACAAAGAAAGCGCGGTATTGGGGAAATAGTGATTGAGAATCTGCCGGAAACTGTTGCCCTCTTCGGCCATGGCCTTTGCGCCGCGCTGACAGAGCCCGATGCCATGTCCCTGGCCGGCGCCTTCCAGGATCATCTGCTCGCCCTCTTGGCGTGAACGGAAGTCGTTGCTAGGTACAGCATTCCAGCCGAGACGTCGGTCCACGGAGAGTCTTCCGGGTTCCCCTTTTGCAAGCAGCGCGGCGTCTTGCTCGGATAGTCTCCGGGTCCAACGATACGGACGCTGGTAGCAGAATTTGCACAAGACCGAAAAATAGGGATACCCGCTTCCCGGGAGACCGACCTCGGCGGGAGTGCGAGTGTGCCCGCCGCAACTGCGCGAGAACATAGCTCCAAAGGGTTTCTCTTCAAAGGTGATGACGAGTCCGCGGGTCTCGCGCGCGGCAACTGAGGCCGGACTGTCCTGAGCCGGTGGCTCGCGAAGGAATTGGCAATGCGTGAGATCACAAAAATCGAATTCGCGGTGACGACCACCTCCGGCCAAGAAGTAGGAACGCGCGACAACCGCCTGGGCCTTCAAGGCTTCTGTGGGCGTGTCCGAGCTGGACTCGGCCGCAACCGCGGAGGCGACGGCGGTTTCCAGATCCATGGTGACGATGGGAACTACTTCTCCGCGCGAGGCCTTTACATCAAGCGTTCCGTGATAAGCGCGAGTGATCTTTCCGGGGATGGTAAGAAGAAAAGAGCATGCGCCACCGTTGCGGGCTGCTGCATGCAGTGCCGAGACTCGAAGAACTTTGCCACCGAAATCGAAGAGAAGCTGGTCACCGGAAGTATGAAAAGAAGCAGCCAAAAGTGAACCTGGCTCGAGAACGAACGTCTGGAAGGCGACGTGAATGATGACCGCATCGTTGCGCGAGGCTTGCAGCGTGAGTTGGCGAGGATGAAAGAGACCGAGGACTCCGATACGAACATTCTGGGCGATAGCATTGGGATTAAAGACCAGAGCGAGCAACAGGAACAGGACGGCTCTAGCCGACACGCGCCTATTCCTCCAAACGGCGGAGCATGCGGCCCGCGGTGAGTGAGGCGGTCGCTCCGGGAACCGAGTGAACGCGGACAAAGAGGAGAAGCTCGGGCTGGTTCGCGGGAACCATGGCGATGACGAATCCGTCGCCGGGAGCAGTGTGCGGATGGGTGCAGAGAGCGGTGCCGGTCTTTACCAGGGCGTCCGCATGTTCCATCGCCTGGCCAACTCCCTTTCCGGTGCCGTTGCGGGCTGACTGCGCCATGCCCGCGAGTATATCGCGAACGACGGGCTGATCGCGGCGGCGATAAAGCTCAAGATAGGCGCGAGCCATTTTGATTGGAGCGATGGGCCAGCGATCACCAAGGCCCATCAGGGGTGAACCGGACAATGCGGGATCGGGAGGGTCAAGCCCAAAACGATTAGCAATCGGGATCATCCGTTCACCCGTCAGATTCTCGGCCAGCGCACGGAAATAAGAATTGCACGAGACTGAGATGGCAGAAACGAGGTCCAGCTTTCCGTGCGGATGGACTTGCCAGCAGCCGCTGGCTTCGCCACGGCAAATATGGCTTGGAAACTGATTGTCATGCGCTTCCCCATAAGCAAGAGCAGTGAACGGTTTGACGAGTGAACCGAGAGGGATGGGCTTGGCAGGGTCCTCCCAGCGGGACGAGAGAAGAGTGCCCGTACGGGCATCGAACAGGAGATACGAGATGTCGCTGCTGGGAAATTCACGTTCGAGGACGAGGACGGCGGACTGGCTGAAAAGAGATTTCGCAGGAGCGGGAGAATCCTGGCCGGGAAAAGACGGATGGTCAGGAAGACCGTAAAGACCGGATGTCATCGCGAGTCCCGCGATGATCAGACTGGCGGCTAGTCTCAGCGAGCCCATTCGTAGGTAACCGTCTGCAAGACTTTATCGCTCGCGTCGCGAATCACAACTGTCTGCGAAGAAACGCCGGCCAGCGCCGAGCTGAAGCTCGCGAGATTGTCAGAGAAGAACTGCGGATAAGGTTCTGACGGGGCGGCACCGGCCAGACTTCCGCCGGGGCGGTCGAGGAGCCCAGTGAGCCGGGCAAAGTTTTCTCGTTCCCGAGCGTGACGGAATCCCGCGAGAAGTACTGCGGGTTTCTGCGACGGCTTTTGGTTCATATTCGCAACCATATTTCTCAGAAGTGCTGGATCGTCTGAAACCAGAAGATATTCTCCACGAACGGCGACCGCGAAATCCCAAAGACCATCGAGCTCTTGGAGGCCGGACTTGGACTGCCATTGCAAGCCAAGATTGCTTGTGGATAAAGAGGGCCGCAAGAAATCGACTAGGGCAGACCGGACGGAAGGTTCTTGCCAGTCGCCGGCGGAGACAAAAGCTACGCCGGAGTGGATGCGAACGAAAACGCCGTCCTTGTCACGCTCCGTGGCCTGAACCTGCAAGATGGCGCGCACTTGGGCTTTCTGGAAAAGGTCCTTTAGCGAAGTGGAAGCGCTCGAAGAGGCCGAGATTTTCAAAGGGGCTTGATCAATGCGGGTTTCAAGGTTGGAGCTGCTGCCGGTTTCCCCCGAAGAGAGTTGAACGTCAGGCGCGGTCTGCAAGGCCACGGCGGGGCCCCGGTGAGGCGCAAGAATCCTGGTCTCGAGCACATCAAGGCAATCTGCGGCCGATGGGATAGCCCTTGCTTCGTAAGTACCGGCATCTGCGGGAACGAAACGAACCAAATCAGCGACAGCCGCTGCGGCATCATCCGTGGTCGCGTTGCTCACCGCCACGGATTTCTTCAGCAAAACGCGTTCTTCGCGGTATTCCTTGCCGGAGCGGAAAAGATCGGAAACGGCGGCGCTGTACTGTTTCATCTCCGATATGTTTCGCTGAATCCAGTACGAACGGAAATAAGGGCTGGGTACGATTTTTTCGAGGTTCAGGACCATGCGCAGATCGCCAGCTCTGCCGGTAGCGGCCACGGATTGGGACCACCATTGCTCGGCTTCGATGGTGCGGTCCTTGCCACCGGCCATGAGCTGGAGCGCGCCGGCGAGGAGATCCTCTCGCGTGGCGAGAATCAGATAGTCGCCGCTGACGGCGAAGGCCACCTCACGCTCGGATTCCGGATCGCGGCGAATGTAAAAGGTGACACCCGCGGCGCTACGCGGTTCAAATTTTGCGCGCGTTTGCAAAAGTGCGGATTGCATCGAATTCGCCGAGGACTGCTTCGTAATGTAGAGGAACTGCAGCTTGCCGATGTCGTAGAGTGCCAGGGCGCTCTGCGTACCGGCGACCTGCACTAGGAAATTCATATCCGGCGGAAGTCCGGCCGCTGCGGCGAACTGCTCGCCAGCACCCTGCAAGCGCAAGAAAAGGCGGGAGCGGGAATAGACCTCGTAGTTCTTGCTTTTCACCCAGCTGGCCTTTTGCGGCGAACTGTTCCAGTCAGCGAGTAGCGAGGAAAAATCCTTGGCCTGCAGATAAAGTAGCGAGCCCGCGGGAATATAACGAGAAAGGGGAGGCGCTTCAGGCGCGAGAGCCTGGAATGCGGCCCAACTCGCACCGATGGAGGCAATGCAGACAAGCAGGAGAATGGCGGCACGTTTCATGGTTTTTGACCTCCCGTGGCATTAGCTTTCGCGGGTGTAACGGCACGCGCGACCAGTCGCGGACGAACGACACGGTCCTGTTCGAGTTCTTGATGGAGAACCGGCTGGCGCGCGAGATTCAGCCGCTCGCGACGGAGCACAGTTCTAACTTCCACGAGTTTGCCGGTGATTTCCTTACGGCGCGCAGGGGCCTTTTCCAGCTTTTGTGCGAGCTGGAGGTAGGGAAGGGCTTCGTTCCATCGATGCAACCGGACATGGACATTGGCCACAGCCAAAGAGATTTCAGATTGCTCAGCGAGCGATAGCTTTGTTGCAGCGTATGCTTGCGGTGGCGATTCTTCGGATTCCGTGGCCGGATCGCCGGAGCTCACAATTTCTTCTTCGCTGTTCTCGTCTTGCGAAGCGCGTTGCACTAACAGCTCCCGCAGCAAGGGCTCGATGGACAGAAGGGCGAGTTCATCCGAATGGATGCTCTCCGCCGCCTTGAAAAGCGGGATGCGGGCATCGCCACGCGCCGGCGTGTCGGCAAGGGCTTTGCTCAAAAGCTGCATTCTTGTCTTGGGGTCAGTGGCATTCTCCGCCGCTTTCAGCCTCGCATCATAGAAGAAAGGCTGGTCCGCCGCGGCCGCGGAGATGGAGTGCACTCCACCGGACAATACTTTCAATTCTGCGCTCCCAAGATCCGTGGCCGCCTGAGCGCCGGAAAGTGCAATCGCAGCTTCAACGCGAATGCTGTACGCCGCCTCCGGGCCGGAAGCAATTTTCGCCAGAGCATCCGCGGAAGAATTCGCGGCTTTCGCGGCCAGCCGGGCTTTTGCGAGGCGCAGGCGATAGGACGCTTCCCAAGGAGCGGACCTCACAAGCTGGTCGAGGAATTCAACGGCTTCTGCAGGATGGCCGGTTTTTTCCAGAAGCGCCGCGGCGGGGTCGAGATTCTCGTATGGATTGCCTACGACAACGACCAAACGCCGCAAAAGCTCGAGGGCGCCGGGAGTGTCGCCAGCCGCGACGCGAATCTCGGCAAGCCCCAGGAAATTTGCAGCCACGAGCTGATGGTTTTCGATTTCACGAGCGAAGACGAATTCGATGAGTTTGCGTGCAGACTGTTTGTCGCCGGCATCAAAAAGCTGCCGCGCTGCCGCTCGAAGAAGTTCGGCTGAGGGCGCCGATGAAGAATCGGCGCGGTAAGCAGCGATCTTTGCATCGAGTGTTCCCAGTTGGGCGGCGGCTTGCAGTTCGAACGGAACGAGCGACAAGGCGCGGGCACGTTGCGTTTCGCTCGGCAAGGCCGCCAGGTAGTCGGCAGCTAGAGAGAATTGCTTGGTTTGAATCAGATATTTTACCCAGAGAACTTGCCACGTGCGCAGATCCTGCAGCGCACTTTCTTTCTGAAATCCCTCGACGCGGGAAAGAGCATTCTGCTTGTTTTCCAAGATGCGCTGGTAGATCGGCGCGCGCTGCGCCAGCGGAATCCAGGAAGCATCTGCAAGATCGGCGAGGACCCGCGTTGGGTCCGGAGCCGTCGAAGCCAGATCGAGAAGCCACGTTGTGGCCGCAGCGGGATCCCCAGCGGCAAGGTAGGCGCTGCGGAGCGGAGCGTTGGAGCGGTAGTTACCATTGCGGTGGAGATAAGCCCGAAGGACCGCGTCGGCATCAGGCTTCAATGGCGTGAAGAGGTGTCTGGTCTGCAGATGATCGCAAATGCGCGCAAAGTCTGTCCAAAAACTTTCCGGGACTCGCGCGCTGTCGATCTGGCGGGTGAGGTTGGACAGCGCCAGTTTCCATTGCGCCAGAGCTTCCGAGCGGGAACCCTGCTTGTAATAGGAGATGGCCAGGCGGTCCAGCACATCGGCGCGACCGCCGATGAGTTCGAGTGTGTGGTTGTAATCGCTGATCGCAGAGTGCGTGTCACCGCTCTCAGCGTAGTAGTCAGCGAGCGCGAGGTAGCCGGCCGCCGTGGCAGGGCTTTGCTCGAGAAGCGCGGGAAGATAATCCTCGGGAGCACCCAGCTTCGTTACGCCGAGGTATTCGCCGTAGCGCGAACCGTAGTAGAACCAAATGTCCCCGGCAAGCTGCGAATTGCGATCCACCGGTTTGCCGAGTCGCTCGGCGATCGTTTCGTCGCCAAGCGCGGAGACAAAGACTTTGCTTATTTCGGGCGAAGGCTCGGCAAAATACAGACCGGTCAACGCACCGTAGGCTTTGGACCACACGGGCGGGCGCACACTGCCGCGCGCGGTGACCACTGCATGGACGAGCGCCGCGTCGCCATTGGCAACAACAAAGTCAGCGGCTTGTTGTCCCCAAGGAGTCCAGCTCGCAGCAATCTGCACGAGTTGCTCTGGCCTGCGAGTCAGCAACAGGGAAAACAATCGAGTTTGATTCTCACCACCCAGGTAATTGGGCCCTACGGAACTAAGCAGCCGCAGCTCATTTTCCTCGTCGCCTACTGCCCGATAAGCCTGTGCTGCGGCAATAAGCGCGTTGGACCGGTTGCCTCCCCCTAAGCGGGAAGAGAATCGTTCCAACTGTGAACCGAGGTCTGCCAGCGCCAACCGACGCCGCTGCAGTTCGATGTAGGAGTGCATATCAGCGATCAATTGTTGAGGCAGCTTGTTCTCGCTCATCAAGAGTTCGTAACGCCAGGCAGCTTCCATTTCCGCAAGGCCCGCACTCTCGGCGAGAGGAATCGCGTACCTCTCCACCACATCGGGCGCAATTAACGATCCGCGTAACTTCTGGACGAATTGCCCGAGGGCCACCTTTTCTTCTGGCGTAAAGTAGCGCGCCGCGGCGCTCCCCATTTCCACCAAGGCCGCTTGCATTCCTTGGCGCGCGTTTTCCAGGCGAATTTCCTTTTGACGCTGACGCCATTCGCTGTCCTTGGCCGCGGAGACCCCTTCCTTGGCAATCTGTTCCTTGATTATGGGCAAAGAGGAAGACGCACCAGAAAAGGCGTTCTGCAAAGTTGTGAAAGCGGTCTCCTGCAGGCGGAGCCGCGTCATAATGCGGGTGTAGAGTTTTGCGCCCGCGTGGTTTTCCGTAGAAGCTAGAAGCTCAGCTCCGGCGGAGGCGACCCCTTGCTCGGCGAATCCACGGGCTTGAGTCAGCAAGCCCCACGATTCCAGGCGCCGCGCGGCTTCAAAGAAGTTTTCAGACTTTTCCGGACGCCCATCGATCAGCGCGGTCTTCAGCGCCACGACTGCGTCATCCGCCTTTCCCTGCCTGGCGCGAATTTCGGCGATTTTTTCCATCCACTTTGGATCTTTGTAGGCGAGCTGATAGACGCGGTCGTATTCGCTGATCGCTTCATCGAAATGCATCATGCGTTCGGAAAGGCCGGCTCGGGCGATGCGCAGGTCCGCACGGTCCGGACGAATGGCGATGGCCTTCGCATACGTCTCGATGGCGCCAGAGAAATCTTCGAGGCTGGTCTGTATGCGTGCTAATACCATCGACCAGCGGTAGTCGCGCGGAGATTGCTGGATGGTTTTGGCGTAATAGTCCACCAGCTGCTGCTGGCGTTTGTACCGCGCCACGTAGAGCGCAGCTTCCGTCACTACATTTTCGTCCTCGGGAAAAACGTTGATGATTTCGACGTACTGGTCCACCGCCCCGGAGTAGTCGTTCAGGCGCGTGAGCGCCGGAATCAATCCGCGGCGAAGCGCAGCGATGCGTGCTTTACGATCATCGGCGGAGAGAGGCGCGTTGCGAAACAGCGCAATTTTGTCGAGATAGAACTGCTTCAGGCCTTGCTGATCGCCGGACTGGGCGTAAGTGTCGGCCACCGCGGCGAGGTACTGACTATCATAGGGAGAATCCGCCAGAAGCTGAGCGAGTATTTCCCGCGCCTGCGGGAAGAGACGCGCCTCGGTCGATTTGCGCGCAGCCTCAAAGGCAAATTGCTTGCCAAGCCCGGGATAAGCATCTTTCGAAGCTTGCTGGAGCACTGCAATGGCTTGAGGGTAGAGCCTCATCCGCCAGTAGAAGTCCGCTGTGGAACGCACCACGCCGAGTATTTTCGGATTGTCGTGATAGAGAGACTCCACATTTCTCTGCGCCGCCGTAAAATCTTTGTGGCTCTCGTAAAGACGGGCGAGCGTGTAACGCAACTGCAGGCGCGTGACGGGGTCCGAAGCCAAGGCGGCCTGCTTTTCCAGGGCGTGTTGCCTCACCGCTTCCAAGGATTTCTGTTGTGCAAGATTCTCGATCTCGGCGGCCTGCTCGATCGTGGAGGCGCCACTGGCCACGGAATCCAAGAAGCTCGCTAGCTCCGGCTTGCGGTTCTGGACTTCGAGAACGCGCACGCGTAAGAGAACAGCCGTCATGGGGGCGCCTGCACCGGCTACCGGCTTCTGCGTTTCTCGATCGACAAGGTCGCGGAACTTCGCCCGCGTGGCGAGCGTAATGAGGCGAGACTCCGCCGGTGATTCCCCGCCCACAGCCACTGCGCCTTTCACGTACTCCTGCACCGCGCGGGGATAGTCGCGTTTTCCTTCGTAAATGGCCCCGGCCTCGTAAGAATAGAGAGCGTCGTTGGCAAGCTTGTTGCGGCCCTCGGCGAGCAGCCGCATGGCATTGTCAAAATCAAAATAGTCCCAGTAGATCGTCGCGGCCTCGAGGTATCCGCCCGCCTCGCCCGGAGAGACGCGCGGGATTCGCTCCCAATAAGGAGCAGCTTTGGCGAAGAGCTCTCGGTCGGCGTAAATGTCTCCGATTCGAGCGAGATTTTGCGTATTCCCTGGGTTCGCGGAGAGGAGATGCTCTTCGATTTTGACAGCAGCGCCGGTCGACGCCGGATCAAAATACGCCAGCGAGCGAAAAACGGAAGAGGCCGTCTGCCCCAGCTCCGCATCGGCAGGGTACTCATCCGCAAGAGCCTGCAGCACGGGCGCGCTTTCTTCAAAATGAGAACGCCACAGATGGGCCTGAGCCAGGTACTGCCCTGCAGCGGGATTTTGCGCCACAAATTCGCTCCAGGCCCCTTTTCCTTGCGCGGGAGCGCCCTGTTGCAATGACTTGAGTTCGGAATCAAGCCTTCCGGTTCGCGTCAGGAATTCAAAGAATTGATTGCGCAAATCCGGCTCTTCGAACCAGTGCTGCCGCAGAATCGCTTCCCAAGCCGTCTCGTCACGCGTTTCAACTCGCAGATAAGCCGAAAGGAGATTGTGAACAAATACGGGATTGTGGGGGAATCGCCGATTTGCGTACAGGTTTAGACGAAGATACATCTGGGGCGTGCCGCCGACGAGCGATTGAAAATAATGTTCCAGCTCGCTGCCTTGAAAGATACGGACAGCGTCTTGCGTCAGCTTTTCGAACTCGGCGTTCTTCTTCTCTCGCAAATACAGACGTGCCAGCTTGTGATACCAGGAGTGGTCGGGAAAATGAGACATCGCGCGGCGGTAAATCTCCTCTTGCTCGACGCCGAGGCGGTTCTGGTCCAGGAAAACCGCCAGCCGCTCATACAGCCCGGGATCATCCGGGTTGTGGTCCAGCTCGCGTCGAAGCACACCAAGCGCCTGAGGAATCTCTTTTAACTCGACCAGCCGGGCCAGATAGCGCTCGAGAACACGCGCATATTCCGGAGAGCGCGCGCCGGTCTGCGCCAACGCTGACGCCGCATTCACTTGGAATGCTGCGTTCTGTCGTCCGGCTGATCCGTCGGGCATTGTTCCAATCTGCGTACCTTCTGCTTCCGATTCTTGGCTCTCCTCGGTCCTGTTTCCCGCTGGCGAATAAATTCCTGGCTCCAAATCGTGCGCTCCCAGTGGGATTCTGTCCGCTTTCGCCGCCAGTTCCTGCAAAACGGAGTCGTAAATAGCAAACTCCTCCTGAGGCTTCCCCGTCCGCGAATAGGCATCGGCCATGAGGAGCGCAACCGCGGTGCGCTGCGGTGCATTGGGAAACTTCGATAGAAACTCTTTGCCGCCCTTGATTACCGCCTCGCTTTCGCCGGAGGCGGCATAGAACTCCAAAATCGTGGAGTGAAGTTCAGGTCGGCGGGGCGAGCTCGGGAACTTGGCGTCAAAAAGAGTGACCAGCTCTGCCGCGCGCGAGCGGTGAAAATAAGAGACGGCGCGGTCCTCTTCTCCGGAGAATTCGCTCATCGGAGACGTGGTATTCAGAAGCAGGGACAGGACGCCATTCAGATAGCCTGGCCCCTGATCCATTGTAGCGATATCGCGATATATCGAGAGTTCGCCAGCACCGAACCGGATTGGCGTTTCCGGCGCGGTGAGCAGAAGATTGGCAAGTCCACCGAGTGCGCGTTCCTGCGCATCGTTCATCCCCTTGCTGTTATAGAGCGCAAAATAAAAGCGCGCAGACTCGGGGTATGCGTGGATCTCCTCAAGCAGGCGCGCGCAGACATACAGTTCCTGTGCGGTCCAGGCAGAGCCGGAAGTGTCCTTGCGCAAACGGAATTTGGCGATGGTTTCCTGCGCCACGTCGAGTTTGCCTTGCTGTTGGTAGTAATAGAAGATGCGTGCCGCCGCGTTGAGGTCCTCGGGGTTTGCCTGCTGCGCGGCCTTGGCTTCATCCAGGAACTTTCGCAGGCTGTGGGTCTGTGCCAGCAGGTCAAAGTAGCTCTTGATCAGCTCCGGCGCCCAGAGCGGCTGGAAACCTTTTTCATAAACTGCCAGCCCCTGCTGAAGCGATCCCTGCCGATATTCAATGAGTGCCCGCGCCTTTACGGGAAGAATCTCGTCGGCGGGGAATTTTTCATGATAGTGCGCGATGAGTTGGGTCGCGGCGGAAAAATCTTTAATGGAGATCAAGTACTCGAGAAAACGCGGATAGAGGGACGGCTCTTGCGGATATCGCGCCAGCCAACTGCGGTACTGTGCCACGGAAACTTCCGCAGGCAGCCCCTGCGCCCTTATGACCCCGAAAATGCGCTCAAACGCACGCCAAGAGCGCAGTTCGGAAGGGGGCCTGAGACTCTCCGATGAATCCGCAGGGGCGCCAGCCGCGACAGATAGCGCCTTGATCTCCTCGAGCGGTTGCAGCCTGCGATGATAAAAGTCCGCGAGAGAAAGTTGGGCGGAAGGCTTATCCGCGGACTTTTCCGCAAAGCTTTTCCAGTCCGCCTCGGCAGCGGTGAAATCCAACAGTTGCTCGTCTTCCAATGCGCGCAGGGAGTACAGTTCCGCATCTCCGGGCTGCTTCTTTAGCAGCTCTCCCAGAGCGGGCCGCGTCTCGCTCGGAGGCCTGCGGAACGCCACTTCGCCACCCGGAAGCGCCATCAAGCGGAAAAATGCCGCTTCGATCGCCGAGCCTCCTTCTATGTTTCGAATCCACCCAGGAAGAGAGCCACTTGCTGTGGCTGCCCAGCCCGCCGCAAATATCGTGAAGGCAATCGCGCAAAGACCGATCAGGGGTTTGCGGGAAAATTCATGGAACGATCTCAAGGTCCACCCCCTGTGAGCCGATGTTGTGCGCCACGTCCTCGCCGGTCACCGTCAACCTGTACAGGCCGGGGATCATCTGCTCGGGAATCATAAGCTGCCCCGTGTTGGTGCCTGCACGCGCATCCCATTTCAGCCCGACGGGAGCGACTCCTTCCAGCCGCGCGAGGAGCGTCCGAGTGCTTTGTGATGCAGAGACTCTTAGCTCCAGCAATTGGCCACGGCGGTAACGCTTTTGGTCCAGCCGGATTTGAATCACCGGCGGCTTGCTGGCAATCACGAAGCTCTTCGATTCGCGGTAGGTGTGCCCTGCCTTGTCGCGTAAGACAAGGCGCACGTTGTAGGTGCCGTCCTGCATATCACCGGGGGCAAAGAAGCGCGTTTGCCAGATGTCCTCACCGGAGAGGTAGCGCAGCTTCTGCACCAAGCCGAACGGGAATAGTGCAACTACCGAGACGATGGATTCGTCGGTCTTGACGCGCAGTACCGGATCGCCCGGGCGAATCACCCGGGGCCGCAACAGCGCCCGAGGAACGGCGAGAAACGAAGTGTAAGGCGTGACGAATTTGTACTGCCGCGCGAGACGAATAATTTCGTCTACGGTCGCCTGATCTTCCCCTTCGCGCTGAATCTTTTCCAATAGCGCATCCACTCGCGCGCGCGCCCACAGCCTCGGCAATTGCGAGTGTTCCAGGGATTCGCGCGGCAGGCTGGCCTTTGCCGATATTTCAAGGGGCGTGCCTTCCCTCACGCCGTGAACTGCAAAGGCCGCGTCCTGCTTTGGCTTCTGGTAGCGCCCCACCCACGCCGCAACCGAGCCCGAAAAAGCGGAGTCCTGCAGAGCATAGATGGCGTCGATGGCGGCGTCTTGCGGAACATCGAGCCCCAACTGGCCCAAGGGGCTTCTGCCAATTTTGGAGAGGAAGGAATTGAGTTTGAACTCCATAGGCTCGGTGGAGAGAACCTGTTCGATCACTCCGTCTTCCCGCGCGAGCAAACGTAGGAGCGGTAGATTCGCATCGTCGCCAACGCCGAAGACGTAGGTTTTCGGACGCTGCGCTTCGGGCAACGTATTCCAGGCGGCCTCATACCACGCCGCAATCTTGCCATTTTGAATGGGACCGCGGGTGGCTCCGCCGTCACTGAGCAGGACAAGATAACGGCTCCCATTTCCACTACCGGCGCATTGTTTCAATCCTTCGCCCAGCACGCTCTGCACATCCGTGCCTCCGCGCAGCCGGCTGCCGCGGACGAATTCCAATGCGCGCTGAACCGCGGCGCTATCCGCGGGCACGGGAGCAGGCTGAAATACTTGAGTCTGCTGATTAAATAAAATGAGATTGAAACTATCCGAGGGACGCAGCGTGCGAAGCAGCGATTCCAGCGCCTGATAGCTGCGCTCCAGTTTCTCCCACTGCATGGAAAGAGAGGTATCGAACAAAAGCACGAGCGTCTTTGCGGGCCCCGAGTCTTGAGCGGAGGTTCCGCCGGCCGAAGAAATTTGCTTCGCGCCACCGAGAAATGCTTCCACGGCAAAAAAACCGGGCTCGTTGGTGCTGCGCACAGGAGCCGTCTCGGTCGGCGATGGCTGCCCGCTCACCGGATTTCGAAACGCGAGCACTTGCAGCGTGTCGCTCCCGGCGCGGTCGAGATCGAATGTTGTGACGAAATCTTCTGTCAGGTTTACGTTTTGTCCTTCGAAGTGGCCTTTTACGAGATGCGCCGAATTCTGCTCGATCTGCATGGGAAAGGTCTTCGCGGCAGCTTGAAAATTCGTGATGGCGTGCGCCGAGTGCAACTCGTAATTGATGGACAGATGGCGGGCCACTTGCGCTTGGTAGGCATCCGGGCGCAGCGGGATCGCAAAGTACGACTTCAGATTTTCCACCGGTATCGCTTCGTGGTATTCGAATTCCAGGCGCTTTGTGCCATACGGCGGGATGGGTACGATGCGCGCGCTGAAGATCGCATTGCGGGCGGCTTCCCCTGCGCCACGCTCACCCATTTGCAGCAACCCAGGATCAATGGATTGCTGCTTCAATTGATTGTAGATTTCTTCGGCGCGCTTGCGTTCCAGAACCACTGCGGGAATGCGCACGGGCCCGTCCCACACGGCGAAGTCCGATACCGTGGCGTGACTGGGCAGCGCGAAGACATAGTTACCTTCCTCGATGTGGCTCGTGTGATTGGCGAAAATCTGCCGCACAAAAATGCGCGCATCGCCATTGTCGATTCGAATGGTGATCTCCATCTCTTCGAGGGACAGCACCTTGGGATCAGGTTGCGCTTTATCGCGCGGGATCAGAACGCCCCCATCCGCCGACAGAAGGCGCGGCATGAGGAACATGAGGGTGAAAATGATAAGTGTTTTTTTCATGGACGAAGTTTCTGCTCTAGAATCTTTACCAATCCGTTGTCCGTCCCGGCATAGATGGTTCCATTACTTTCCGCCAAGGCCGTTACATTCAGCGAGGGCAGTCCGCTGGTAATAACCGTCCAGCGCGCCGCATCGCGGTCGTACACATACAAGCCGTTTCCGAGCGAACCGGCGAACACGTGCTGTGGTGTTACGAGCATCGCGTTGGGGTTCACTTCGAAGGGTGCGGTGGCTTTCTCGAAGGCTTGAAATCGTCCCGCGCGGTCCAACCGCAGAATCCCCGCCCCGTAAGTTCCGACGATCCATTCATCGCCGATGGGAACAACCGCCGTGATCCAATTGTGCTTCAGGCCAGAGCCCGCGCCCGCCGTGTAATTTACACGAACGATCTCTTTGTTGATTTCAGAAAGACCACCCAGGGTGCCAACCATAAGTTCATCGCCCGAAACGCCCAAGGCGTACACGTGATTGTTCACCAAGCCGTGAAACGCATACATGCTGTGGGGGCCAGTCCCATCCAGGAACGTCAAACCCGCCGGCGTGCCTAGCACCAAGCCATCGTGGTAGACAGCTACGTCGGTGACGTGGTCCGCGATTAGGCCGTCGGCTCTCGTCAGTACCTGCTGCTGGTCGGCATTGGCATCGAAACGGACCAGACCGTTTGCCGTAGCCACCACCACAGTGTCGGTCCGCCCGTCCGGCACGATGCGGTTGACACAGAAAACGTGTTCGTTTTCCACATGCGTCGCGCGACCCGCATCCGCGTCAAGAAGATCGAGGCCATGGTCGAAATAACCTATCCAAACACGCCCGTTTTTGTCCGCGGCCAACGCCGAAATATTCCGATCGCTGAGAATGGCAGGCCCTGGCTTCAGCACTTGTTGCCAACCCGGCCCGGGCGCAGCCATGCGATAGAGCGCATCGCTGGAAAGCACATAAATGTCGTTCCCAGACACAAATAGCTGGCGGACCTTGGCCAATTCCGAGGTCTTACCCGAGTGCAACATGTGGGTCTCAAACTGCGGGCTGCCAATCGGGATGGTAAGAACCCCTTGATCCTCGGAGCCTACGGTCAGATTCGCCTCTGTAGCCAACAACGAAGTAACAAGCACACCCGGTGCGAGGACTTGTGAAAAACGCCCTCGATCAAAGACGGCCACGCCCAGTACCGTGCCGACATAGGTTTTGTCGCCGGAGATCGCGAGGCACTGTACTTGGCGATCCGGCAAGCCCTGCTCCTCCCCAAAAGACTCGACCAACCCGGCGTGCCAGTGGAAAACGCCTTGGTCCAGTGTGCCGATCCACAAATCGGATTCTGTGCCTGCGAGCACCGTGACATACAGATTATTCAATGACGGATGCAAGGGTCCCAGATGCTTGCCGTCGTATATCAGGACACCCCGCTTCTTTGTGCCGATTAGCAGATGGCCGGCCGGCACGGGAAGTATCGATGTAATAGCCCGGGTTTCGGAATCCTGAGGACGAATCTGTCGGAAATCGTGTCCATTGAAGGCCAGCAGGCCATCCTGAGCGGTGGCCAGCAGCAGCTCAGGTTCCCGGCTGTCCGCCAGCAAGGCCGGAGCAAGAGCAACCAGCGGAGACGGAGGCAAGTCCCGACCCGGGATGAACTGCCGGGATGGGGTACCACTCAGATCGTATTCCAGGAGGCCGCCCGGGCCCCCTATATAGAGATGATCCTGAAAACGCGCCCCCCGCACGAAGACCGCGGGCGCGCTAACTAGTTCAAAGCTGACTCCAACCGGCGGAGCAAATGGGTGAGTTTCAAAGCGAATCCCTCGTTCCGCCTGAACCTCTTCTGTGGAAAGCCGCAGCACCCTGTTGGCGCGCCAGCCTGCAAGACCAACCATTAGCGCTATCAGTGCCGCGGCGCTTGCCACACTGGCGCGAACCAACAACTTCCGTGTCTGCCACATTGGTTCCCTCAAAACACTTCAGCTCGCCTGCGCTTTACAATCTCGTTCTTCAGTCCCTATAGCAAATTGGTCGCCAGAGTATTCTCAGCCCAAAACAGCAGAATTCTCGGATTACAGGTTTGTGTTGCTCCGTGTCGTGCAATACACGGTGTGTTCCGCAGGACATGCACGACACACGAGACCTGGGACGGATTCAGCAGAATCAGCGAGCACTTTTATTTCCTCAGCGAATATTTCCGGAATGAGAACGACGACGAGTTCGGAAAACTCCGCGACTGGATCGCCGGCCGGGAAGAACCTCAAACGGCCGACACGGATGGCGAGGCAGCCTATTTCCTACTGTTCCGGTTTTTTACGTAGCGCTCTGCCGCGCGCTGCAAGAAGGCGAGAACTACATCCCGACGCTAGATGCGATTTGGCTGGGTCTGATCGATACAGTGCGGACAGACCTCCCGCGCCACAGGTCGCCTGGAAGTGGTGGAAGCTAAGGGGAAAATTTGGCCCGCCAATGAGAACGGCTTCCGCTCGGAGAACGGGAGCCGCGAAAGGTGGGAAGAGCACCAGGCCAAGGTGATATTACCGCAGCAACGGACTGCTCGAGCCTTCAGCTCGAGGTTTCGATGTTCCCGCAGCTAGGCCATGCGCGGCGCGCTGCGTACAGCGTCATTGAGAAAAGTTCTCCCTGGCCGGTGCAGGAAGCTTCCGCGCGCCGGACCTGCAAGGCAGCAAGTACAGTCGCTCTTCACTCTGGCGCACGCACAGTCAGGAGAGAATTGGGCAGTGAAACGACATCAGATCACAGAAAAAAACCTTGGCGTCAAGCAGCCACTAAGAGAGGCAGTCAACGATCATGCGTTGCTCAACTTGAGCTTGGCGTATCCCGCGTTGGCGCTCCTGAGGATTGGGATGCCGGGGTCGGCGTATTTCCAGAGTGTCAGGAACTCTTTGTAGACGGCGAACGACCAGACACGTGCGGCATAGGCATCCGGTCCATGCGAGGTTTTCAAGTGCAGGGTGGTGGCGCGAGCAACTCCCAGATGAGCCAACGCTCCCGCGAAGGTGACCAGCGTATGCCTGAGTGTTAGATTCGAGCGCGTCCCCGAAGTGCCATATTCGGGCGCGCCATGCAGTTGAATTCCATCGCTACTCCGCGGCCATTATTGATGCGTAGATTCAGCCACGTGATCTAAACGGGCGATAATCCGGCCGCACTTTTCCACGTCCTGCTGGCTTTCAGCGACGGCGCGGGCTTCGTCTGCGACCTGCTTGCCCTGGGCTTTTCTTTGCAGAAAGAAGGGTAATCCCCTTCGATACCAATTCTCTGCTTCCTGGCAATACTCAAGTTCCTTGGCAGGAAGATGCGATTTGAACGCCATGTTCGCGTAAAAACCGGCGATAGCGTCCTGCGTGTTGGCGACGTCGCGCCGATGAGACTCATTGGTAGGATCTGCCTTTGAAAGGGTTTCCATCAAAGCGAGCGCCCTTTTGTAACTGTCTAGGGCTCCTTCGGTATCCGCCTTATCCTCAAGAATCCCGCCAATCTTAAGATAAGTCGTGGACAAACCTCTGCGCGCCCTGGCGTCTTGCGGGTCAGCAGCCACGAGTGCCGCGCGGATGGCGAGCGATTTGCGGTAGTAGTTGAGAGCCCCGTCGAAATCACCCTGTCTTCTCAGGATGAATCCAGTGTCGCCATACGCGAGGGTGATGTTGTAGCGCGTCCGGGCGTTGTCTGGATGCAGTGCTAATTGTGCCTCATCAATTGCAAGAGCAGCTTGCTCGTGCTCGAAGGCGGGCTGCAATTGATTCTGCACGATCAGTACACTGGCAACGCGTTTGTGCGAGAAAGAAAGATCCGTTTGATACACGTCATTTCGTGGATCAGATTTGGCAAGCCGTTGATAAACGGCGAGCGCCTTCTGATGGTAGGTCAACCCCTGGGCCAGATTGTTTTCGTCGTTAAAGCGGAACCCAATTGCCGAGTATGCATCACCGAGGTCAGACTCAACCTTTAGGTCTTCCGGGTTGGAGGCAGCCAGTTCCTCGAGGCTCTGCACCGCCTTATCCAAAGATCTGTTACGGCCACTCGCATCGCCCACGCCCGTCTGGATGTAGGACAAATTGATGTTCGATTCAGCCAACTCCCGTCGAACGTCCCGATTCGAAGGATTCAGCGACTGGGCGGCTTCCAGCAGCTCAACAGCTTTGCGACCGTTCTGCAGTGCTTTCGGAGTGTCGCCGAGATTGGCATCCCGAGGATGACCCTGGACATTCGCAAGTCTAACGTAGGCCGCTGCCAACTCTCGGAGCAGCGCGGGGTCGGATTGGGACTCTTGCGCTAGCCCGTCCAGGTACTCCTGTGCGCGCTGAATGATCAGTTTTCTTGCTGCCGTTGCCCCCGGCAGTTCCTGGATCGAGTCGTGGACCTCGAAAATCAGCGAATTTGCAAGCTTGCGGACGTCGTTAAAGCGGCGTTCTGCCCGCGCGCGTTCGGCGCGGGCAATGCGCGCCTGGCGAATGGTGATGCCGGTAGCGGACAACAGCGCGAGCGTTACCAGTACAGCCGCAGCAACACCGACTTTGTGGCGGGTGATGAATTTCGACGCCCGATAGCCGAACGTATCTTGGCGGGCGATAACTGGAAGATGATCGAGATGGCGCCGGATATCCTGAGCGAATTGCTCGACAGAGGAATAGCGGCGCTGGGGCTCCTTGCGTAGAGCCATGAGCACGATATTGTCGAGGTCGCCACTCAATCGTTTGTTGAGTTTTTCGGGCGAGCCTTCTCGCGTGGCAGTGAGGGATGAATCGGCGGACAGCCTTCTTTCGCCTTCTTTAGCTGGGAGCTGCTTCCGCAAGACCGCCATGCTCGGTTTCTCCGGCTCGGTTTCGCACACCGCGCGGGAAAGCTCGTGGGGTGTGTGGGTCGGGACATTGTAGGGAGCGCGTCCGGTAAGCAGCTCATACAGAACTACTCCCAGGGAATAGACGTCGCTGGCCGTGGTGATCGGCTCTCCTTTGATTTGCTCCGGGCTGGCGTACTCTGGCGTCAGTAGTCGCACCAGGCTGATGGTTCGCTCTGGCAGATTGCTCGCTTCGCTCGATTCCAGGATCTTGGCGATCCCGAAATCCAGCAGCTTTGGTACGCCTTCCGCGTTGACCAGGATGTTGCCCGGCTTGATATCGCGGTGAATGATTAGGTGTTGGTGGGCATACTGCACGGCGGCACAAATTTGAAGAAAAAGGTTCAGCCGTTCGGTCGTGGCGAGCTTGCGCACATCACAATACTCGTCAAGGCGCCGGCCTTCCACGAGCTCCATCACGAAATAGGGAACACCGTCGGGCGTGGCGCCGCCGTCCAGGATCTTTGCGATGTTCGGGTGATTGAGACTCGCTAGAATCTGGCGCTCGTTCTTGAACCGGCCGGTTGTAAACTCTGCGCCCAATTCCGAGCGCACGATTTTGAGCGCGACTTGCTGTTTGTATTGACCGTCGGCACGAATCGCCCGATACACCGCGCCCATCCCGCCGACCGCGATTTCTTCGAGGATTTCGTACGCGCCGACCCGCTTGCCCGGCGGCAAGCGGAATCGAGTTTCCTCCGGTTTCAGAGTGGGCGAGGAAGCAGGATTCAGCACATCTGTGCCTGCTTGCTCGTGAGATGCAATCAGCGATTCAACTTCGCTGCGCAAAGACAGGTCCGCGCAGGCACTGTCCAGAAATTCCGGCCGTCTCGCTGCATCCAGTTCCAGAGCGGATTCCAGAATGGGCCGGACTTTCTGCCACTGTTCGGGTGTCATGTGCGCGGCTCCCCGCGACTCATTTCCGGGGGCAAGCCGATACGCCGGAGGAGGTCGGCGAAGCGGGAGTCACCTCGTAGCGGGTCGAGTCGGGGATCCACCCCGACAAAGGGCATTCAATCCGAACGGGCAAGATAGGCTTTATCGAGCCAGGCGAAGGCCTGCTCGTTATCACCCAACGTGGCGTAAACGCAGGCAACGTTGAAACCGCAGATGTAACGTTTGCTGGCTAGTTCTAAGATTCCGCTGAGCATCGTCCGAGCCGTGTCCGTCTTGCCCGTCGACGCGTAGACAGACGCAAGTTGTGCCAAAATGACGGGGTTCTGCGCGTATTTCATTTTCATGGCGCGGTCCGCGGCGGCGATAGCTTCCTGCCCGCGGCCTAGTTGTGCGGAGGCAAGAGCTACAGCGCGGTCGTCCTTACCCCCGCTTCCAGCTTCAATGGCTTCGACAAAGCGCCGCCCATTGAAAAGCAGATACGGCAGGTTCACATGGGACTCTGTTATGAGCGGATCGATCTTCTCGGAGCGATTGAGTTCTTGAATTGCTTCATCGGTGCGCCGGAGCGTCAACAGATAATGAGCATAGCCGGCGTGTGCTCGCGGCAAGCTGGGATTGAGTTCGAGCGCGCGGCGAAATTCGCGCTCGGCACCCGGCCAGTCCCAGTCAAAGTTAAGCTTCACATAACCCATCGAAGCGTGAGCTTCCGCAAGTGAATCGTCGAGCTCCATGGCCTTAGCAGCAGCTGCTTTGGCCTTTGGCATTACTTCGAGCGGAGCGCGAAGCATTGTGCTCTGATCGTAGTAAGCATCAGCGAGGCCGGCGTACACCAGAGCATCGTCGGGATCAAGGGCAATCGCCTGTTGAAAGTCCTGAATCGCTTGCTCGATATTTTCAGCCCTTTGCTTGTGCAGTTCGAAGAGCCCTTTCATGTAGGCTTCGTGAGCCTCAGGCTTCACGGTTCGCGCGTTAGCCAGACGAACTTGCTCTTGTGGAGTAAGCTTAATATTCACTTCACTTGCAATCGCCCGCGCAACCTCTCCCTGCAAAGCCAAAACATCTCGCAGATCGCCATCATAGTTGGAAGCCCACAGGTGCTTGTCGGTTGGTGCCTCAATCAACTGCGCGGTGATTCGCACCTTGCCACCCGAGCGTTCAACTGATCCCTCAACTACCGCGTCCACATGGAGTTCGCGCGCTATTTCGGGCAACGTTTTCTTGGTTCCTTTGTAATGCATCGCAGAAGTCCGTGAAATCACTCGCAGCGCGCTGACTTGCCCGAGATCCGTGGTGAGCTCCTCTGTCATTCCGTCAGCGAAATACTCTTGGTTGGGATCGCCTGAAAGATTTGTCAATGGTAGAACTACGATAGACCGAATGTTGCCGGCACCCAGATTCGGCCGGAACCACCCGAATCTCCAGCCGAGGCCGACAAGAACGGCCATCAGCGGAAGCGCCGCCAGCACAGCTCTGCGCTGCAAGCGCCCACCGATTTCGCTTTGCACGCGAATCAAATCGGCTCGCAGCTCCGTCGCGCGTTGATAGCGCACCGGCGGCCTCTTCTTGAGCGCTTTGGTGATTACTCGCTCCAGTGCTCCCGGAACCCGTGAATTCAGCCTGCGCGGAGAAGCAGGCTCTTGGGTCAGAATGGTTTCACGGATCTGCGCGGTGGTTTCTCCCGGAAAAGCGGGCTTCCCAGTGGCCATTTCGTAGAGCACCGCGCCGAAGCCGAAGATGTCCGAGCGGGCATCGACAGGTTCACCCCGAATTTGCTCCGGAGACATGTACGGCGCTGTACCCATTCGCGCACCGGGGAGGGTGAGGTCTGGCGCGTGCCGCGGATCCGCCGCAGTCGGCAGATCCTTACGTAGGACCAACTCAGCTGTCGTTCCCGCCAGTTTCGCAAGACCAAAGTCAAGCAATTTGGCCTGACCGCGCTCGGTGATAAAGATGTTGGCCGGCTTAATATCCCTGTGGAGGATACCTCTGGCATGGGCGGCATCGAGCGCGTCAGCGATGTGTATGCCAAGCTCAACCACCAATTCCGGCGACAGCGGCTTGCCTGAGATACGATGCTTGAGAGTGTTTCCCTCCAGCAGCTCCATTGCGATAAAGGGTCCTCCTTCAGATTCCCCGATGTCGTAAATCGTACAGATGTTCGGATGATTGAGCGCAGAGGCGGCCTGCGCCTCCCGCTTGAATCGCTCCAGCGCCTGCTCATCTTGGGTCATTTCTTCGGGCAGGAACTTCAAGGCCACGAAGCGGTGGAGACGGGTATCCTCCGCTTTGTAGACAACGCCCATGCCACCGCCACCCAGCTTCTGGAGGACGTGGTAATGGGAGATTTTCTTGCCGAGAAGACTCAACTCTGTTTCTAAGTCGGTTAGCCCAGAGTCCTGAGCGATATGATGACGCAGCGCCTCAAGCGCCGGCTCCTCAAGGAATTGACCAGCTTGCTTTTGATTAGTAAGTAGTGACTCAATTTCAACGCGTAAACCTTCATCCCCAGCGCAGGCACTCTTCACGAACGCTGGTCGGGACTCCGGATCGAGCTCCAACGCTGACTCCAGGATGGGTCGGACTTTTTGCCATTGTTCCGGGGTCATGCGCGCACTTCTCCACGATTCATTTCGCGCAGCAGCCAGGCGCGGGCCGAGGCCCAACTGCGCTTCACGGACGCTGGCGAGATTCCCAGAAACTCCGAGGTATCTTCAATCGAAAGCCCGCCGAAGTATCGGAGCTCGATGATCTGGCTCTGTTGCACATCGAGTTCGGCAAGGCGGTCGAGAGCTTCGTCGAGAGCGAGTAGATCCACGTGGCGCCGCGGGGCGGCAATGCTTTGATCCAATGTTATTCGGGTCAAGCCGGCACCGCGCTTGGACGCACGCCGGTTTCGTTCATAGTCCACGAGAATCCAGCGCATCAGTTGCGCGGCAATGCCGAGGAAGTGCGCGCGGTTTTGCACTTGGGGAGATTTTTCTCCGGCCAGCCTCAGGTAAGCCTCATGGACGAGCGCAGTGGTTTGCAAGGTGTGATTGGACCGTTGTTGGCGAAGGCTAGCCCGCGCAAGGCGGCGCAACTCGTTGTAGACAAGAGGCAAAATCGCCTCCAGCGCCTTACGGTCTCCATTCCCCCAGTGGAGGAGCAGTTCGCTGACTTCCCTGGAAGGGTTTGGACCCACGTTGGGGCCACTGGGCATAGTCACCACCGTGGGGACGGTGCGGGGAGCATAGTCAAAAGCCCACCAAAGTTCAACACCTTCTCTTGAACGTCTTGAAAAGACATGAGTTGAGGGCATGACAGAGGTTTGCACCCCGCCCGCAGGGAATCTTTTCGGTCGCGTGAGCCAGTTTGCCTTGTTTTTCCGATTAATAGGGCAGCGGGAGTTCCCGCTGAGGGCTGCGCGCCAGGAGGCGCGCTTGGCCGGCCTGGATCAAAGCGGCGCGAACCTGAGTCGCACCTGCGACATCTGGACCGCCACAGGTGGCGGAACAACCTGGGTGATGCACCAGCTCACCAACGGCAACGGCGCTTGCTCGGCTCCGGACACCAACGGGCATGTTGTGGTGTATTCCTGCGACCGCGGATCAGGCAACCAGCTCTTTTGGCAACCGGCCACAGGCGGCACCGAAGGGACCCTTGCGCCCGTTCTCGCTGACGAGGTCAGGCCCACCATCGCTGGTCAGTTTGTCAGTTTTGCGGCGTTAGCGCCTGGCGCTCCCAAGCACGACATTTATGTTCTCGATCTTTCTGCCTTGAACTTGTATCAAATCACAAACACCCCTTCGGCCGATGAGGAGCTAAATGATATTTCCATTGCGCCCAACGGCAATGTGAATGTGGTATGGACGGCGCAGGACTCAAATACACTCAAATTGAACGTTTACGCCTACACCTTCAACCTGCCTGTCGGCGACTTCAATCTCGGCGCGATTTCGCCGCTGACCATCGCAGCGGGCGGCTCTGGTTCGGCCAACGCAGCGGTGAGCCCGGTGAACGGCTTCAGCTCAGCGGTGAACCTGAGCGTCACGGGCCAGCCCGCGGGTGTCACCGCTACGCTGATGCCCAGTCAAGTCACGCCATCCGGTGGCAACCCAGCATCTTCCGTGCTCAACGTGAGCGTAGCCGATTTCGTTTCGCCCACGAATATCACGTTAACGCTGACGGGCACTTCCGGGTCGCTGACTCACTCGGCCACCGCGAACGTCACCGTAATCGCGACGGAATCGAGCATTGGCAACTTGATTGGCGACCTGTTCAACGCCGGATGCATCGACAACGCAGGCATTGGCAACGCGCTGACGAGCAAGCTGGCTGCGGCACAGTCCGCCGGCAATGCGCAAACAGCGATCAACACGTTGACCGCGCTGAAGAACCAAATCAATGCGCAAGCCGGCAAGCACATCGCGACGACCTGTATGCTCGCGGGCGTAACGATCAATCCTGTGACGGCTCTGTTGCTCGACGTGCAAGGCCTGATCGATAGCCTGCGCGTCAGCATGACTCCCGATCCCATCACTGGCTATGTCGGCATGAACGGTGTGGGCGTGCCAGGCGCAGCAGTCAGCGTCCTCGATGCCAACGGGAACGCCGTCGCCACCGTGACCACCGACATTACCGGCTTTTATTTCATCGCCACTACAGGAGGAGTCCTGACTCCCGGCGCTACCTACACGTTGCAAGTCACAGGTTTCCCGGCGGGATTTGCGAACTCGACGCCGACCAATCAGACGTTCACCTGGCAGGGAGGCGCAATCACGTTCAGTGATTTTGTGCTGAATTAGGATTCCCTGGGAGGTCTTGCCGCTTCGCCTATTGGATGCCTCCGAGGGGCGAGGCGGCAGGCCGATGCCAGTCACGGCGGTACGAGGAAGCGGAGCCTGCTCGCGGGTCAGTGGCTTCGCACGAGGCCGTGGGTTTTACCAGGACCAGGGTTCCAACTATCGCGGTTCATCTTTTTTGGCAGGAGGAGGTTCAATGCGGAAGCAAATGACCGATTCTCTTTCTTCATTAGTTGCGATGAGGCTAACTTCCAGTGTTGTCATGTGGGTCCTGGCAGTCGGACTCTTTTTAACGCCAGGCTACGGTGCAGGTGGAGGTGGCAACGCGCACTCACCTATCGTTATTCAATCTGACGCGGATTTCATCACCTGCGCTTGCGTTGCTAGCGGAGACGGCACGTCGGCGAATCCATACGTCGTCGGTCCGTGGACTATCAACGGGTATTCGGGCGCAGGTGTAACTATCGACGGAAGCTCCCTGACGAAATCATTTGTGCTCTTGAACTTGACGATTGCAGGCAACGGAGGCAGCGGCAGCCAAGGGATCTTGCTGAAAAACATTAACCCCACGGGGACCCGGAGTATTGTCGCCCAAGTGAAGGGCGCACAGACGACCATCAACTCAGGGGAAGTCGGAATCGTAGTCGAGTCCTCGAACTACGTGACGTTGGACGGCGGGGGCGCGAACCCGAACGGCCCAGGAATCAGCGCCGCCGGAGCGGGGACCATCAATAAGCAGGTCAGCGGCTCGATCGATATCGAGAACAGCAGCCACGTCCTGGTGACCGGTTGGCAATTGAGCGCCAGCGGGCTGAGCATTCAGCCGGACTGGGTCACACTCGACCCGACCACCGCGACGTGGGGCGTAGGCGGTGTCCGCTTTTTCGGAGTCACGTATTCAACCATCGACCACATCGCTGCGAATAACTGCACCGACGCATCCATTTCGCTTTTCAATTCTAGCTACAACACTCTGAGCAACAACACGACGAACTACCCGTTCACGATGAACTACATCGTAGCCGATGGCTCTTCCTACAACCAAGTCATCAACAATGTGGCGAGCACGGGAGACTTCATCGGGTACTTGGTGGCCGATCCGCTCCCGGGAACCTGGACCCTGCAACAGTTTGGCCCATCCCACGATAACCAGTTCATCGGCAATAGCAGCAGCGCCGATGGGCCGACCGGCACCGAAATTCATTCCGGAGTCGCCCCCGCGTTTACGGGCGGCTTCGTGGTGTTAAACGGGACGTACAACAATGTGTTGACGAACAACCATGCGCCCAGTTTCGCCTGGGCGCAGGCGGTTCCGGATAGCAGCAGTGCGATCGGCGTGGTCACGTATAAGCCCACGCTCTATTGCAACGTCACCGCATCCGAGGGCGGCGGAGGCGTCGCCAACTACAACGGAAATTCCTGGACGGGCAACACGGCGAAAATCATCGCTCCGTGTGTTCCGAATAACTGACCAATGCGAAAGGCTCGCCGGGTTTGAGGTATCGGCGGCGAGCCTTAAGAGTTTTCTTTCTTAAGCGTGAGCCAGTTTGTCTCGTTTTTCCGATTAATAGGGTAGCGGAAGTTTCCACCGAGGGCTGCACGCCGAGAGGCATGCTCGGACCTCCGATAAAGCAAGGATTCCGGAAGTAAATCAAAGGTGAAGGAGCGAACCATGAGAAACGGTGAATGGAGCAAGTTGGTTAGCGTCGCGGGGAGGATTCTGCTGGCGTTCCTGTTCGTATTCTCGCAAAGCGCCTGGGCTGGCGAGGATCCGAAAGCCAAGGACAACCCGAAGCCAACGGAGAAAGCGGTGGGTCAGCAAACGGGCGAAAAAACATCATCTGTGGTGACTCCCGCGAAGACGGAAGTGGAAGATCTACAAGCGGAATTCGCCGAGAAGTCTGCTGCGGAAGAGAGGCCCTCTGGGAATGGCCAGCACGAAGGAATCAAGGTCCATGGCCACTGGACCATCGAGGTGCGCAACCCTGACGGCAGCCTGGCTACGCGTCGGGTATTCGAGAATGCTTATACGCCCACTAGCTTCTTAGCAAGCCTTTTGGCGCGTCAGGCTTCCGTCGGTTTTTGGAGCGTGGGGTTGAATGGCACCAATACTGTTCCGGCGCCGTGTTTGAGTTCCGGTCAACCAGGCGCATGCGTCATCTTCGAGGCGGGAGCTTCGGCTGCTGGGCTAGCACCGAGCTCTAACCTTTTCACGACTCTAACGGTGAACGCTAATGCTAATTCACTCGTTCTTGCTGGGACCGCGACCGTTGGGCAGACAGGAGCAATAAACTTGGTCTCCACAACCGCGACCTCATGCCCCAATTCCACTCCTCCTTCGACTCCCTGCATCGGCCAGGCACAGGGTTTCACATTGACCGGCATTGCGCCCATAAGTGTTTCGCTGGGCCAGTTAGTGTCAGTGACTGTGGTGATCAGCTTCTCGTAGCGAAAGGTCGTCAACCAGCTCTTGTGCGGGAGGCGTGGCATGAAACGCAGTGGCGTGGTCGGATTGATGCTCTTGCTGGTGGGTGGCCTGATCTGCAGGTCCGCGGCAGCTCAGAGCGTGCCTACTGCGAAGAGCAGCACCGCTGGACCGTTTCAAAAATCAAAGTTGGCCGAAGATTACGGCCGGCTACCTTTGAGCTTTGAGATCAATCATGGCCAAAGCGACCCGCGGGTAAAGTTCCTGTCCCGCGGCGCCGGCCAGACGTTGTTCTTGACGTCCAATGAAGCAGTCTTCGCCTTGAGCAAGCCAAGCGATCAGAAACCAGACTCGTCAGGTTTTCCAAACCCCTCCGTCTCACACTCCGTACGAACAACTTTGTTGCGGATGAAACTTCTTGGCGCCAACCCCCTCTTAGACGTGACGGGGCTGGAGGCTCTGTCCGGTACGAGCAACTACTTCATCGGCAACGATCCCGCCAAATGGCGCACCAACGTTCCCACCTACGGCAAAGTCCGCTACAGCCAAATTTATCCTGGCATCGACCTCGTCTACTACGGCAATCAGCGCCAACTGGAATATGACTTCGTCGTCGCCCCGGGCGCGGATTCCGCACAAATTCGCCTGGCTATCCGAGGCGCAAACAAACTCTCCATTGACGCGGACGGGAACGCGGTCGTGCGGTGGAAAGATGGCGACGTTCGATTGCTGAAACCCCGGCTCTACCAGAAAGTGCGAGGAGAAAAGGTAGAAATCGCTGGCGGATATACGCTCAAAGGAAACGAACTGCGCTTTGCTGTCGGCCAGTATGACCATCGCCAAAAGCTGGTGATTGACCCGGTGCTTGTCTATTCCACGTATCTCGGCGGTATCAATAGCGACGGCGCCTCGGGCGTCGCGGTGGACTCAGCGGGAAACGCTTATGTAGTTGGTACAACAAGTTATACAGGCTTTCCGGTGACGAGTGGAGTAGTTCAACCAACCAACCAAGGAACCACGAATGCTTTTATTGCAAAGCTAAATGCCGCGGGCACCGCATTGTTGTATTCGACATACCTCGGCGGCAACGGCCAAGATACTGGGTATGCAATCGCCGTGGACTCCTCCGGCAGCGCTTATGTAACCGGCGCCACTTTCGCGTCGGACTTCCCGATTACGAGCGGGGCCTTCCAAACGACAACAAAGCCCGTCGCCACGCCCGGCTCCACTGTCTTCGTCACGAAATTGAGTCCCGATGGAAGTTCCCTCGCGTACTCCACCTACCTGGGGGGAAGTGCGAACGATTTAGGCTTCGCGATCGCCGTGGACGCTTCGGGCAGTGCCTACGTGGCTGGCGAGACTCAGTCCGGCAATTTCCCCGTTCGCGGTACTTCCCCGAAGGTAGTCGGTGGACCGATTTCTTGCGACTCAATGAATTCTGGTGGTACTTATGACGGCTTTATAACGAAGTTCAGCCCTGCCGGAGACACTGTTGCTTATTCGTTGTATCTGGGGGGAAGCGGAACAGATGTGGCGACCGGAGTTGCGGTGGACTCCTCAGGCGATGCCTATGTGGCTGGATACACTACATCGAAAGACTTTCTAGTTTTTAATACCTGTCCAGGACCGGGCCCTGGGCCAACTTCGCTGCAGGCGGCAAACGCCGGTACCGACAATGGATTCATCGTGAAGGTGAGTCCCGATGGGCTGGCATTCCTCGGCTCTACATATCTTGGGGGAAGCGGACAGGACGCGCTTACTTCCATCGCCGTAGATGGCTCTGGCTTCGTCTACTTGGCCGGCGAAGGCAATTCCGGTGGCGCGGGCGGCCTTGACGCGATTGGAGCCAAGCTAAATGGTTCTCTCGATACATCTTCAAAAGTGTATTTCAACTATATCGGTGGCAGTGGCTTCGACCGAGCCACGGGTGTAGCCGTAGACTCCGCCGGAAACGAATATCTAGTTGGTCAAACTGCTTCCACAAACTTCCCAGTGCTTTCCCCGATTCAGCCTGCGTTTGGCGGTGGCACTTACGATGCTTTCGTAACTGAATTGAGCCCCGCCGGCAGTATCGTCTTTTCGACCTACCTTGGCGGTAGCGGCGATGAATCGACTTCCATTGGAGGCGGTCCCATCGCCGTAGATGCCTCCGGAAACATTTATGTGGTTGGAAGTACGACGTCCACAAATTTTCCGGGGGTCAGTTCAAGCTCCATTCAACCAGCGAATGGCGGAGGTAGCGACGCGTTCATAGTCAAGCTAGGTCCCTCAGCCGCACCAACAGTGACAGCCCTGGTCGCCTCCGTTAATCCATCCGTGTTCGGGCAACAAGTGAGCTTCACGGTGACCGTGAGTCCGAGTTCTTCTTCCTCATTAATGCCATCAGGAAACGTGACAATCAGCGACGGCTCAATCACCTTGGGCACGATGGCCCTCACGTCCGCAAGCGCTATTTTCAACACCTTGACGCTCCCTCCAGGCAACCATTCCATCACTGCATCCTATGGCGGCGACTCTAATTTTTTGGCGAGTACCTCCACTCCGCTATCGCAAGTCGTGAATCAAGGAACGACAGCAACGTCCGTAAGTGCTTCACCGAACTCCGGCATCGTCGGTCAGGCAGTCACACTCGCCGCCACTGTCAGCCCGGTTGCTCCGGCTTCGGGAACGCCGACCGGCACAGTCACGTTTCTCGATGGAGCGACAAGCCTTGGGAACGGAACACTGAGTGGAGGACAGGCCACACTCGTCACGTCCCCGCTCGCTTCAGGCACGCACTCCATCACGGTGACCTACGCGGGTGATCCCAATTTCCTGGGAAGCGCCTCATCGGCGGTGAGCGTTGCAATACAGCAGACGACCACGATTACGCTGATCGTTGCGCCCAATCCCGCAAACGCAGGCCAGCTCGTCACGCTTACAGCCACTGTCGCAGGATCATCCGGAGCGCCGACGGGAGAACCTGTGACGTTCCTCGATGGCGCGACGGTGCTGGGAACCGGAACGATATCGGCCGGGGGGACGGCAACGTTCACTACCGCATCGCTCGCCGCGGGAAATCACAGCCTCAGCGCCTCGTATCCGGGTGACGCCAGTTTCGCACCGAGTACTTCAAGCACTGTTCCTTTGAGCGTCGTGCTACCGCCCGTGGTTATTACAGACAACGAAACGATTACAGTGACGGACACTTCCTCATTCCCGGACGTCGCTGACGCGGAGGCGATTAGAGTAACGGATGCCGTCACGGTTTACGCCTACTTTCCCATTGCGATAAGTCCGGCTCCGCCGATTCTTTCCGCCGTTCTAAACCAGCCATATTCTGGCGTGACTTTTTCCGGAACGGGTGGCTATCAAAGTTTGGCCCTCTCTGAATCTGGCGCGGTGCCCGGGATGTCGTTCGCGATCGCTGGTGCTTCCGCCACTTTCTCGGGAACACCGACACAGACGGGAACTTTTCTTTTCACAATTACGGCGACGGATTCGATTGGCAACAAACTCAATCAGAATTATTCGCTGATGGTGTCCGCCAGTTGCCCGGCGATCAGCGTCTCTCCCTCCGGTTCGCTGGGAGTTGTGACGGCGGGAAATCCTTTCTCGCAAACGTTTACTGCCTCGGGCGGCCTCGGGACAACGACGTGGTCCACGGCCAGCGCTCTGCCCATGGGCATCACTTTCTCGGGCGGTGTTCTCTTCGGCGTTCCCACGCAATCCGGCTCGTTCGCCCTGACCATCGCGGCCACCGACCAGAATGGCTGCCAGGGCAGCTCCAATGTTTCGTTGGTCGTGGTGCCACCGCCGGCGGTGATCACCGACAACGAAACCGTTACGGTGACGGATGCAGTTTCATTCCCTGACGTCTTTGACGCCGAGAGCGTCAAGGTGACCGATCAAGTTTTGGTACAAGTGTTCTCGTCAACGACGACTTCGATCAGCGCTCCGGGCGTGATCTATGGGACGCCGGCGGCGGTAGCAGTTTCGGTTAATTCGCCGAATGGGACGGTGTCGGGCAATGTGACGTTTAGTGTGGACGGAGGCACGCCAACCGTGATGGCACTGTCGAGTGGCTCTGCGGTTTTTAATGCTGGCATCCTGACCCAGGGCACTCACTCGCTTGCGGCGAGTTTCCCAGCGCAGGGCAACTTTTTGGCTTCTTCAGCAACGGGGGCAGTGTTTGTCTCGCAACCTCCGGCTTTCACCAGTGCAAACTCCACGACGTTCATAGTCGGCTCAGCGGGAACGTTTAGTGTTACAACAACGGGCGTTCCGTTCCCAGTGTTGACCGTCTCTTCGGGCACGCTCCCCACTGGAGTCACGTTTACGGATAACCTCAATGGCACAGGGACGCTCGCCGGAGTTCCCGCGCCGGGAACGGGAGCCATCTATCCACTCACGATTTCCGCCAGCAACGGTGTTGGTGCGCCCGTACTGCAGAGTTTCACCCTTACGGTAGACCAAGCGCCGGCGATTACTAGCGGAAGCAGCACAACATTTACAGAGGGCGTGCCAGGGTCGTTTACGTTGACCTCTACCGGTTTTCCCATCTCCGCCTTGAGCGAGAGTCCCACACTACCGGCCGGCTTGAACTTCTTCGACAATGGCGATGGTACGGCGACTCTGTCGGGTACACCAGCAGTTGGAACGCAGGGCAGTTATGTAATCACGCTTACTGCAGCCAATGGCGTCGGAACCAACGCCACCCAGAATTTCACCCTGACCATCAATCAGGGCCTAGCGATCACTTCGGGAAGTGGTACGACATTTACGGAGCAGATGCCGGGCTCCTTCCTGGTCACGACGATGGGATTTCCTGTGGCATCGTTGTCTGAGACCGGCTCGCTACCGACCGGCGTCACGTTTACGGATAACCACGACGGCACAGCGAGCCTGGCGGGAACACCGGCCGTGGGCACCTCGAACATCTATCCGATTACCATCACGGCCAATAACGGTGTGGGTGCGCCCACGACGCAGGCATTTACGCTGACGGTGAACTCGACGGCGGCGATCACCTCCGGGAGCACCACGACATTCACGGTAGGTTCCGCTGGATTCTTCTCCATCACCACGATGGGCACTCCTGCACCGTCTCTGACTTTCACCGGGACGCTGCCAACGGGCGTTTCGTTTGCTGACAATGGTAACGGCACCGCGACGCTCAGCGGAACGCCTGCTGCGGGAACGGCGAATAGTTATCCACTTGCGATCACCGCGAACAACGGCGTTGGCACGGCCGCGGTGCAGAATTTCACGCTGGTCGTAAACCAAGGTGCAGCCATCCTTTCTGGAAACAGCACCACATTCACCGTCAGCGTTGCAGGCACGTTCACGGTGATGACCAGCGGCTCGCCGACGCCGACTCTTACAGAAACACCTTCGCTACTTCCTACAGGCGTGAAGTTTGTGGATAACGGCAATGGCACCGCGACGTTGTCGGGAACTCCTGCGGCGGGAACGGGTGGCGCCTACCCGATAACGATCACCGCCAACAATGGAGTCGATCTCCCGGCGGTGCAAACGTTCACGCTGAACATCAACCAGAACCCGGCGATCACCTCTTCCAACATGGTGACCTTCAATGAGCTGGTGATGGGTTCGTTCACGGTCACATCGGCCGGAAACCCCCTTCCCGCGCTCACGGAAGTCGGCAACTTGCCAAACGGCGTGACCTTTACCAATAACGGTGACGGAACGGCCTTCCTCGGTGGCGTTCCTGCGGCTGGCAGCGCCGGTCAGTATGGTTTCTCCATCACCGCCGCGAACGGCGTACTGCCGAGTGCCACCCAGACCTTTACGTTGACTGTCACGCCGGATCTGAGCTTCATCAGCTCCAACAGCACGTCCTTTATTACGGGAGTCCTAAGTCAGTTCACCATCCGAACGGCCGGTACACCGCCACCCACTCTGACGTACTCCGGTGCATTGCCCGCCGGAGTAACATTTACGGCAGGCGCCAACGGTACAGCGACGTTGGGCGGTACCGCACAAGCGGGGACGGAGGGAACTTATCCGATAACCTTCATCGCCGTCAACGGAACCGGTGCGAGCGCAACGCAGCCATTCATACTTACCATCCAGCCACCAGGGGAATCTGCGCCGGTGATCACCAGCGCGAATCACGCGACCTTCGTCCTGGGGCTGTTAGCCGGTGATGGTATAAGTAATCCCTACAATTTCTTCAGGGTGACCACCACCGGTTTCCCCGTTCCGGCATTAACGGTGACAGGCCTGCCTGCTTCCAGTTTCAGAGACAATCATGACGGAACCGCGACCATAGCGTTCACGCCCACTGGCACGGGGACGCAGCGGTTTAGGATCACCGCCACCGGCCCCCTCGGGCTGACAGCTACCCAGAACTTTACGTTAACCACGGTCGGATTGGGGGCGGCTCCCATGTTTACCAGTGCGAGCCAAGTGGGCTTTGTGACAGGCGTCCCCAACTCGTTCACCGTGGCTGCTGGACCCTTTGTGGACCAGATTGTAGTCACTGCAGGAAGCACTTTGCCTGCCGGTCTCATCTTGACGGACAACCACAATGGCACCGCCACGCTGAGCGGCACGTTGGTTGGAGCTGGCCAGACGTGGTCCCTGCAATTCACGGCTAGTAACCCGTCGCTGAATCCGGCAGTACGAACGACGCCCTATACCGCGACCCAGACTTTTTCCCTCGCCGTCCTGCCACGGGGGGACAGTGCGCCGGTAATCACCAGCGCGAATCACGCGACTTTCGCCATGGGGCTACTAGCTGGTGATGGTGTCAGCAAGCCCTACAATTTCTTCAAGGTGACCACCACGGGTCTGCCCGTTCCCAAGTTAACGGCGAAATATATTGTCAATGGAGTTGCGGGGGGAACTGTTCCCTACTTCCACGACAATGGGGACGGGACGGCCACAATATCCTTCGCGCCCCCCGGCGCTGGGACGCAGACGTTTACGATAACCGCAACCGGCCCCTTGGGATTGACGGCCACGCAAATCTTTACCCTTCAGATAGTCAGTTTGGGAACGGCTCCCAAGTTTACCAGCGCGAAGCAAGTGGGCTTTACGGCAGGAGTTCCCAACTCGTTCACCGTGGCCGCGGGGCCCTTTGTGGACCGTATTGCAATTACTGCAGGGGCCCTGCCAAGCGGTCTCACGTTCACCGACAACCACGACGGCACCGCCACGCTCAGCGGAACTGTGCCAGTTACAGGCAGTTTTGTGGGGAACGACTTGCTCACCCTCAAGGCCGAAAACCCGAATGTGAATACCGCTGTGCGAGCTGCCTATACCGCGGCACAGGCGTTTACTATCAGCGTCCTGCCACCAGGGTACTTTGCGCCGGTAATCACTAGTCCGAATCAGGCGACTTTCTACTACGGCCCGCCGGCCGGTAGTCCCAATGATCCGATCAACTACTTCAAGGTGACCACCACGGGTTTCCCGGTTCCCAAGTTAACCGCGAGATATATTTTAAGTGGGGGCGGAACACTTTTCGGCTTCGTAGATAATGGGGACGGAACCGCGAGCATAGCGTTCAAGCCCGGAGCCTTAGGGACGGCGAGGTTCTGGATCATCGCAACCGGTCCCTTGGGGCTTACAGCCACGCAGGCTTTTACCCTAAATGTAGTCGGTGTGCCGCCCCTCAAGTTTACCAGTGCGAACCAAGTGGGCTTTACGGCAGGTGTCCCGAATTCGTTCACTGTGGCTGCGGGGCCCTTTGCGTATCAAATCGCAGTTACTGCAGGGGTGCTACCCAGCGGCATCACCTTAACGGACAACCACAATGGCACCGCCACGCTGAGCGGCATCCCGCTTGTGGGTGGCCAAACGTGGCCCTTGCAATTTACAGCGACTGGCGTCATCCCGCGGGTCCGGCGCACTACCGTAACCCAGGCGTTCACCCTCGCCGTCCTGCCATGAGCAGGACGGCGCATCGTCTCCCGCATCTTTGCGCGTCATTCTAGCCTGCCGTCGAGGCGCTGCTAAAGAATTGTGCTCCCCTGGAGATCACTCCGCCTCGCCCGCTAAAGCTTTCTCAGCGGCGAAATAGCAAGTCAAACCCCTCTGCCAAGATCTGATCTTTGCAGGTCATATTTTGTTTCTCTTGGCCCTGCTGGGATCGAGCGCTGAAATAGTGTCGGTTGCCAATAGAGACGGACGAGATAGCTCGTATCGAAATAGATCACGTGACCCTGTGGTCTCGGTCTTCGCTAATGGTCTCTGTGGAATCGCTTCCGCCGCGAAGGTATCTGCGTTGGGCTAGGAAAGCCTGCGTGAACTTGGGATTTGCGAAGAACGGTCTGGCAGGAAGCGGCGATGCCGACACGATCTTGGCAACGAGACGTCCACGTTCGGTGACGTACACTTCACCGGATCGTGCCCGCCGGCCCCACCGTCCTGTAGCGTGGTGAAGTTCGCGGATGGTGATCGTCTTCATGTGACTCATTGTGTCACATTGTTGGATACGAAGCAAGGAGGAGGTCAATTAGTTTTCTGGTTTCGCATCGTCGAGCGTGGTAGCATCTCGCCCGTCCCCTTCCCTAGGTCAGTCGCATTCCGAATACAAGCCCACAAGGAGGCATCGCCATGATGCGATTCGTTGCTTTGGCAGCCCTGCTCTTTTCCGCGACCTCGGCATTTGCAGATCACAACCGCACCGTCAATTGCGGTACAGGTCAGTCGCTATCGCTTGCCCTGTCCACGCTCAATAAAATCGCACCAGCAACAGTTACAGTCCAAGGAACTTGTACCGAATATGTTCTCATCGAGGGATTCAACGACTTAACTATAGTCGGAGCGCCAGGCGCGACGTTACAGCAACCAGGCACACCACCGCCGCCCAGCTCCTCCTATGTCCTGTCCATCAAGGCTTCACGAAGTGTTACCGTTAGTGGTCTCACTGTCCGTTCCCTGCCTTCCGTTCTTTCGGCCATCGGCATTGGCGGGGGTAGTAATCAAGTTCGGCTCCAAGACGTGGCTACGGATGGTTCCTGGGGCATCGTCGTATACGAGGCCAGCCAGGTGTGGCTTGTGCGGGCGACGGTCAACATAACGTCCGGATATGCCGCAATTTCGGCCTTCGATCAGTCCGACGTGCACATCGTGGATGGCTTGATAGATCGTCCGACGAACTCCAATTTCAACGCCGGCATTTTTGCTAGTGCGGGCCACGTGACCATGCAGGGGATGACCATTCGCGACATGCAGCAGAGCATCAACATTGACAGCGGTGGGGACGTCGACCTAGTTAATTTTGAGCCCACCGCCGCAGGCATCGACGTTATCGTTGATAATCCATCTGGTACAAACTTCAATGGCGCCCTGGTGAGCGACAGCTCGTCGCTCAATTTAGGCAGTGCCAAACTCCGGATAAATAACGCCGGGCAGCCGTACGGAGGCGACAGCGGCGCGGTGTTCCTAAGCAGCGGCTCTACCTTGAACGCGAACGGAAACCTCGTTGTCACCAACAGCCGGGGTCAGGGCGTCATCGTGAGCAACAACTCCCACGCGCGAATGGCAGGTTCCAGCATTACCGGGGGTGCCCACGGAGGTCTCGTGGTTATGAATTTATCGACGGCCGATGTGGCCTTCGGTAATCCGACTACAATCAGCGGGAATGGGACCGACTTATTCTGCGATTCCCAATCGCGGATTACAGGGGGATTGAACATTGCGAATGCCGTCACCGTGAGTTGCAATAACCTGCTTCCGGGCACTTACGAGAATTTGCCGTAAGAGGCCGGGGCGCCGGATGACGGATATTTCTCTACGTACTCTTCCCCTCTTCCCGGTCGAAGGTTAAAAAAGACGGCTCCGTCCATCTGGCGTCCAAAACCGACCATTTCTAGGGTTGTTTTCAGCGACTCAGCCGCATAAAGCAATTGAATCATCGATGAGCGACCCGACACATGGGTTGACTTATGGAGCGGGCGATGGGAATCGAACCCACGTCCGAAGCTTGCGAAGCTAGGAACAAAAATCTGCAAACGCTTGAATTGGCGGCACTTAGCAGACTAGCGAAGCTTCTTAGTTGGGAAATGAATGGAAAATGAAGCCATGGAGGGCATGCACTCAAGCAACCGTTCATCTTTCATTCATCTTCCGCCCTGATGCCCCAGAATCCCCTGCCGATTTGATGTCTGATCACTCAGCGCGACGAGCGACTTACGTTGGCGCGGAGCCAGCGGGTGAACGAGGCCTCGTCAATAGCTCCGGCGGCAAGGCCTAGAACGGCTTGTGTGGCATCTTCCTCAGTAGCTGTAAAACGATGGCCATTTAGTTCGAGGAAGAGTACACCCACAACAAAACCAGTTCGTTTGTTCCCGTCGACAAAAGGATGGTTGCGGACTATTCCAACCGTATAAGCGGCCG